>OLSM01001693.1_pt1 | contig 15701 bp, 9 predicted proteins | sample 1672721 | NCBI WGS metagenome assembly OLSM01 (sample SAMEA3136717, study PRJEB25190) | human gut metagenome | reverse complement strand
GTGGGAGTAACCATTATTCTTATGGCAGAAAGCAAGAAGGAGCTTGAGAGTGTATGTGAGACTGTGGAGACCATCGGAAAGCGTAACAGCTGCACGATTGATATACACTACTTAAAGCAGAGGGAAGCTCTCAACACAGCACTTCCGATTGGTGTAAGACAGGTGGAGACAATGCGTACACTTCTTACCCAGTCACTTGCGGTGCTTATGCCATTTAATGTGCAGGAATTAAATGACAGCACAGGAAACTATTATGGCATCAACCAGATCAGCAAGAATGTGAATATCGGTAACAGAAAGAAGCTTATCAACGGAAATGGCTTTGTATTTGGTGTGCCGGGTTCCGGTAAATCCTTCTTCTGCAAGATGGAGATGGGCAGCGTATTCTTGTCGGGTGATGATGAGATAATCGTCATAGATCCAATGAACGAATACTTTGATATTGCTGAGACTTATGGCGGAACTGTAGTAAATATGTCTACTTACACGGATAACTATGTGAATCCGCTGGAGATGGATGTATGGAGCCTTGATCCGAATGATTCCAAGGGAATGGTTAGAGAGAAGGGCGAGTTTATGCTTGGACTTTGTGAGCAGTGTATCGGGGACAGTTTAAATTCAAGACAGAAGTCAATCATCGACCGCTGTGTGAGAAAACTGTATATCGACATTGCAAGGAGCAAAGAGAAGTATATCCCTGTAATGAGTGACTTTTACGATATCCTTATGGCACAGCCGGAGGACGAGGCAAAGGACATTGCATTGTCACTAGAGCTTTTCGTAAATGGTTCACTTAACATCTTCAATCACCAGACAAATGTGGATGTGGATAACAGATTCACAGTATATGGCATCAGGGACTTAGGTACAGAGCTTAGTCCTATCACAATGCTTGTCATGATGGAGTCTATTCAGAACAGGATTGTTGAGAATGGCAAGAGAGGCAAGGCAACATGGCTCTATATTGATGAGTTCCACGTCTTACTTAATTCTGAGTATTCTGCAAAATATCTGCAGCAGCTCTGGAAGAAAGTAAGAAAGCAGGGAGGTCTTTGTACAGGTATCACGCAGAATGTCGTCGATCTGTTGCAGAATTACACAGCAACCACAATGCTTGCAAACTCTGAGTTTGTGGCACTTTTGAAGCAGGCAAATACGGACAGTTCCAAGATGGCGGAAGTTATCGGGGTATCAGAGGCACAGCTAAGATTCGTAACCAATACTGCATCGGGAATGGGACTTATCAAGTGTGGTTCTGTGGTGATTCCGTTTGATAATCAGATAAGTAAGGATACGGATTTGTATAAGCTGTACAATACCAACATTCACGAGATAATTGAGATGAAAAAGCATGCAAATGAAAAATGTTAATTCTTTATGAAGTCATGAATTTTGGATTGACATATTTTCATATGACAGGTAATATAATATTAAAGACAGGCAACTTGAGTGTCTGCCAAGCGGCAAAGTAAGGTGTTGTGCCAGAGAGCAGTGCCTTATGAGCTTTATAAGGGTTTGACATTTACCACAATCTGGCTAGAGGTTAATCCTCGAAAGAAAATGTTAGAAGGGCTCTGCTTATGCAGAGCCTTTCTTAATCTAAGGATGTAGTGGAGAACTGTAATGAGGAATGTTTTAGATTGCATAAATGCATTTATTCCGCTATTATCAACCGAATATGAGCTTGTACTAGGGAGAAAAGGTGTTTCAGTTACATTAAGAATTTCATTTGATAAAAAAGATTGTTTTCATCTTATGGGATTACAATATCTGGTAGACAGACCTGAATTGAGCCGAGACAGAGGCAGAGTATTTGATGAGATAGCAGATGGAACAATTACAATTGAAAAAATAGAGTCATCAGATTTTTATAATAAGATAGAGCAAAGAGTTCATTTCCTGCCATTGCTTGAACAAATGATTGATAGTAATGATACTGTGTTTAAGTATAATAAGAAAGCAAATATGTATTCAATGATTGAGGCTGATTATCTTATGGAAAACAACGTGGAGAGCAGGAATCTATTTTTGTTTTTATCTAATGATGAAGGAGATAATTATTTCTGTCGTTCATTTTTTCCAGAGGAAAAGATGGATTATTCAAAAAATCAAGCATCGTGGACACTTCTTTATAAGAAAAAGATTGATTTATCAACCAGAATAGAGACAGTTCTTTACAATAGAATTAAATAGATTTTTACATAAGCCATTTGGACTAATCATCCAGATGGCTATTTTTTTACCCATTTTTGGGTAATGGATGTAGAAAGAAGGTGAGAACATTGAAGATAAAAAAGGTGGATGACAAGCCGATGATCATTCACACAAAGGAGAAAGCTAAGATTCATGCCCACGAGCCAAAGGGTGCCAAGATTAAAGGCAGCAACATCTATACAGTAGAGAGAGGTCCTAAGACTATCGGTGCAAAGGTATCTGATGATAAAAAGAAGTCCTATCGCAAGAGTACCATTCATCAGTCAGAGCCGAAGAATAGGGGACTATCAAGATTTAAGCGAAACTATAGAGAATCAAACACTTCCATCAAGACCAAGAACACGAATCTTCACATTGCAGGAAGAACTGGAGCACTTGTAGCCGGGGCAGTAACAGATCAGGTGGAAGGCGGTCAGGAGGTATCGCAGGCAGCATATCTTGCATATGAAGCAAGCCGCCCTGTTACCGGAACTGCTTCTAAGGGGGCTGCACTTTTCAGGAAAAAGGCGGCAGCCGAGGCAAAGAAGCGTATCAAGAAGGTAGATGCAGGAAAGAAGCTGGCAAAAAAGACAGCAAAGAAAGCTGCCAAAGATACAGCCAAGACTGTAGCTAAAGAGACGGCAAAAGAAACAGCAAAGACTACTGCCAAGGTTGCAACGAAAACTGCTACAAAGGCAGCTGCTACGGCGGCAGGAACAGCGGTTGCACCGGGAGTAGGCACGGCAATCGGCATGGCAGCCGGATATGCGGCAGGTGTGTCCATAGAGGTCAAGGATGAAAAGATGACAAAACGGAGCAGGAAGATAAAGTTCTTTCTGGATAAGATGAAAGCACAGGAGAATCAGACAGATAGCGTGGCAAAGCTGGTAAAGGATCTGATTGTGCGAAAAGCGATTACCTGGGTAAAGGCAGCTGCACCGATTATCGGATTGGTGCTTTTATTACTTGTTCTTGTAGTTGCCATGATTGCGGTTCCGGTTATAGCGGTGATAGCAATCCTTTACAATTCTCCATTTGCTTTATTCCTGCCACCACTTGAATCAGGAGATACCGTGCAGACAGTAACGAGTGCTTATGTGCAGGAGTTTAACCGGGATGTGAATACGAAAGTGAATGAGCATACCGGATATGACCTTGGAGAGCTTGTCTATGTGGATTATGAAGGTATGGAAGAAAATCCAAGCAATTACTATAACATCATGGCAGTCTATATGGTCAAGCATGGTGTCGGAGATACTGCAACAGTCATGAATGATACTTCTAAAGGCTGGCTGCAGGCAGTTGTAAATGATATGTGTTCATACACCACAAGCACAGGAACAAAGGATGTGGAAGAAACGGATGCAGACGGTAATGTAACTACTGTTACGAAGTCGGTTCTGTATGTGAATGTCACACTGAAATCGTACAGAGATATGATTTCGGTCTATGGATTTAATTCTGATCAGGTGGAAATGCTTGAGCAGATCATGAGTCCGGAGTTTATGGGACAGCTTGGATATGCCGGAAGCGGAAGTGGTGGCGGAGGCGGAAGTCCGGGAGTAAGCTCCATGACTGAGGATGAAATCAATGCCATCCTTAGTGGAATTACAGACAGCAGGCAGAAAACAGTCTGCTCCTATGCACTACACAGAGTTGGCTTCCCTTATAGTCAGGATTTAAGAGACAGCGGTAACTATTATGACTGCAGTTCCTTAGCCTATTATTCATGGAAGGATGCAGGTGTGGATATTAGTTACGGTGGTGCAACCACAGCGGCAGCGGAGGCACAGGGACTGGATGAAGCCGGAAAGACAGTCTCCTTTGATGAGTTACAGCCGGGAGACCTTATCTTTTACAGTTTTACAAGTAATGGAAGATATAAGAACATCAGCCATGTGGCAGTATATGTCGGAAATGGCAAGGTGGTAGAGGCACTTAATGAAAGTCTTGGCGTTGTTTACAGGGATGTGGCAAGCACAGGGAAGATAGTTGTGATAGGAAGACCATAACAGGAAATTTGCAGAGAGGGCATAGTCCCTCTCTGAGACTGGAGGTAAGAATGGATTTAAAAGATATGATACTGGTAACAGAAAACGACAGGGGAACAGAGACAAATATGCTGATGACTCTGGATGATTATAAGAGTTTTATAGCAGTTGATGACATGTCAGAGCTTGCAGACAATTTGTTGCAGCTTGGAAGGACGCTTGGTAAACCAGATAACTTCACAGAGTATTACAGGGCAGCAAATGTAACTGTATCTGCGAGATTCTGTCTGGATGATATTCAGCTGGGACACTTTCTTCAGGGATTTTATAACGATTCCAAAGAATTTCGGTTTGATAAAGAAGCCAGTTCTTATGAATGTGTTGCAAAGCTTAAGGAGATTGGAATGACCGATAAGGGCTGGGTGGATGATTTTAACCTGCATTATGAAATGGAGAACCGCTCATTTGAAAGGGGACAGACATTTCATAACTTCAATGACCATGATTACATGGTGCTTGAAGCATTATCACCAAGAAATCTTGTGGTGATGGATATGAAGTCAGGTTCTCTTACAATCGCCCTTGGTGCGACAGAGTATAAGCGTTATCCGAAGGATGAGAAGCCTACAAAGGACAATACCACAATCGGGGTATCGTGGGAGCATGGCATTTATCTTGGTTCCACACTCTCAACCACGAATTTCAAGGCATACAAGAGGGAGTATGGCACACCGGAAAAGATAGAGGATATCTATGATTACAGGGCAAAGCTAAAGCAGAAGTTCTATTTTTATCAGGATATGTCAAAGGATGATGATGTGCCAATGAAGCTGCAGAATGACTTCCTTCACCAGATGTATGAGGATTTCGGAACGATTGAAGAGGACTGTTTTTACGACAGGCTGGAAGATGGAAAGTACGATGAAGGCTTTAAGGAAAGACAGGTAAAGGAAGAAAAGAGCCGGTGATGAGATTTTTACAGGAGGCGATATCATATGGAACAGGAATTTGATGTTGAGATAAAAGAAGTGCTTTCACGAGTACAGAAAGTAAAGGCAGAGTCGCTTGACGATGCCATCAATAAGGCAATGGATATGTATTATGCAGAGCAGATAGTCCTTGGAGCAGAGGACATGAAGGGAGTTGATTTCTCGCCATTCAGCGAAGGTCAGCTCCCTTCTTCATTAAAAGAAAACGGAGGAAGAGCAAGATGAAAAGTGATTCAACAACAGTAATTAAAAACATGGAGTTTTTGGTAAAGGAACTTCATAAGGAGTGGGACAGATCGGGTGCTTCTAAGGCATCCGTTATTATTTCCCTTGAGGAAGTAGATAGTATCAATGATAAGTTAAAAGAGATTATCTATCAGACACAGAAGTCAGTCGATGAGGATGAACTGACCTTTAAACAGAGCATTGTAAAGTCCAAGGAGTGCTATGTGCTTCTTCGTGTGGTGCGTAAGATTGCAAAGAAAAAGGATAAATGCGAAAAACAGGCAATCGACAATGAATTTGCAATCGAGCTGGATAAGGATGAGTTAAAGCTATTTAAGGGATTGTTTGCAGAGATGTTTAAGTAGAGGAGGACAAAGGTATGGGCGTTGATATGAAGGTCAAAGCGATATACGATTCTGAGATTGGTAACATAACCAGATCAGAAAAGAACTGGAAGGATGTGTTAAAGGTCGCAGGTCAGTTATACCGCTATGAATTTGACAATATCGTTATGGTAACAGCTCAGAGACCTCCGGAAAAAAGCACACTCATGGCAGATTATGATACCTGGAAAAAGGTGGGAAGATATGTAAAGCGTGGTGCGAAAGGCTGTGCTATCTTCCCATCAAGGGCACTGAATCCACGCATGAGATATATCTTTGATATCAGTGATACCGGAGGGAAGAATGTCAAACTGACATGGGACCTTGAGGGAGAAAATCTTAAGGATTATGTGGATTTTCTTGTGTCAGAAGGTCAGATTGAGCAGTACGATAACAGCGACAGGGAGTCTCTAAAAAATATATTAAAACAGTTTACAGGAACAGATGTTTGGCTTATAATAAAAGAAGAGTTCGGAGACCGAATGACCGAGCTTATGCAGCTATCAGGTAGTGTGATAAAGGAAGAAAGTAAGAAACGCAATGGCTTACAGCATGAAATGGACGTGGAGCAGCTTGTATATGCAAGTGTCATGTATGCTGTAGGGACGAGATGCGGATTTGACTTATCTGTGCAAGAACAGGATTTTAGTCAGATCGTAAATATCAAAGACGAAGAGATCATTTACCGTCTTGGTTCCATTGTATGCGATGTCTCCTGTAGTGTTCTTAGAGAATTTAGTCGTAACTTAAAGGCAATCGAGAGCGAAAGGAGAATTGGATATGTTAGAAGAAATGACTTACAAGGAAGTGGACGGACTGCTTTATCCGCAGATAGAGATGCCGGACGAGACGGAGGATCTCACGAAGTTGGGCAAATACGGAAGGATGGCGATGAACTATCTCAAAGAGAACGAGCCGGCAAGATACAAGACGCTGATGAGATTCGGGAAGATGTACGAGAAGATGTCAGCGGTAGAGGAGGAAGCGAATCAGCTGTACGACCAGCTGGAGATGCAGTATCTGGCGAAGCACAAGCCACAGAATCCGTCATCGACAATGGAGATGTGGAAGATAAGAGAGCAGGCGAAGATGCAGGCAGAGGAAGTGGTACTGAATCAGGTAGTGATGCGATTCCACTAGAATCAGATGATACAGAACTGAATAGGGAACTTGATGAAATCAATTCATTGGGTGTTAGTAAGGAAGCCGAATATACACAGGCTTCCTTTTTTTTCGACCAGAACGGGCAGGCAAGCATTGGCACCATTCATACTGAGGACGAAAACAATAATCAGTTTATGCGTCAGTTCGAGCAGGACAGAAAAGCTGCATTAGCAGGTAAATATAATTACCTGAATCCAAAGAAGTCAGCCACAGTACCAAGTGAGTATATCAAACAGGTGCTTATGAGAGGTACAGGTTTTATCGGTGGCAAGGGCAGGGTATGCAAGATTTTTGAAACAGAGATTGATGCAGGAACCAGGGCAAAGCGTATCAAAGCAGAGTATGGTCAGGGAGGTGCAGGCTGGCCGGTTGACGGACTAGGACTGCACGGATATGACACATTTCATGGGAATGGACTGCGTTTTCAATGGCGAGATGAGGATGGAGAGGTTGAAGGATATGTTTCGTGGAAAGATATCGAAAAAGAGCTTGGTGTACTTATTCTTACAGGGGAATACCAGCCTGAGACACCTCGTATTGATGAGCTTGCGATGGACGGACTCCGTGAGGATGATGAGGTCATTGATGCCGAATACCGGGAAGTGGAACCGGAGGAGGCAGAAGCAGAGATTGATGATTATGCAATACCGGATGAGCCGGAGAGCTATGCTTCTAACAGAGATTATGTAAGTGCAAAAGGCATGACACCACATGACACTGCCGATGAAGACCGCATGGTAACACAGGCAGAATATGGTGCAGAGATAGAAGCTGAAACAACTGAAAAAGATCCATCAGAGCTTCAGTATATTACACCGATTGATTATGCCAAGCGTATTGCAGAGCTTGATGAAGACCTGCGTGATGTGGCGGAGATTCTTGTAACAGATTGCAACTGCTACACTCCGTTTAGGGCATTCCTTATGGATGTGGTGCAGTCTGATTTTGCATTTATGCCCAATAAACTTGACCTTATCAGGGATATTGCATTAGGGACAGATAATGCAGAAAGAAAGGCATATTCCAACAATAAGTATGGTCTTGTGGAGTACTCAATCAGAAGCGGTTATGTGAAGATCAGCTATAAGAACAGGAATGGTGTGCGTAAGGAAGGTGCACTCGACTGGCGTGAGTTATACGAGATTTTATCCTATATGGTAAAACAGCCATTTTACTGTGGAGAAGACCAGAAGAAGTATTATCAGGAGACAAAACAGAAGGCTGACAGGGATAAGATGAATCCGGTCTATAAGAGATTCTTTGATATCGAGGATAGTGTAAAAGCCAACCGTCTTGAAACCAGGGAAAGAGCAATAGCGAATGGCTGGGAAACCAAGATTGATGAGAATGGACATGTGGTTTCAGATGATGCAGTACAGAAAAAACACAACTTCCACTACAATCTCTGGGAAATGGAAAAAGGCGGTGCCAAGACCAGATATCAGTGGAATATGGATGCAATCCGCACTTTAAAGCAGATAGAATCAGAAAACAGGCTTGCCACACCGGAGGAGCAGAAAGTTCTGTCGAAGTTTGTCGGATGGGGCGGACTGTCACAGGCATTTGACGAGGAAAACGCAGGCTGGAGCAAAGAATATGCAGAGCTGAAAGAACTTTTATCCGATGAGGAATACAGTGCTGCAAGGGCAACAGTAAACAATGCCTTTTATACTTCACCGGAGATTGCCATGTGCATGAACTCGGCACTTGTCCAGTTTGGTTTCAGAGGCGGCAATGTATTAGAGCCATCTATGGGTATCGGTAACTTTTTTGGAAGTATGCCGGCACCTATGCAGAGAAGTAAGCTGTATGGGGTGGAGCTTGACAGCATTTCAGGAAGAATTGCAAAGCAGCTTTATCAGAATGCCAATATCAGTATCACAGGATTTGAGAATACCACATATCCGGATAACTTCTTTGATGTGGTTGTCGGAAATGTGCCATTTGGTGATTATAAGGTCTTTGATCCGAAGTATAACAAGTATAACTTCCGTATCCATGATTATTTTCTGGCAAAAGCACTTGACCAGGTAAGACCGGGAGGCATGGTTGCTGTAATCACTACAAAAGGAACACTTGATAAGGCAAATCCTACTATCCGAAAGTATCTGGCTGAAAGAGCAGAACTTGTGGGAGCGATAAGACTTCCGAATACTGCATTTAAAGATAATGCAGGAACCGAAGTGACTGCAGATATCCTGTTTCTGCAGAAAAGGGAGAGGAAGATTGATATTGAGCCGGACTGGGTACACCTTGGTGTGACCGAGAATGGCATTGCAGTCAACTCTTATTTTGCAGAGCATCCGGAGATGATGCTAGGTTCTATGGAGTATGACACAAGGATTTACGGACAGGACAGCAGATACACAGTCTGTGTGAATGATGATGAGAACTTCAATATATATGAAGCATTAAACAAAGCTATCGGTAATATCAAAGCACAGATGACAGATTTTGAGAGAGTGTCAGATGAGGCGGAGCAGACGGAGGAAGTTATCCCGGCTGATCCGGATGTGAGAAACTACACTTACACATTTTTTGAAGGAAAGCTCTATTACAGGGAAAATTCCGAGATGGTAAGAAAAGAAGTATCACAGACTGCCGAGGAGCGAATCCGAAGCCTTGATGAAATCAGACAGATAACAAGAGAGCTGATTGATATCCAGATGGATGGCTGCAGTGAGGAGGAGCTTTCTGATAAGCAGAGACTTCTTAATGTGAAATATGATGCCTTTATAAAGCAGTATGGAGCCATTACCTCAAAAGCAAACAGAATAGCTTTCAGAGATGACAGCGATTACCCGCTTCTTTGCAGTCTTGAGGAAGTAAATGAAGACGGGGAGGTGAAAAAAGCGGATATGTTTTATAAGCAGACGATTAAGGCAAAGACTGTCATAGACAGGGTTGAGACTGCTGTGGAAGCATTAAATGTATCCGTCAATGAATTTGGATATGTAAACCCTGCCTATATGCTTTCTATCTATGAGCCGGATATTACAAATGCAAAGGAAGAGCTTGCAGAAAAGTCCGGACAGACAGCTGATGAGATAACGCTAAGTGATGATGCATTAGCAGAGCTTAGAAGGGCAGTCCTTGTGGAAGAGCTGGACGGACTGGTTTTCCTAAATCCAGACCGCTACAACGAGAACAATCCCGACATCGGCTGGGAGACAGCAGACGAGTATCTTTCGGGAAATGTGAGAGACAAACTTCGTGTAGCAAAGGCTATGGCGGCTGATACAGACAATCCGCAGGCAGAAAGATTTGCAGGAAATGTGGCAGCACTTGAAAAGGTGCAGCCGGAATGGATTGAAGCCTCGGATATTGATGTAAAGATTGGTACGACATGGATTGAGCCGCTTGATTATGAGCAGTTTATCTATGAGCTTCTCAATACACCAAGACGGGCAAGGGCAGTCAGAAGCCAGTTTTACAATACAGGCATTCAGGTACACTTAAATAAGATGAGCATGGAATGGTTCATCGAGAATAAGAGCATGGATAAGCATTCAGTGGCAGCTACTAAGACCTATGGTACAAGCCGCATGGATGCTTATTCTATTTTTGAGGATACGCTGAACCTTAAAACTGTAACAGTCAGGGACAGGATTGATGACGGTGATGGCAAATATCATTACGAAGTCAATAAGAATGAGACAATGCTTGCAAGGGAAAAGCAGAACATGATCAAGGAGAAGTTCAAGGAGTGGCTGTTTGCAGAGCCGGAGCGAAGACAGAAGTATGTGGAGTATTACAACGAGACATTCAATAACATCCGTCTGCGTGAGTATGATGGAAGCCACTTACAGTTTCCGGGAATGAATCCGGCGATTGAGTTAAAGCCACATCAGAAGAATGCGGTGGCAAGAATCCTTCTTGGAGGAAACACCCTGTTGGCACACTGCGTTGGTGCCGGAAAGTCCTTTGAGATGATGGCTGCCTGCATGGAGCAGAAGAGACTCGGACTTGCCAATAAGACAATCATGGTTGTTCCAAAGCCGCTTATCGGGCAGACAGCATCAGAGTTTTTAAGGCTTTATCCGTCAGCAAATATCTTAGTTGCTACAGAGCGTGATTTTGAAAAAAGCCGCAGAAAGCAGTTCGTATCAAGGATTGCAACAGGTGACTATGACTGTATCATCATGTCGCACTCGCAGTTTGAGAAAATTCCAATCTCAGCAGAGAGAAAGGAAAGAATGCTCAATGAGCAGATTGATGAGATCAGCTATGCGATTGATGAGATGAAGGAGCGTAACGGAGAGAGATGGACTGTAAAACAGATGGAAAGCCAGAAGAAAAAGCTGGAGGAACAGCTGAAATCTCTATCTGATGAGAGCAGAAAGGATGACCTTATAACCTTTGAGGAGCTGGGTGTGGACTCTATCATGGTGGACGAGGCACACAATTTTAAGAACCTTGCGATTTTTTCCAAGATGAATAATGTGTCAGGTATCAGCAGCAGTGGAGCGAAGAAGTCAACGGATATGCAGCTTAAATGCCAGTATTTGTCTGAGATAAATGATGGCAGGGGCATTGTATTTGCGACAGGTACACCGATATCCAATACCATGTGTGAGATGTATGTTATGCAACTTTACTTACAGAAGGCAGCACTTGAAGAGATGGGAATTTATCACTTTGATTCATGGGCAGCGAACTTCGGTGAAGTGACAACAGCACTGGAGCTTACTGTAGAGGGAAGCGGATTCCGTTTTAAGAGCCGTTTCAATAAGTTTACAAACCTGCCGGAGCTTATGAATATCTTCCGTGAGGTAGCTGATGTGCAGACCGCAGACATGCTTGACCTTGATGTGCCAGCACTTCGTGGAGGCAAGCCTATTATTGTGGAGTCGGAGCCTGACTGGTATGTGAAGCAGGTCATGGAAGACTTTGTTGTGAGGGCAGAGCGTATCAGAGGCGGTGGAGTAGATCCAAGTGAGGATAACTTCTTAAAGATTACCCATGAGGCAAGACTTCTTGGAACAGATGCAAGACTGATTGATAAGGATGCACCAAATAATCCGGATGGAAAGCTCAATAAGGTAGCGGAGAATGTCTGGAAAGAATATGAGAAAGGAAATGCCAACGGTCATATAGGCTGTCAGCTTATTTTTTCAGATATCGGCACACCGGGACCGGATAAGGACTTTACCATCTACGATTATCTGAAGGAAACACTTATCCAGTATGGTATTCCGGCAGATGAGATAGCATTTATCCATGATGCCAAAACGGATGCACAGAGGGATGCACTTTTTAAGGAAATGAGGACAGGTAAAAAGAAAGTTCTTATCGGTTCAACGGACAAGTGTGGAACAGGTGTCAATGTGCAGACACACCTTGTTGCAATGCATCATGTGGACTGTCCTTGGAAGCCTTCTTCTATTGAACAGAGGGAAGGACGAGGCATCAGGCAGGGCAACGAAAATGAAGAGGTGGCAATCTACAGATATGTCACCAAAGGAACCTTTGATGCATACAACTGGTCGCTCGTTGAAAATAAGCAGCGTTTCATCAGTCAGGTCATGACAAGCAAGGCTGTAAGCCGAAGCTGTGAGGATATCGACGAGGCTACACTTTCCTATGCAGAGATTAAGGCGGTTGCTACCGGTAATCCGTTGATCAAGGAAAAGATGGAGATTGACAATGATGTCCAGAGATTAAAGCTCTTAAAGGCATCCTATGACAATCAGAGATATGGCTTGCAGGATAACTTTATGATTAAGTACCCGAAGCTCATTAAGACAGCAACCGAAAAGCTTGCCAATGTAAGAGAGGATGTAAAGGCAAGGGATAAAGAGCTGATTGATAATCCGGAATTTGCCATTACTATAGGCAAAGCAACCTACACAGAGCGAGTGGATGGCGGAACCATGATGCTTGAAGCAATCAGCAAGTGCAAGACCGGAGAGACAACTGCAATAGGTAAATTCCACGGATTTGAGCTGCTTGTGGAAAAGAACTTCCTTGGCATCAATTATATGGTGCTTCAAGGAAAGACAGAGTACAAAGCAGAGCTTTCCACAAGTCCTGTCGGCAGCATGGTGAAGTTGGAAAACCTGTTCAATGGACTTCATGAGAACATTGATTTTTTAGAAAAGAAGATTGAGCAGTACCAGAATGACCTTGAAGCATCAAAGACTGAGTATGACAAGCCATTTGCGTACAGCAAGGAACTGGAAGAAAAGCTGGCAAGACAGTGTGAACTGAATGCCCAGCTTGACCTTGAGAACGCAAAGGCTGTGGATGCAGACCTGAGCGGACCGGAGGAAGAAAGAGAAGCAGATGACAGGATGGAATCTGCAGCAATTGTAGCAGAGGATAAAGGTGCTTATCAAGCCGACAGAGAGGGCAGAACACGATAGGAGAGTGAATAATATGAGCATAAGAAAAGTGGTCGCAGGACTACTGATTACAGCAGGGATTGCCATTATGGCAGTCCCTTTTTTCTGGCGGGCAACCGGAGAAAAACAGACAGAACAGCTCATAAGTGAATTTGAGCAGACATTGGAGGATGATTACGATGAAGAAACAGATGTGGAGGAAGAGCAAACCTCCATTAGTGAAGAGGATGAAGCCATTCTTAAAGAAGGCGGTGTTATCGGCATCATTGAGATACCGGGCTTAAATATCAGGTATCCGGTAATGGAAGGTACCGCAAGTAAAGTGCTTAATGCCGGGATCGGTCATATAGAAGAAACAGCAGGAATCGGAGAAAGTGGCAACTGTGTATTGTGCGGTCATAATGGCAGCAGATATGGCACATTTTTTACACCACTAAGTCAGATATCCATAGGTGATGAAATAATGATAACCGACAAAAATGGGCTGAAGCATATCTATGAGGTAACAGAGACAGAGGTAGTAAATCCGTATGATAACAGCATCAAGACACAGGGAGATGAAAAAGAACTAACTCTTTTTACCTGTTCCCAGAAAGGGACCATGCGTTTTGTGGTCAGGTGCATTTATAAGGAGGCGGTGATGGATGAATAAGAGATACCGGTTAGGTGAGATAGAAGAGGCAGTATCGGAAATGGAAGAGCTAATTGACATCGAGGATGATATTGCAGAGATTGATGATGACTTTCAGATAGTCGTAAGCGGCTGGTCTGTGTATGTCGAAAGCCTGAATCTGACACTCAGACAGGGAATAGCCTGTGTATGGGATGCAGAGGAAGGATTATTTATGCCTGATTTTGATGTGACCATCGTGTATGAGGGGAACATTGAAACACAGGAGTGGCTCTACTATGAGCAGGACGGAATGGTCGTTACACTTGGCAACTGGTTAAATGGCAGATTGTCTTGTGAACAGATAGAACAGCTTTGGTGTGAGTTTATCATACCGGAGCAAAACAAAGAACAAAAAGAAAGCGAGGAATAGCATATGAAGTATTCAATTAAGGTAAACGAAGTAAGAGCAAAAGAGGGCAGCAATATCAAAGGATTTGCAACAGTAGTATTTGGTGATTCATTTAAGATTACCAATATTGCAATCCTTGAGAATAAGGACAAGGGAGAGCTTTTTGTATCAATGCCTAGATACCGCTCCAATGAGCGTGATGAAAGCAATGGCGTGATCTATAAGGATGTGTGCAATCCTATCACAGCAGAGTTTCGAGAGGAACTCTATACCAATATCCTTGATGCCTATGCAAGAATCAAGGAACCGGAGAAAGAGGAGACACAGAAGCAGGACAGAACACAGGAAATGCCTGAGTTTTCCGTAACTGTGACACCTTATGAGAGGGAAGGCAGTAACATCAAGGGACTTGCACGCATTTACTTTGAAAACAGTTTCATTGTAAATAACATCAATATCGTGCAGGGGAAAGAGAAAATCTTTGTATCAATGCCTTCTTATAAGACAAAGCAGGTGGACGAGCAGGGCAAGCCAATCTATCAGGATGTCTGCTATCCGGTCACAAAGGATTTCAGGGAAAAACTCTATAATGAGATTATCTCGGAATATGAGAAAGCAAAGGATAAGAGCAACGAAAAGGCGAGGGAGAGTGCAGAGAAACATCATGGCAATCCTGATAAAGATAAGGACAAAGAGGCAACACCCTTTCGATAATTAGTAATCAAGGTACAGGGGCGGCCAAGGCTGCCCCATTTACAGAATGGAGGAAACAGAATGGATATGGAAGCAGGAAAAACACTTACCAATGAGGAGGTTGTAAGGGAACTTCTCGAATTGTTAAAGAAGAATGCCATGAAAGAGCAGGCAAACGATGTATTTGAGATATGCAGCTATGTGGATGGACTGGAGAAAAAGATTGATTCCATGACGGAAGAACTCACCAATATGCAGAACCAGATCAAAGAAATGCAGGAGGATACCCTTGTCAATAATGCTAAAAAGGCATTGTCAGAAGCACAGGAGCGACTTAATGCCAGATGTGAGCAGATAAAGTCACAGGTATCTGAAGTGAAAGCACAGGTCAAATCTACAGCAAAGAGCATAGTTGATGAAGCAAAGGCAAAGGGAAGAGCTGCATTATACAGGGTGTCGGAGTTCTTAGAAATTAAGAAAAGACTTCTTGATATCCGGGAAAATGTAAGAGGTGCAATCAAGACCACGGATAAGGATATAGCAAAGACAGCACTTCTTGCAAAAGGATTTCGTGAAGCAGGGCAGACAGCAGCCAATGCATTCCGCACTTTTGCTGACAAATCGGAGGTAGATTACTCACAGAAAGAGCAGAAACATCCCATTACAAAGGCGGTGCTTGCACCTATGAAAGCAGTGA
>OLSM01001691.1_pt1 | contig 15702 bp, 14 predicted proteins | sample 1672721 | NCBI WGS metagenome assembly OLSM01 (sample SAMEA3136717, study PRJEB25190) | human gut metagenome | reverse complement strand
TGCAGCACGGATGCCCTGTACACAGGGACAGGGCATCCGCTGTGGGCAACCTACTACAACTACGATGGGGAAGGGTACATCACGGATACGCTCCGGGAGTTTTACTTCTGTGATGATAAAACCGTTCAGATGGGATTTCCCATGCGGGGCACCTATCGGGACGCGTACGACATCATTATGTCCGAGGAGATCCACGGCGAAGACGGCGTATCCTTTGACATGCCCCGGGTGGTTCTCTACGAACGGGATGAGTCCGGACTGGTCCGGCGGGCCACTACCGCTGCTGTGGAAGCGGGAACGCAAAGGATTTTCCCTATCATTCATCACATTGAATACTTGGAGAGGGCGCCCCACCGCCGGGGGGTGGTCATGCGGGAAGAAGAGCTGACCCCCACGGGAAATTTTCGGTACGAGCGCAGGTACGATTACGACGACCACGGCAGGCGGGTGCGCACCTATGGCAGAGCAAGCCCGAAGGAGCCCTTCAAATTGCAGCGGGAGCGTGTGTTTACCTACGACAACCAAGGGAACCCCACCTACTGTGACAATGGTTTTCAGTTTAAGATGGAGAACACCTACGATGAGGAGGGGCTGTTGCAGGAGGTTTTGGTCTGGGAAAAGGACCTGGATACCGGCGATTGGTATCAGGCCCGCCGCCACATCTACGAGTACGAGGAGGTCGACCTGGACCTTCCCCCGGAGCCCTAAAAACGCCCCCGGCCATCCCAAAGAGACGGCCGGGGGCGTTTCTTATCATAGTGCGTAACTGCCGGGTGGAGCCTGGTATGTCCAGTAAAACGATGATTCCTGGTAGAATTGAGTATTCATCCAATGATCCCCCTGATTACCCCGAATTATCGTCGAAATAGCAACATGAAAATATCTGCTGCGGTCCTGCCCAGGCAGGACCGCAGATCGCAAATATCGAACGAGGTGATAGGTATGAAGCGAATTAGCTGCATCCTGATAATAGTGCTCTTGGCCTTTGGAGGGTGCGCCCGGTCTGAAAAGGAAACCCCTTCTGGGGTACAGCCGATTGACATACAGAAAGTGGAACTTTCAAACTTACGGCTGAGTGAAAACCAAGCCTTCGGCGTTTCCGACTATTATAATAACCAACTTCTGCTCCTTGTATATGATACAAAAAAAAGAGACCCTAGGGAAGAGGAATCCATGCAAGCCCCCGAAGTATACTGTGTCAAATTTGTTCTTTATGATATGTTTACGCAAGAGATTGTCGAGGAATTTCCCATCGAACAATTTGGAAGTTGTTTATCGGCGACCTATGCATATGATGGAGTCCTGTTAACTTGGGTCACCTACCAGAATCAGGATCGGAAACCGGATTCCTCTATTCGCTATATCAATAAACAAGGAACAAAACGGGTCTACGACCTATCCATCACAAAGTTTGCGTTAGGCCCTCTATTATATCGTTGCAATGGCGAAGTTGTTTTTAGTTATACGAACGAGCTTACGGATGGTGAATATGGTGTTAAGAAGATCACGTCGAATTTAAGTGTGGAGCCGTTGCTGACGTTTTCACCCAGCCAAAGCGATAACATGAGCGATGAAATTGTGGTATCAAAAGACCGATATGTTTATGCGGTGGGTGAGGAAGGGCAAGTCACGTTTTACGTTGGGGGGACAACGCAAAGTCCCATCAAATTTAGTCTGCCAAAAGGAGAAAAAATATATTCTTTTGGACTCACCGAGGACTGGTTGATTGTCTCCAGGCATAAAACCGATTCCGAGGGTGGCGGGAATTGTCTGGAGAGGTTCGACCTGAAAGGAAACTCCGTAGAACTTTATGATGTGGTACAGCCCGTCTATTTTTTAACGGGCGCAAGCGGAAATCGATTTTGTGGCTTTAATTCCTATACCCCGGTTGAACTATTTGAAATTACGGATACCATTGAGCGGGTCGAATATGATACAAATGCAATTGATAGCACCTACACATCCGGATTAACAAACGGTGAAAATTTTATGATCACAAGTTACGATAAAGTAATCCCTGGCATTTGGAGGGTTGCCTTTTCTTAGCAGGTACCGGCTTATTTATGCTTGAGAAAGAACGCAAACAAATAGCTTTTTAAAATGCCCCTGGGAAAGTAACCGGAGATCCGGTTGCGTTCCCAGGGGCTGGTTTCTAACGGGTAGGGGGGATTGTTCATTCTTGTCTAATTTTCAATGCCGTACAGACCTTCTTGCGGGTGACCCGGTACACCCAGTAGAATCCGGCCGAAAGGACGGCGATCAGGGCGGCGCAGCTCAAAAGGCCCGCGCCCTCCGAGGCGGTAATCCCCGCCGGGTTCCCGTTAAAGTACATAATCATTAGGTAGAAGGCGTAAATCAGGGCGGTGCCCACGACGGCGGGGGTGGCGAACACCCGGCTCACCTGCCGCCGCACCGAGGCGTACAGGTAGTGGTTGGAAGCGCCCAGGTGCCGCAAGTCGTCGTAAACCTGCCGGTTTGTCATGGCAATGGTCATGCAGCGGGTAAAGACAATGACGATCACGGCGGAGAAGCAGACAATGGCGATGAAGATAAAGAGCATGAGAAATACCGCCGTGGTCTTAACAAAATCCGCCTTATCCAGCACCCGGAACTGGGGCATGTACTTCCAGAAGAGACGGAAGTTGGAGGAGTCCTTCAGGTCATAGTCAATTTTTTCACCCCCGTTGGCGGACAAGTTCTCCGAATCGCACCAGTAGGGCTCGCCCTTCTGCTGGCTGAGGATCTTCTGCACCGGGTCCCAGGCGTCATACACCTCCACTTCAGGAGAGGAGCGGTCCACTATTTCATAGAAAAGGGTCTTGGCGAAATCATAGGTGTCATAGCAGTTTTCCACATTGAAGTGGACAAAGGTTTCCTTCCACTGGGGGGTGAGTCCCGCGGTGATGGCCGCATAGTCCCCGTCGTTCATCACAAAACGGCCAAATAGGGTGGTATTTTTCAGTCTTGTTTCCGTGGGGGCCACGTTCAGGGTCTGGCCGGTGACCATGTTGGTGATATGGTTCACCTCGCCGCCGAACATGCCGTTGCCGTTGCCCTCCGCGTCAAAAATGCCGGTGACGAACCCAGGGGCGATCTCTACTGTTTCCCCCGTCAGGGCCGTGTAGGCGGAGGCGGAGAGGAAAACCTCCGAGGTCAGCAGCTCCCGATACTCCTTGGTGTAGGTGGTGCCCAGCTTGCCCGCAGTTTCCACATGTTCCGTGCCGTCAACCCCCAATATGGCCCCTTCCCGGCTGCTCCAGCTTGTGAGGGTGACCTCCTTCTCGGCTGCCAGCCGTTCCACTTCCGACTTGCCTGGCAGGTCCTGATCGGATCGGTAGTGGAAGGCGTAGTCCACCGGCCGCTGGTCAAAGCCCATCATCGCGCCGGTGCCCAGCATGGGGGTGTAAAAGGCGGCGAAGTAGGCCCCGGCGATGAGCAGGGTCACCACCAGCATGTTACGAACCGTCTGGCGGCCCTGAAACTTCATCATGGAGGTGGCGATCAGGTCCCGGTAGCGGTGCTTTTTTCCCCATCCGTTTACCACCGTGTGGAGAAGTATCATGTAGAGACCCACCAGGGCCGGAAGGTAGAAGATGGCGGTAAGACCGTCGGGAGGGTACCAGTGGAGGCCAAGAATCAGCCACGAGGGGACCTGGTAGCCCAAAAATCCGCCCAGCGCCATCAGAACGATGCCCCCTTTGCCGTACCAGGAGGGCACGTTGCGGATGGGCTCCGACTTATGGGATTCCTGGACCACGTCGATGATGTTGGTCCGGCGGAGGAAACGGGCCCCCAGGAAAAAGAGCATGACAATGACAAACAGGGAGAAGAGCAGGGCCAGGAGATAGGCCTGCGGGTCAAAGGTGAGGGCCATCTCCTGGGTGTCCACCACCAGAACCCGGAAGATCTGCCAGAGACCCAGGGCCAGGGGGGCGCCCAGCAGGGCGCCGGCGGCGCAGGAGGAGAGGCTGATGACCGCCAGTTCCCGATACAGATGCCCCCGCAGTTGGCGGCGGGAGGCCCCCAGGGCCAGAAAAATGCCGGTTTCCCGGGATTTTTGCCGGAAGAAAAGCCCGGCGGCGTAGGTGGTAAAGACCCCGCAGCCGATCACTGCCAGCACAAAGACCATCATCACCTGCTTGCGGGAGTCGCCCCCTTCCGGGAGCACGGTGAGAATGGTGGGGGAGCGCATCATGCAAACATAGGCGGTGATGAGCAGCACCGAAAAGAAGGCGCAGCCCGTCAGCAGGCCGTATTGATGTTTATTTTTCCGCCGCAGGGCGGCGTATACTTGAGAAAAGGTGTTCATGGGTTACGCCTCCTTGCCCATCTCCCGGATGGCGTCCAGCAGCGCGTCCTGGAAGGCGGTGCGGTCCTGCTCCTGTTTGGCCAGGGTGCGCCACACCACCCCGTCCCGGAGGATCACCACCCGGTCACAGAAGGAGGCGGCGAAGGAGTCGTGGGTCACCATGAAAATGGTGGCGCCCAGGGCGGACCGGGCCTGGAGAAAGCTGTCGATCACCGCCCGGGAGGACTTGGAATCCAGGTTGCCCGTGGGCTCGTCGGCCAGAATCAGCAGGGGGTGGTTGATGAGGGCCCGGGCCACGGCGGTGCGCTGCTTCTCGCCGCCGGAGATCTCCGCGGGGTACTTATCCTTAATGTGGGAGATGCCGAACACGTCGCAAAGCTGCCCGGCGGCGGCTTCCATGTCGCCCCCGGTGCGCCCGGCGATAATCCGAGGCAGCAGAATGTTCTCCTGCACCGTCAGGCCGTCCAGCAGGAGAAAATCCTGAAAGACAAACCCTAATTTCTGGTTGCGGACTTTCGCCAGGGCGTCCTCGCCCAGCCGGGCCAGCTCAGAGCCCCCCAGGAGAATACTTCCCTTGTCGGTGGGGATGTAGCAGGAAATACAGTTTAGGAGGGTGGTCTTACCCGAGCCCGAGGGGCCCATCACCGCCACGAATTCCCCCTCTCCCACCGAGAGGGAGACCCCCTTGAGAACTTCGTAGGTGGTCTTACCCACCTGATAGGATTTGTGTAAGTCTTGAACGGTTAACATAAGAAAACATCCTTTCAATAAAATCCGCAAACCTGCAACGGACCCCGCCGGTCCGGACCCGGTGGTCGGACTGTCGGGACCCTGCCGGCGAGAGCCAGAAAGCATCACAGTAAAAACTGCACCAGCGCGATGCCCGCCAAATGCGCGGGATAGAATCCATAGAAAAACCACTTATTGATGTGCAAGTTCAGATGCGTGGGGATAAAAATCAGGGGCGCGGCCAGCACGGCGAAAAAGGTCCAGTCCACCGTCAGCGCCCCCAAGGAAAGGCTGAGGGGATCGGCGGGACTCCCGCTCCAGAGGGCGGTGAGATACAGGAGAACAAACAGGGCGGCCCCAACCTTGGGATGATTCCGGCAGAGATAAAAGACCAGCATCAGCAGAATTCCCGTGCCGGAGTAGTCGAAGTTCCACCAGCAAACCACAAAGAACGCCAGGAAAAACAGCCACCACCGCCGCTCCTTCAGCCCCACCATAGCCAGCAGGGAGAGAAAGAGGGTAAAGAAGATGTTCCAGTTGGTAAACTGTCCCCAAAAGTCGTGGGGATGGAAGGCCAGGACGTAAAATGGCTGGGAGAGCAGGGCGAAGATCCCCAGCCGCAGCAGGTATCGTCCGGTGTTGCGGGTGTACAGCAGCCCCACCGTCAGGCAGTAACAGAAGAGGGGAAAGGCCAGCCGTCCAATCCACCGAAAAATGCCCACCTCGGGGAAAAAGGCGCCGCCAATGTGGTCGATGAGCATGGACACGATGGCGATAAGTTTTAAAAAATCCGTATCTAAGTTGGATTGGAGCCGAGGCGTGTCCTGTTGGAAAAATGGGGGGATGGTGAGAACCTCCCGCACCCGGGCGGCGGTAATGGACTGCGTCATGATGGCGACCTCCTTTTCTGATCTGCTTTCACCTTACCACAGACATTGCCCGCCCGGGAGGACAGGGGTCAAACTTGGCCCTGCCAGAGACAACTTTGACCGGCACGGGGGGGTGCTTGTCAAATTTGTGCCGTATTGCGTCAAGTTTGGTTTGGCGGGGGCGATGGGCTATGGTAAAATGGGAGGAAAGAAAACGGAAGGAGGGGCCGCTATGCTGCGCATCGGCATCTGCGACGATTCCCCTGAGGCCCGATTCGCCCTCCAGACTGCCCTGGAACGGCAGTTGGAGGAGAAAGGGATAGAACAGACCATTTTCGCCTACTCCTCAGGGGAGGGCCTCTTGGGGTGGCACGCCAAACACGCCGGGGAGCTGGATCTGGTCTTTTTGGATATGGAGATGGGAGGGATGAGCGGCATGGAGACTGCCCGCGCCCTCCGGGCGGCGGACCCCAATCTGCTGCTGGCCTTTGTCACCGGCTATGCGGATTTCGTCTTTGACGGCTACGCGGTGGGGGCGTTGGGCTATCTCATGAAACCCGCCCGCCCGGAACAGCTTTCCGAGCTGCTGACCAGGGCGCTGGGCGCGCTGCGCCGCCAGGAGGACCAGGTGTTTCTCTGTCGCAACGGGGAGGGGATGTACCGCATTCCCCGTAAGAGCATTCAGTATTTCGTCTCCGACCGGCGAAAGGTCACCTGCGTCGCCACAGGACGAAGCTATACCTTCTATGGCAAGTTGGACGAGGTGGCCAGGGAACTGGGGGAGGAATTTGTGCGCATTCACCAGCGGTATCTGGTCCGGGCCGCGGCCGTGGACCGGGTGGAGGGAAATGCGGTGACCGTGGGGGAGGAGGAACTGCCCATCAGTCGTTCCCACCAAGCCGCGGTTCTGGCCGCCCTGGCCAGGACCCTGTTGGAGTAAGTGAAAATGAAAATACTATCCATGATGGCCGCCGCGCTCAGCCCCTGGGCCTTTTTCGCGGGGATGTGTCTGGGGGGCGCGGCCATGTTGAAAACAGTGGGTCGCTACCTGCCCGTCCGGGATACGTTCTGGGCCCGTCCCATCCTGTTTCTCCTCTTTTTTTTCGCCATTACAATGCCCACCTGGATTGGGGATGAGAATCCCCTGTTTTTCTTCCCGTTTTTTGTGGGGGCCTTTCTCCTCTGCTGCGAAGAGAGCCGACTGGCCCGTCTGAGCATGGGATTTGTCCTCTACGCCGCCTTAATTCCTGGAGATATGTTTATCGATTCGTTGGGATACTGGGGTATTGCCGTCTATGGAGATGGCCTGTTGGGCATGGGATGCAAACTGCTGTTGTGGGCGGGGGTGTGGTTTTTGGCCCGCCGGGTCATGCCCCGGGGACCAGCCCGCCTTTCTCAGCGGATGTGGGTCCTGATTGGGGGCCTGTCCCTAGCGCCGGTATTCGCCATGTTGTCCTTTTCTCTCTGGGGTTGGGGACGAAGAATGACGAGCGGCCCGTATTTTGATGAAATTGCCAAGCCCATTGCTTATACCATACTGCCCTTCGTGCTTCTCTCGGGTCTGGCCCTGCTGGTGGCGGTAGCGGTGCTGTCCCGCCAGGAGACGTTGGAGCAGGAGAGGCGTCTGGCCCAGACCCGGGAGATCTACTACCAGGGGCTCCAACGGGAGCAGCAGCAGGTGCGCACCATCCGCCACGACCTGCGCAATCACTTGACCGCCCTTCAAGGGCTGCTGGAGGGGGCGCGGGAGGAGGAGGCGCTCCGCTACCTCCAAACCCTGGCGCAGTCTCCCGCGTTAACAGGAGGCGTACGGTGGTGTGAAAATGAGACCGCCAACGCAGTCCTGGCCAGCAAAGCGGCGGACGCCAAGGAAAAGGGGTTGGAACTGGACTGCAAAGCAGCCCTCCCGGCGGATTTACCGGTCACCGGCCCCGACCTGTGCGCCCTGTTGGGTAATGCCCTGGATAACGCCATTGAGGGCGCCGTGGAATCCGCCAACAAACAAATTTATTTGCGGGCGGGCGCGGAGAAAGGACTGCTGATGCTCCGGGTGGAAAATGCCTACGCCGGGGAGCGGGCGCGGCAGGGAGACCTGTTTTTCACCACCAAGGAGGAGAAACAGGGCCACGGCCTGGGCCTGCGTGGCATGCGGGAGATTGCCGGCCGCTACGGGGGCAGTTTGGAGGTTACCGCTCAAAACGGCAGGTTTCAGCTGATCGCCTGCCTGCCCCTGATCCATGGGGAATCGCCCCGCCAGGGCGGTAATTTCCCGGGGAAAAGCATTCTTTAAAACCAGAACGGACAGCCCAAAGGCTGTCCGTTCTGGTTTTTCCCCTGGGGGAAGGCCAACGCACCATAACCGGGCGGTGGAGAATAAACCAGGAGCAAGCGGGAAAAATCTTTCCAGCTTGCTCCTGATATTGTTATGATATTACCATATTTGGGCCTTAATTTCAAGTCTTGTTCTCAAACCTGACCAGGTGTAAGAAATAGAGAGAGGAGGTGCGCTACTATGGAAATGACCCAACGTCCTACAGAAAATGCCCTGGCCAGCACCGTGGCCGCCCTGGCGCGGTGCAATGAAAAAACAGGCCGATTCGGCCTTCGCCTACAGCCGGAGGAGATGACCCAACTGGCTCGCCAGCGGTTCGAAGTCCTGGAACAGACCGGCCGGGTGGAATTTGGCGACGGGGTGCTGGAACAGCTGATTGAGATCTTTCAGGATTCCCCTTATCTCCACCAGGGAGCGTATGCGGAGACCATCGGGGCGCTGCAGGCTCTGTTCTATTATTTTAAAAATGAAAGTCAGGACCGCCTGACCGACGAAATTCTCCTGCGAGAGATGAAAAGGATCTTTGACGGCCCCGCCGGCGGAAGTTTGGAGTATCTGAGTGGGGCCGGGCTGGAGGATCTTTGCCGCTGGGTGCGCACCCCGGAGATGCCGGTTCGGAGTAGGGAGCGTGAGGAGGGAGAGGAGGCGGAGAATGCCGAATAGAAAACTGGAAGCGCAACCCCTGTCCGGGGAAGAGGCGGCCCTGTTGCAGCGCCGCCTCTGGGAGCTGTTGGCCTGGCAGGTGGAGCGGTATACCATGGGAGAGAGCACTTCAGTGCCCCAGGAGACGGCCCGGGAACTGCTGGAGGGGTTGCTGTTTACCTTGGGAGGCGGGGGCGGTGACCCTTCCCGTCTGCGCCGGCTGCTGGAAGGGGATCTGCGGGAGCACTACCGCCGGAGCCGGCAGGAGCTGGAAGAGAGCTGCCGACGGGGGGAGCGGCTGTGGGGTCAGGTCTGGACCCGCCAGCCCCGCTTGGGCAGCGTGGCCCTGGAGGACACCCTATCCAGCATGGGGGCCTTTTGGCGGCGGTATGACAGGGAGTTTTTCCCCCATCAGATTCCCTGCGACATTGACTATCCCCTGTGCCACCCCGTTCCCGAGACCTTGCAGGGGGTGGCGTATGTCATTGAGTATCTCCGACGGGTGCGGTTGGAGAGCCGGGTTCTGGGTCGGTTTGACCAAGTGCTGGTCCGCCGCCTGCTGACCGGCAGTAGCCCGGACTATCGAGGTCTGCTGGTGAACCTGATGGAACCCGTGGCAGTAAACGCCTTGGGACGAGTTCTGGCGGGCAAATCGCCTTATGGCCTGGAACTGAACCAAGCGGACCGAGACCGGATTGCTGCCGCCCTGACGGGGGAGTCAGCGGAACAGATGGAGGCCGTGCTGTCCGCAGGGGCGGCCCGGCTGTGTGAAACGCTGGAATTGGGAAGCCGGGAGACAGGCCGGTACCTGGAGAAGCTGGCCCTCTCTCTGCGTCCACGGTTACAGGCGGCCCTGGCGGCGGGAGACCTGAGCGGAATATTCTCCCCCTTGTCAGACCCCGGAAGGCAGTGGTAAAATACGGTTACGAAACGTTGCCGCGGCCCCGGGGACAACCTTTGGGCTCGCCGATGGAAAAGGAGAACTGCCATGGATGCGATTGTCTACACCTCCAACACAGGGTTTACCCGCCAGTACGCCGAGCTGCTGTCCGACGCCACCGGGCTGGCCGCTTATGACCTGACCGGGGCGTCGTCCCAGCTGCCCCAGGGGTCCGCTGTCTTTTACCTGGGCTGGCTGAAGGCGGGGGCCATCCAGGGCTACCGTAAGGCGGCCCGCCGGTTTCAAGTGATGGGCGTCTGCGCGGTGGGCTTGGCCGATACGGAGACCCAGAAAAAGGCGGTGCGGGCGAAGAATCGCCTGGGGGAGACGCCGTTTTTTCTGGTCATAGGGGGATACGACCGGAGCAGGCTCAAGGGGTTAGACGGCTTTTTAATGGACCGGATGACCAAGTTTTTGCAGAAGAATGCAGCCGACCCCGAACATAATGAGATGTTAACGCTGCTCAAGCAGGGGGGGAACCGGGTCAGCCGGGAGAATCTGGCCCCCGTCCTGGCGTGGTGGGTGCAGGAGGCGGGAGACCTGTCCGAATAGGGGATAGACACCCTGGCATCAGCCGTTCCGAGCCGTGAGAGCGGAGCATAATGTCTTTGGCGACACTTTCCCAGGAAAAGCTTGCCAAATTTTGACGGGGATGCTATGATACCAATGTATGTCTGTGCCCCCTGGGCGCAAGAAGATAAGGGAGGACCGATTCCATGGAGGAAAAAGTCATTGGCCCGCGCAAAGCCATTTTTTTGGAGATTGTGCTGTTTTGCGCGTATGTCTGTTCCGCCTCTTCCTGGCTGGTGGGGTCCATTACCACCCCGGATATGATGGTGGATTTCGGGATCCAGGCTATTCCCACGGCAATCAACAACGCCATCTCCTGCGCCAAAATTTTGGGCAACCTGGTGGCGGCGGCGATTCTCATCCGGCTGGGGCCGAAGAAAACGGTGACCTTTGCCCTGGCTCTGGTTTCCTGCGTGGCTTTGGGCGCCTTTGCGCTCAATTTCCCCATCTTCATTTTTGTTCGCTTTTTAATGGGATTTGGCGGCGCCACCTTGATGATCTGTCTGACCCCCTATGTGGTGTACTGCTTTGAACCCAGCAAACGGCCCATTTTTAACGGCATCAACTTTGTGGGGGTGAACACCGGCAATCTCATTGCCCTTGTCTCCATTGGCGTGGTGCAGAACTGGCTGGGGTCGTGGCGGCATGTGGTGCTGTTCTATGGCGCGTTCTGTCTGTTTTTCCTCCTGTTGTGGATTTTGGTTGGAATGGATTACCCCCTGGTTACCCCCAAGGATGACGTTAAGGTGGACTATAACTATCGGGACGGGATGCGGGAACCCTTCCTATATCAGTACCTGCTCACCAATACGGGACGATTTGTTACATACACCGTACTGCTGCATCTGTTTCCTCTTCACCCCAACTTTACCGTGCCTGCGGGGAATATCTCCCTGCTCACTGCGGTAGGAGGAATTTTCGGCGCCGGCATTGGCATTTTAATCAGTAAGTTTACCAAGGTGCGGGATGTGATGCTCATGCGGGTGTGCAGCTTTCTAATGACGGCCACCTTCCTTCTCATGCTCACCACCCACAACCAGACGCTGGCCCTGTTGTGCGCCCCTGCCATGGGCATTTTGCTCCTAATTCCCATCCCCTCCTTTATGACCATGCCCACCAAGCTCCCCGGCACCACCCCTCGTAAGGTGGCGGTAATTCTCACCCTCTTCTGGACGATCACCTATATTATACAGATGATCGTCTACTCAGCGGTGGTGTGGATGGTCAACAACGTGAGCTGGGGCGTTGCCATCTACTTCACAGCGGGATACTCCATTCTGAGCTTTATCGGCACCTTCTTCCTGCCCAATTTGGAAGATCCGCCGGATGAGATGCCCGCCCATGTGGAACAGAACGGCGGCGCGCCCCAGGATGGATAAGCCAAGCTAATGATAACAGACCCCCCTGGGGCAGTGATACTGCCCCAGGGGGGGTTCAATTAGCGCAGGATGTTAGTACTAGGGGAAATCAATCGTTTAACACAAGGCCCACGGGGCAGTGGTCGCTGCCGAGAATTTCTCCATAGATCTTGGCTTCCTCCACCTTCTCTTCCAGGCGATGGGAGACCAGAAAATAGTCGATCCGCCATCCGGCGTTTCGCTCCCGGGCTTTAAAGCGGTAGCTCCACCAGGAGTAGGCCTCAGCCTCATGGGGGTGTAGAAGGCGGAAGGTGTCGGTGAAGCCGGCGTCTAACAACTGGGTCAATTTTCCCCGCTCCTCGTCGCTGAAACCGGCGTTGCGGCGGTTGGCGGCGGGGTTTTTCAGGTCAATCTCCTGATGGGCCACATTCAGGTCCCCGCAGTAGACCACAGGCTTCCGGCTGTCCAATTCCAGCAGGTAGGACCTAAGGTCGTCCTCCCACTGCATGCGGTAGTCCAGACGCTTCAAACCGTCCTGGGCGTTGGGGGTATAACAGCAGACCAGGTAAAAATCGGGGTATTCCGCCGTGATGACCCGGCCCTCATGGCGGTGGAGCTCCTCGCCAAAGTCGTAGGTTACGGCGAGGGGGGGCACACGGGTCAAAATGGCGGTACCCGAATACCCCTTCTTTTCCGCGCTGTTCCAAAATACCGTATAGCCGGGCAGGTCCAGCGCAATCTGGTGGGGCTGGAGCTTGGTCTCCTGGAGACAGACCACGTCTGCGTCCAGGCTTGCAAAGGTCTCTAAAAAACCCTTTCCCAGGCAGGCCCGCAGGCCGTTGACATTCCAGGAAATCAGCTTCAAAATAGCACTCCTTTCAGGGGAACAATCGATACGCCGAACGGGAAGTCCTCCGGGACTTCCCGTTCCAATTCCATGCGGCCGTGTTATTTATCCAGGTAATAGGCCACACTGGTGAGATAGTTGTGCTCAAAGGCCTCGATGGTGCCCTGATCCACCGCCGCCGCCACAGCGGGGTCGATGGGGATCTGGGCCAGAACGGGCAGACCCATTTCGGCGCCGATCTTGGCCAGATGGCTCTCGCCGAAGATGTGGTGCTTACCGCCGCAGTCAGGGCATTGGAACCAGCTGTAGTTTTCCACCAGGCCCAAGACGGGTTTTTGCATCATGTTGGCCATGTTCACGGCCTTGGTGACAATCATAGACACCAGGTCCTGGGGGGAGGTGACCACCAGGATGCCGTCCACCGGCAGGGACTGAAACACGGTGAGGGGTACGTCGCCGGTGCCGGGAGGCATATCCACAAAGAGGTAGTCCAGCTCTCCCCAGACCACATCGGTCCAAAACTGCTTCACAGCGCCCGCCAGAACCGCGCCCCGCCAAACCACGGGGTCGGTCTCGTTTTGCAGGAGCAGGTTCAGGCTCATAATTTTAATGCCCCCCGGGGTCTCCTCGGGGAGAATATTCCCCTCCGTGCCGGAGGCGTGGGTGTGAATGCCAAAGGCCTGGGGAATGGAAGGGCCGGTGATGTCGGCGTCCAAGACGCCCACCGTATGGCCGCGCTTTCTCATGGCCACGGCCAACTGCGCCGTGATGGAGCTTTTGCCCACGCCGCCCTTGCCGCTCATGACCGCAATGACCTTGTTAATCTTGGAATATTGGTTGGGAGGAACAACGAAGTCCGCGGGATTATGGGCGCAGCTTTCCCCGCAGGTGGAACAATCATGGGTACAAGTTTCTTCAGACATGGAGAGGCTTCCTTTCTATGGTAGGGTGTTGGTTGTCACGCGTTGCCTGCTCGCGACGCGGTTCTCAGTCGGAAACCGTAGGGAGAACCCAGTCGGGCCCCTAATGGGGCCTGCCTTGGGCGTCTCCCTGCGTTCCGGACTGAGCCCGCTGGGAGCGACGGCGACGCGCTTCGGGTTTGTCGCGCTGCGCCACCCGCCGCCAACGCGGCGCTAAGACTTTCGACTCCGGCAAAAACCATCCAGGGACCAAAGGCCCTTCCTTGGGTTTTTGCCTGCGCTCCAGTCATAGCCCGCTGCTTCGACGGCGCCGCGCTTCGGGTTAATACTGATAGCTGCCGCCGCCGATGAATTCCCGCAAGAGGGAATTTGGGTGGACCAAAGCAGGATCAATAGGCTCAAAATGCTGGAAGGCGTCAATCAGTTCCAGTAACTCAGCTTTCCGGGGATTGCTTTCCGGGACAGCCTCCAACAAGGGGGACGCATAGTTTCGCATCACCGAGACCTCGTAGGGCAGGGAGGAGTCAAAAATAATATTGGCCCGATGTTTAAAGGGAGAGATGTATAACTTCTCACCACGACGCACATTGGCCCACATATCCAAGGTTTGGGACACCCCGGTTCCCCGGAAGTTATAGTCCCGTACGGCGCGCCGCGTCAGCCGCATCCAGGTGCCCTTGAAACGGAGGGCGTCTCCCTCCAGAACGTCAGACCGGGCGGAGATGTACAGCCCGGTGGCGTCGGGATGACGGCCGGCAATGTCGTCGTTGAGAGCATGAATTCCTTCAAAGATGGCAATCTCGTTTTTCTTGAGCTGAAGGGGCGTGCCGCGGCTGTCGTTGCGCATCTGCCGTGCAAACTCAAACTTGGGGACAAGAACTTTTTCCCCTCGGGCCAGCTTGGCGAAATGCTCGTTGAGCAGGGCCATGTCCATATAGGCCGGGGATTCGTAGTCGATGGTGCCCTCGGGGGTCCGCGGCGCATTGTCGGCCCCCAGGGAGAGGAAGTAATTGTCCATGGAGATGGTATGGGTGTTGACGCCCCGGGAGAGCAGCTCCTCCTCAATTTTGAGAGCGGTGGTGGTTTTGCCCGAGCCCGAGGGACCGGACAGCAGGACCAAAGGACTGTGGGGCAGATTTTGGATAATGGCGTCCGCCGCCTTTTTCACCTTATCCTGATAGGCGTCGTCACACTCCTCCAAAAAGCCTTTGGGGTCCTGCCGGACCCGGGAATTAATTTCCTGCAATTGATACGCCATGGTATCCCTCCTGTTGATATGGACGAGCGGATTTTTGTTTCATCCGCCAGTCCTCTTTGATTACAGGGTCCATTGGGCCTTGTTTTGAATGATCCGCTCCTGCTCCCGGAGGTACTCCTGGGGGTATTTGGGGTTGCTCAACCGGGTGACGCACCCCTGGGCCAGGTCCACCGCCTTGGTAACCCCGCCCGCGCCCAAGGAGAGCACCGGATGCAGTTCCTCCATCATGCAGATGTTGTAGAGACTCTCCGTACCCGGCCGGCACCAGCCCACATTTTCAAAGGAGCCGGACATGTACTTTTGCCGGTAGAGGTAGTAGGGGCGGTATCCCTCCCGGCGCAGCGCCTCCCAGGCGTAGTCCAGCATCTGGGAAACCGCCTCCCCGTCGGGCAGGGCGCCGCCCTCCTCCCGGAGACGGGACCCCCGTTTTAGGGCCAGGGTGTGGACGGTAATGTTTTCCGGACCCAATGTGATGACCTGGTCTAGGGTATGCCGGAATCCCGCCACTGAGTCCTGGGGAAGCCCCGCGATCAGGTCCATATTCACGGCGGCGAACCCGATCTCTCGAACCAGCGCGTAGGCTTGGAGAATATCCGCCGAAGTGTGGGCCCGCCCCATGGCCTGGAGCACCCGGTCCGACATGGATTGGGGGTTCACCGAAATCCGGTTTCCGCCCCCGTCTCGGATGGCAGCCAGCTTTTCCCGGGTAATGGTGTCGGGGCGGCCGGCCTCCACGGTGTATTCCAAGCCTGGTTTGAGGGAAAACGCAAGCCGCAGCCGGGCCATCAGGGCGGCGAGCTGCCGGGGTGAGAGGGTGGTGGGGGTGCCGCCCCCGATGTATACCGATCGGACGGTTTTGCCCATCCGGCGAAGAGCGGCGCCCGCCGCGTCGATCTCCCCGAAGAGCGCTTCCAGGTAGGGGGGGATC
>OLSM01001690.1_pt1 | contig 15709 bp, 10 predicted proteins | sample 1672721 | NCBI WGS metagenome assembly OLSM01 (sample SAMEA3136717, study PRJEB25190) | human gut metagenome | reverse complement strand
TCCATAATAGCGATGATTCGATTCAAAAATATCCTTGATTTTCTCTTTGACATGGAAGTAGTTATCCTGCTTCTTTACTCGCGTTTGCTGGTAATAATAGCTACTGCGCGGGCAGTTTAATGCGGATAGAAGTTCCGGCAGCGAATATTTATTTTTCTTCTCCTGGTTCCGGAGAGCTGCCCCGAGCTTATTTGTCAAGCATTTTCTTCAAATATTTACACCAAAGATGCCAGCACACTGAATTCTTTCAATGTGCTGGCATTTTCACATTAACTTAGTTACATTGCTGAAAAACGGTCAGTTTTTTATAAAGCATGCGTTATTCACAAACCGTAACACTTTCACAGTTATCCTGCAGCACTGAGCGGTCATTGGAGCTCCACAGCACGGCGGTTCCTCGTGCGCGAAGTACCGCAATACAGTGCAGCAATTCCGCTTTAATCTGCTCATCAATGGTATAAAAGGGATAGTCCAATACCAGCAGACCAACCGGTGCAAACATGACACGCAGCAGCACAAGCTGATCCCGCATACGACTGGACAGGTGACGCGGATATACGTCCAACCCTTCCGGATCAAAGCCCATCTCCGCTGCAAAATCACGCAGCGCCAACCGCAGCATTCGACGATTGATCACATCACCGCGTTCACGAAAACGATTCATCGACCGGAATACGATATTCTCTGCCGCTGTCAGATTCTCAAACACGCCCTTCTCCCAAAAGCGCGGTCCCATACAGCAAATTTCATCTGCATGCCGCTGCCGCCAATCAGCTAAATGGTACATCCGGCCGTCCTGCATTGCAATACCTTCCGTCTGCCCCTGCCCGGAAAACATACGGTATATGATACCCCTGCCAGTTAAACCGCCACACAGCACTCCTGCGGCTCGTCCGGTGTATAAATCCACAGAAAACGGCGCTATATCATTATCTATCAGACAGATTTCCTGCAGCGAGAGATACAGCCGCGGCACGGTCCTTTCCTTCGGAGACACCCCCGTTGATGAAATACGCAGGCGCTGATGAATACCATAAGCCGTCATATCCTTCCGCAGACGTTCCCAACATATCATGCCGCCGCGCATCACCGCGATACGATCCGCATATTGCAGCACCTTAGATACACTGGAATTAAATACAATGACCGATACGCCTTCATCCCTCAGTTGATGTAGGAAGGCGGCAAAACGTATCAGTTCGTCCCTGTCAAGACCCTCACCGGCCTCTCGGCAGATCAACACCTTTGCGCCGCACAACAGTGCACGGCAGATCGAGATTTCCAGCCGCTGCTCGTTTGTTATACTGCTGCCGCGGGCGTGCGGCTCACAGCCGATGCCATAGTGTTCAAACACTTGTTTGGACAGTTCATCTATATTCTTTCGGTGCAAAAATAGATTTTTCCACGAAAATCCGCGCAATACTACCAGATTTTCCGCCGCTGTCATACCATTCACTACGGAAGCTTGATGGGTAATCTCGTAAATTCCCAGCTTGCGGGCTTCGTTCTCCGAACGGTAGCTGACCGGAACGCCATCCAGATAGATTGTGCCCGAAGCCGGGCATAACTTGCCGCACAGTACATCCGCCAGCACAGAGGCGCCGCTTTCGCTGATACCCGTAACACCCAGTATTTCACCCACTCGAAGGGACAGGGAAACATACTCCAGATTCTGTCCGGATGTCTGTGCAGTAACAATCTGCTCCAGATAAGGAATCTCCTGTTTCATGGTTTAATTTCCCCTCATCTGCGGCAGTGTTACGATAACTGTTGTACCGATATCCTGCGTGCTGGCCACATCCACACCGTACTGCATCCCAAAATAAAACTGGATACGGCGATTGACATTGCGCAGCGCAATACCTGTTGACCGAGAACTGTCTGCTCTGCGTTCAATCGGGCCGCTGCGTTCCCGCAAACTTTTGCGCACACGACGTAGCTCATCTTCCGCAATACCGACACCGTTATCCTCTACTGAAATTTGCAGACGACTTCCTACACTTTCCACACGCATGGTGATCTTACCGCCATCTACCCGGCGGTTAATACCATGTGACAGCGCATTTTCCACCAACGGCTGCAGTGTCATAACGGGCAGACTGCTGTCCATTACGTCTTCATTCTCGATATGCTCCTCATAGGTGAAGCGATCGCCATAGCGATACCGCTGAATGAGCAAATAGTGATGTACATTGTCCAATTCCTGTGCCAGCGTAGCCAGTTCGCCCGGGCTGTTAATGCAGTAGCGGAACAGCATGCCAAGTGCTTCGGCCATCTCCGCTACATCCTCGCTGCCTCGCCGCATAGCGCGGCTGCGGATGATTTCCAGTGTGTTATACAGGAAATGCGGATTGATTTGGTTTTGCAGCGCGTGCAACTCAGCTTCGGTCTTCAGCGCTCGTGAAATAGATACCTCATGCAGCTTGTCAAACACCTGCTCAAGCATTTCCTGATCATCCATGTGTAGCAGACGGTCTTTTTCCTCCGGTTCAAAATAATCCGGATCGCCGTCTGTCAGCATATTTTCCAACGCACGTCGTCTGCCAATATTACACCGCAGTTCCGCTGTATAGCTGATGGTCATCGCCAGCAGAGCTGTCGTGATACCGCATATTGGTATAATGCCACGTCTGCCGAGCGTGCACAGCATTCCTGTCATGACACCCAGCAACAGCACAAAGCCGCCCGCAAATAGCCATACACTTCGTTGATTGCGAATCTCTTTCCAATACTTCATGGTGCTTCCAGCCTCACGAATAGAATTTACGGTACTCAGACGGAGTAACCGTAGTTTCCTTTACAAAAATCTTGTTAAAAAACTTGATATCGCGGTAGCCTACTTTCTCAGCAATATCTGCAATGCGCATTTTTGAGGTCTTCAGTAGCTTCTTCGCCTGTTCAATGCGGATATGCTGCAAATACTCGACAAATCCAACACCGGTCTCGGTCTTGAACAGCGTGCTGAAATACGATGTGCTCAGGCACACATGCTTTGCTACCTGCGCCAGAGAGATGCTCTCTGCATAATGCTGTGTCACAAAGTTTTTTGCCTGTCGAATCACATTATTCTCCCGATTTTGCACAAACTGACGGCAGTTCTCAAGCATCTGCGCTGTCAGCTCCACAAAACGTGTTGCAAGTTCTTCGCAGGAATAACCGCTGCACAGTACGTCAAACGGCTCCAGCAGCCGAGGTGCCCGGGCCTGCTCATCACGAGGCAGCTGTTCTGCCGCATTATTGAGGCAGGACAGCATCTGCTCCAGCAGAAAATAGCGGCTGCCTGGTACGATATTCTCGCTTTCCCACTTGCTCCATACCCGACGAATGAGGGCAGCGGCGCTGTCCGTATTCATGTGCTCCACCGCATCACTCAGCAAGTTTTCCCACTCGCCGGTATAAAACATGACGATTTCCCGCAATGCAGCATCGGTCTGTTCATTGAACACCAGTACCGAGCTTTGCCGCTTTTCTAGACGCCACTTGAGCGCTGTTTTCGATTGCTCTACCGCAGTCGGAATATTTTCAGTATCGCCGTCCAACAGCTTACTTGCTGCACCGGTCAAATGGATCAGATGATTGACGCTGTTCAGGCTGCGAATCTCCTGTCTAATAGCACGGAGCAGCGTCTCGCTTTCGGATTCAGCCTGCTCTGCGGAATAGGACAGCAGGCATACGGCATCAAGATGATCAGAAAACGCCGATAGCAGAGTGCTGTGCTCCTGTGCAAGCGCCCGAATGTGCTCGAGCGTATCGCTCACCTGATTGACCAGTGAACCGGCCTCATCGGACGATGCAGTAAAATTGCTGTCAATGCAGAAGGTCACACACTGCAGTTTTGCGTTATCCAGCACAAACAACTCACCGCCATGCCGTTGGGAACGTGTCGGCGTATGTCCGGTCTCCCATACAGTACGCACGTATTGCTCCCGCAGGATGTCCATACTCTCCTGCAGTTCATTCTGTACACGGGCTGCCTCCTGCCGCTGCTCGGCCCGATCGCCCAGTTCATGATCCAGCTTTTCGAGCGCTCGGTTCAGTTCGGCTTTTTTGAGCGGCTTGAGCAGGTAATCCCATACGCCGAAACGCAGTGCTGTCTGCGCGTACTGGAACTCGGTGTAGCCGCTCATCACAATAAAGTTTACGGCCGGAAATTCCTGTTTGGCGCGTTCGATCAGTTCCAGTCCGGTCATGCCCGGCATACAAATATCCGTAATGACAACATCCGGATTGAGTTCTCTTATCTTTTTCAACAGGTCTATGCCATTGCACGCTTCACCGACTATCTTTGCGCCGGGATAGGTGATCAGCGCACGGCATAACTCAACAATATCAAATTCATCATCCGCAATGATAATTCTCAACACGGCTATTCCCCATCCTCTCTTTGCTCGGGTGTTCTCTTCTTCTAATAATAAAGTACCATAAAACTTCTCATGATTCAAATTTTTACGGCAGGTTCAAAAGATACCCCCTGTGAATCTAAAAAACGACCTGTTCTGTCTGCCTGCCAGTCTGCTATACTGGTTACAGTGAGAGAACCGGCACCGATATTTTCTCTCCTACAACACGGCAAAGGAGTTTTGCGTTATGGGAAAAACCGCTATCCCGTCCGTTTTTCCGGCGGAAGGTACTTACGAACTGTCCACACTTCATGTTAATCTTTCCTGCGCGGCACCGCATGCCGTGATTCGCTACACAACAGACGGCACCGAGCCGACATCGAACAGTCCGGTCTATCACCGAGAAGCAGGTCTGATTCCGGTCAAACATACCGACGGAGTGGAATCCGTCACCATCCGCGCTTTTGCGCAGGCAGATGGTCTGCAGCCGAGCGATACTGTTGCGTTTACCTACCGTTTTGCCTGCCGCCCCAAAGGCGTATTCCGCCATTCTCTGCTGCGCGAATCGTCGGATACGGTTGCCGGTCTCATCCGTATTGAGGATTTCGATCTCGACCGCATGTATCTCATCATAGGTCAAAAACGCGCTGCACTGATTGACGCCGGCTGGGACTATGACGGTGATCTTCCGGCGCTATGTCACGCACTTACCGGCGGTCTTCCTGTCGATCTGCTCATCGCACATGGTCATCCCGACCATATTGCACAAGCTGAAAAATTTATTGAATACGGATGTAAGGTCTATGCTCCCTATGCTGACAAATCTATGAAGCAACTGGACTGCGGATTGGACTTTACCCATATTGAGGATTTGAAAGGCGGCATGCGCTTTGATCTCGGCGGCACCGTACTGCAAATCTATGCTACGCCCGGACATACCCCTGGCAGCGTTGTTGTTTTAGATGAAAACACAGGTGATCTGTTTGCATCCGATTCGTTTGGCAGCAACCGCCGTGAAATTCCGGACAGTGCATGGCTCCAACTGAGCGGATACTCACTGGAAAGCTGTCTGCGCTCTCTGGAGACTTTTCTTGATGCCGCAGGCAATAAATGCAAACGCATTTTCACTGGCCACAACGCAGAAATGATGGACGCCCAACAATATTTGTCCACCTTGCGCAAAGCTATGCACAACGCTGTGGATAACGGTGCAGCCTGTCTTTCTCCCTCTCTGCGCAGCGCAGCCGAGTCATTCGGCTCCGGCTCTATTGCCGTAGAGGGTGACTGGCGGCATGACCCGATTTGGGCCGCAGCTAATCTGCAATTCCTGTACGATGTCGACACACAACAGGATCCGCCGCGTTATGCACCCGGTTTTGATCCAAAGATCAAAACCATACTTTGAAATCATTCTCCGCATCTTTCGACTCATCTCTCTTCTCTGCCGCCGATCGGTCCTCCGGTCGGCGGTTCTTCTTTGTGCGAACAAATATGGGGTGATTTTTACGTCTCTCCGCCAACTCCGAAAAAACACCCCCATAAATCAAAAAATACCCGCATTGGAAAATTGGTAAGAAACCGGTATGCTTATATCATCAAAAAGAAATACGGGAGGGAAGACGATGAAACGTGAATATTGTCTGGATATCGACAGCAACGTATATACCCTTGGTGATCTGAATATGTTTCTTGACAATAAGGAGCCAATTTCCTATCCGGCAGTTGACTCACAGAATCCGACTAAGCCCTTCTTTACCGGAAGCATCCGGCAAGAAGTCGAGATAGATGGCATAGCACGTTCATTCCTTCTGTATATTCCTCAGCATTATCCAATTTCGGGCGCAGGCATCTTCCTGTATCCGGATGACAACGTATCTGCCGAAGACTATCTGGAAAACAGCGGCTGGAAGCCGGTTGCCGAGCAGACCAATGCCGCATTGATCGTACTTGAATCCCGTTCCGGTGGCTGGGATAAAAAAGATGTTCAAAGCGAAATCAGTTATAGCGAAGCGGTTTTCAAAAAATCCATTGCCCGCGTGTATTTCAGCATGAACGAAGCCACCTACTACTGCATGGGTTTCGGAAACGGCGCTTACGTTGCAGCAGCATACGCCATGCTCAACTCGGCATTGATTGCAGCTGTCGCTCTGGATGGAGACTACGACCTGCATCCGGATTTAATGGCACAGCTCCGCAGCATCCGCTCTGACCGAGAAGCAAACAAGTCCAAACTGGATGTGGCGATGCCGGCCTGGCTGATTGGCAAAGCTACTCCTCTGTTGGACAGCCTGAAACGTGCAGCCGATGCCAGCGACGAACAGCTTTACAACGATGCGGCATATATCTATCGTCAAAATCTCAAGCAGTATTTTGACCAGCCGAACGGTCTGCCGATGGTGGAAATCTGGCACACCGAACCCGGTCGATGGAATCCCGAAGCAGATGAAAAATACCGCCGCATGGCAGAATTTGTGCTTCGCTTCAAACGGTGGTTGAGCATCGGCAACGGCGATTTCCGACCCGCTCGAACATGGCAGGACATGAGACTTCACCGCTTCACCGCCGAGATAGACAACAGACAGCGCGAATGGTTCGTATACGAACCTACGGCACTCCGTACCGGAAAGCTGCTGCCGTTGGTACTGGCCATTCATGGATACAGCTGCACCGGCGAATTGTTTGCAGAAAACAGCAGTTGGCACGAGTTAGCCGAACGGCGTGGTTTTCTTCTGGTTTATGTTTCCGCTTTTCCCGATAACGGCATCAGCGGCGGACACACCGTGCCTCTTCCTTCGTGGAATGCGCTGAATATCCATGCGCAAACCGATGATGTGAAATACATTGACTATGTATTGAGCAGTGTTAAAAACTCCTATCCGGTTGACTCTGAACGTGTTTACGTTTCCGGTCACTCCAATGGCTCTCTGCTGACGCAGCGACTGATGGAGGAACGACCGCTTGCATTTGCAGCCTTCGGACCACAGGGCGCACCTTATCATATGGGATTGGACGGTACTGCTGCTGATCGTACTATCCGCAAGGATGGCATCATCCGTCCGGTATGGCTGATGATGGGTGCCGAGGATATCGGCGATCAGGACAAGTTGGACTGCGGCTCGATCAACGACCGTTTTCTCGATATGATGTGTGAACTGAACGATCTCGATCGCACAGGTGGCATTGACCGTGAAAACGGCAAGTATCATACCCGCACCTTTGTGAACGCAGAACGTGTTCCGCTGGTAAAGTTCACCGGCATCACAGACACGCCGCATACCTATACTCCGGAATTTGCCCAGCTTTATTGGGATACGTTTTTCTGCCACTTCCGCCGAAAATCCGACGGAACGATCATTTATACAGACTAAGCGCTTTTAGAGAAAAAAGATTGGAGGGATTCCTATTAGCACGATACTGGAAATGCGGGACATCACGAAATCATTCCCGGGTGTGAAAGCCCTCGACGGCGTGAACCTGAAAGTGGAAAAGGGTACTGTCCACGCACTAATGGGAGAAAACGGCGCAGGCAAATCTACATTGATGAAAATCCTGTTCGGACAGCAGCCGCCCGACAGCGGCACGATCCTGTTTAACGGACAGGAAGTCCACTTCAAATCAGTAAAGGAAGCGGTAAACGCGGGCATCTCGATGATCTATCAGGAACTCAGCCCAATCAAGGAACTTTCCATTGCGGAAAACGTATTCGTCGGCCGCTATCCGAAAACCAGAGCGGGTGCGATTGACTGGAAAACCATGTACGATTCCTGTCAGAAGATCTTTGACCGCTGGGGACTCAATTATAATCCCCGCACCAAGATCAAGATGCTCAAAACTGCAGATATTCAGATGATCGAAATCATCAAGGCGATCTCGTTTAACGCACAGCTTGTTATCATGGACGAACCGACCTCCTCCATCTCTCAGAACGAAATCGAGATGCTGTACGATTTTATCCGTGCTCTCAAGCGTGAAAATATCACTATTATCATCATTACACACAAACTGGATGAGGTATACACCATCGCAGATGAAGTTACTGTTCTCCGTGACGGCCAGTACATCGGCGCTAAGCCAATCGGTGAACTCAGCCGTCCTGAGCTGATCAAGATGATGGTAGGTCGCGAAATGACAAACCTGTTCCCGTCCAAGGACACCGGCTACGGCGATGTTCTGCTGGAGGTCAAAAACCTCAATAACGGTTCCAAGGTAAAGGACATCTCCTTCCAGCTGCACAAGGGCGAAATCCTCGGCTTCGCCGGTATTGTTGGCGCCGGCCGTACCGAGACCATGCGTTCGATTTTCGGACTTGATCCATATGAGTCCGGCGAGATATACTTAGAAGGTCAGCAAATCAAAATCCGCTGTGTACGCGATGCCATCAAGCACGATATCGTAATGGCGACCGAAAGCCGCAAGGATGATGGTCTGGTGCTCTGCCGCTCGGTAGAGGAGAACATCATGCTGCCATCGCTGTACCGCCGCTCCAAGGGCGGCATCCTGGACGTAAAGAAAGAGCACGAAATCGCAGATTCTGCTTCCAAGCGTCTATCGGTTAAGACCAGTTCGCTGTCCACTATGGCAAACTTCCTGTCCGGCGGCAATCAGCAGAAGCTGATCCTGTGCAAATGGCTGCTGATGGATCCCAAGGTGCTCATCCTCGATGAGCCGACCCGAGGCATCGATATCGGTGCAAAATGGGAGATTTACAACATCATTATCGATCTGGCAAAGCAAGGAGTAGGCGTGATTCTTGTTTCGTCCGAAATGGAGGAAGTCATCAACCTGTCTGACCGCGTAATGGTCATGTGCGAAGGACAGATCAACGGCTGTTTGAGTAAAGAGGACGGTATCACGCAGGAAAAGATCATGGCTCTGGCATCGGAGGTTCAAAAATGAAAAAAGGAAAAGAGAGTATCTTCAAAGGCGCGTCTATTGCGGAATTGTACAGTAAATTCGGCGTTGTGCTGATTCTGATCCTCAGCTTGATCGTAGGCACCATTCTTTCGCCGGAGTTCCTCACCGGCTCCAACCTGATGAGTGTGGCGCGAAATGTCGGCGTATACGCGATCATCGCACTGGGCATGACCCGTCTGCTGATCGGCGGCGGCGTTGACCTTTCCGCAGGCTCCAACGTAGCATTCTGCAGCGTTATCCTCGCTGTTATCTACGCACAGACCGGCAGCACGCTGCTGGCAGTGGTCGTTACCTTTGCCGCCGGCATGATCATCGGCGCAATCAATGGCTACTTCGCAAGCTACATCGGTCTTATGCCCTTCATCGTAACGCTCGCGACGCAGATGACCGTCCGCGGTCTGGCTTATCTGGTGGCAGGCGGCGCACCGGTCTACGGTGTCAGCGATTCGGTCGTATTTCTCGGTCAGGGCAATGTCGGCGGCTTCCCCATGCTGCTGATCGTTGTACTGGTCGCAACCGCGATCATGCTGTTCGTCATGACCCGTACCTCGCACGGTCGCTATCTGTATGCCATCGGCGGCAACCCGGAGGCTGCAAGCGCATCCGGTATCAATGTTAAGCGTCAGGTATTTGTCAACTACATCATTATGGGTCTGATGTGCTCCTTCGCCGGTATTCTGTATGCAGGCCGTACCAACAGCGGTCTTCCGGCAGGCGGTGTAAACTTCGAGTTTGAGGCGATCATCGGCAGCGTACTCGGCGGCACTAGCATGGCAGGCGGCATCGGCAACGTGGCCATGTCCATCGTTGGTATCTATGTTGTAGGTATCATCAACAATGTAATGAACCTGTGCAGCGTTAACGCATTCTGGCAGCAGGTTGTAAAGGGTATTGTTATTCTGGTTGCGGTACTGCTTGACGTATTTACCCGCAATGCGATTATGAAATCCACGAAGAAGCGCTAAGCCGCAACGCTGGATTTTGTGATAGGAAAAGAACAAAGGAGAAAGAGACTGGAGGAAAAACGAATGAAAAAGAGATTACTGGCGACTTTACTGGCAGCAAGTGTAGCAGTGGCCATGGCAGCATGCGGGCGAGGCGGCTCCTCCTCCGGCGGCGGTGACAGCGCGGACGGCGGCGAGAAGCTCAACAAGCTGGGTTATATCTCCGCTGCATGGAGTGACGATTACTGCAAACGCTTGAATGACGCAATCGTTGAGCACGGTCCGGAATATGGCTTTGAGGTTGAGGCACTGAACGCCAGCCCGAACGGTATGGCGGACGTTACCGGCTATATTGAAGCCACTGAAGCACTGGCCCAGAAGAACATTGACGCTATTCTCTGTCAGCCGCTGTTCTCCGTGCCGGATATGCTGATGCAGTTCCAGCAGAAGGATGTTAAGGTTGGCTTTGTCAACATCGTACCGCAGATTTCGGATTCCAGTAAGGATCTTGATTTCTGCTACGCAGGCAGCTCTGAGGAAGCAATCGGTGCTCAGCTGGCGGAATCCATGTCTTCCGGCTTGAAGGATGGCGCGAAAATCTGTGTTATCTGTCTGCCATATGGTCAGGACAACGCCGCAGGCCGCCTGAAGGGCCTGCAGGACTGGTTCGCAGCAAACCGCCCGGACATTGAAATTCTCGAGGTCAACTATGTAGAGCGCAACGAGGCTACTCTCGCACAGAGTATTTTCGAGGATTGGATCCAGAAGTATGGTGTCGGCGGCTTTGACGGCGTAGCAACTCAGAGCTCCATGCAGACGCAGGGCATCGTAGAGAGCATGAAGGCTCTTGGCCTGAACAACACCAACTTTATCCTTGGCGGTATCTCTGCCTCCAGCAGCGACTGGATCAAGGAAGGCACCGAATACTGCGATCTGTATCAGGACCCGGATCTGGAGGCAACCACTGCACTTGATATGATGCGTCATATGGTAGATGGTACCACCGATGAGCTGGAATTCATGGATAATGCACCGACCAAGAATTTTGTAAACGTTTCTATGACCACTCTGAACGCTGATAATATGGATGAATACACCTCGTCCGCACTGGCAGCAAAATAACCTTTCTTCTTCTTATTAAAAAACGACCCCCTACTAAAGACGCGGCGCAATATGCGCCGCGTCTCAGTTTGTCGAGAAACCCGGTTGCACATTAAGCTGCAACCGGGTTTCTAACGTATTCAGAATAGAAAAATGAAAAAGCAAGAGACGAAAATGAACTGCCCCAAAAAAGTTAGACAATCTTTCAAAGTAAAAATTATTCAAGCTGCCGAAAGGGCTTGTTGTCTGTGAACCGCAGGCGGCAAGCCCTTCGATTTTGCCTTTTTGAGCAGTCCGAAAAAATTCTCAATCACAGCGTTGTCTAAACAGTTGCCCTTCCGGCTCATGCTCTGCCGGATGCCTTTCTCTCAGAGCATCCGTTGATACTGCTATGTTGGTACTGCCAGCATTGATCTGAGTGCAGGATTAGATTTGTGTTGTCCGGGATTTTGGCAAGCGCCTTGTCCAGCATCGTGGTCACCATGCTTAGTACAGGTCGATCCGAAATCGTATAGCTGACCAGATTACTGTAGCTCAATTTCTCATTGAGCATCGTTTCGACCACCAGTTTCTTGAATTCTGGTGTGTATCGTTTGTTCGGTACTCCTTTTGACATTAAAATCACCCCATCTGTTAGATAGTATATCACACTGTCTAACAAATGGGGTGCTGTTCAAAATTGCGTCCTTTTTGTTTTATTTATACGGGTCGTCCGGCTTGAGGTAGCAGCATTTCTTATACTTCTTGCCGCTGCCGCACGGGCACGGATCATTCGGGCCCGGCTTCTTGCCGGCACGCTTGGGCTCTGCCTTGACGGAGCCGTCGGTTGCGCCTGCTGCGCCGGTCTCCTTGGCTACCTGCTCACGCTTGGGTTCCTCACGGGTGCGAACCTGTGCAAGGAAAATCATGCGGACGGTATCCTCACGGATGGAATCGATCATCGCGTCGAACATATCAAAGCCCTCGCGCTTATACTCGACCACCGGATCGTACTGACCGTATGCACGCAGGCCGATGCCGTTGCGCAGCTCGGTCATAGCGTCGATGTGGTCCATCCACTTGCTGTCTACGTTCTTGAGCAGTACAACGCGCTCCAGCTCACGCATGATGGGCGAGCCAAGGGCCTGCTCCTTAGCGTCATAAACCTTGTGCGCCTGATCTGCCAGAATGTTGGTCAGCTGGTCAGCGGTCAGATCGTCGCACTCCTCGGGCGTGAAGGTGCAGTCCTCCGGACGCAGGAATACGCCGATGAACGGACGGCGCGCCTGTTCAACCATCTCGGTCGAAATCAGGTTATGCTCGCCGATGGCGGCATGAACCGCATGGGCGATGGTCTCGTCGATCATCTTGACGATGTTGTCCTTAACGTCCTTGCCCTCAAGCACCTGCAGACGCTGTGCGTAGATGGTCTGACGCTGGGTGTTCAGCACATCGTCATACTCAAGGACGTGCTTACGAACGCCGAAGTTGCGGGATTCGATCTTCTTCTGGGCATTTTCGATCGCGCCGGACAGAATCTTCTGGTCGATCGGCTCATCATCGGCAATGCCGAGGGTGTCCATCATGTTCTGGATACGCTCGGAGCCGAACAGACGCATGAGGTCATCCTCCAGCGAAATGTAGAAGCTGGATTCGCCGGGGTCGCCCTGACGACCGGCACGACCGCGCAGCTGGTTGTCGATTCGGCGGGACTCGTGACGCTCGGTGCCGAGGATATACAGACCGCCTGCCGCACGAACCTTTTCGGCTGCCGCGTCGGTCTCGGTCTTGAACTTGCTGTACAGTTCCTCAAACTTGGCACGGATAGCCAGAACCTCCTGATCGTCGGTGTCGGCATGGCCGTTTGCCTCGTAGATCATGTGATCGATGTAGTCGTGCGCAACGCGCTCGTCCATCTCGCCCTTCTGCACACGGTCCTCGACCTCGTGACGGAGATACTTCTTAATTTCATCCAGCGCCATGGTCTCGGCGTTGCCGCCGAGCATGATATCGGTACCTCGGCCTGCCATGTTGGTTGCAATGGTAACTGCGCCCGGCTTGCCGGCCTGTGCAACGATCTCTGCCTCGCGCTCGTGATACTTTGCGTTCAGGACGGTGTGCTTGATGCCCTTGGCCTTCAGGATCTTGCTCAGTTCCTCGGACTTTTCGATGGAAACCGTGCCGACCAGAATCGGCTGACCCTTTGCGTGGCACTGCTCAATGCGGGCAATGGTCGCCATGATCTTGCCGCGTTCGTTCTTGTAAACCGCATCCGGATTGTCCTTACGGGCTACCGGCTTGTTGGTCGGGATCTCGATAACGTCCAGCTGATAGGTGTGGCGGAATTCCTCTTCCTCGGTCAGCGCGGTACCGGTCATGCCGGACAGCTTGCCGTACAGACGGAAGTAGTTCTGGAAGGTGATGGTTGCCAGCGTCTTGCTCTCGTGCTCGACCTTTACGCCTTCCTTGGCCTCGATCGCCTGATGCAGACCCTCGTTGTAGCGGCGGCCGAACATCAGACGGCCGGTAAACTCATCAACAATGATGACCTGACCGTCACGGACAACGTAATCTACATCGCGCTGCATAACGCCGCGTGCCTTGATGGCCTGGTTAATGTGGTGCTGCAGCGTGGTATTCGCGGGATCGGACAGATTTTCTACCTTAAAGTAAGCCTCGGCGCGCTTCTGACCGTGGGGGGTCAGCGTCGCGGTCTTTGCCTTTTCATCGACGATGTAATCGGCATCGATGTCGTCCTGCTCCTCCTTGGCATCCACTTCCTTGACGCGCAGGCAGGAAAGCTGAGCGGCAAAGCGGTCAGCAATCTCGTACAGCTGAGAGGATTTCTCGCCCTGACCGGAGATGATCAGCGGGGTACGCGCCTCATCAATCAGGATGGAGTCAACCTCATCGACGATGGCGAACGCATGGTCACGCTGAACCATTGCATTTTTGTAGATCGCCATGTTGTCGCGCAGGTAGTCGAAACCGAACTCGTTGTTCGTGCCGTAGGTAATGTCAGCGGCGTACATCGCCTTGCGGGCCTGCGGCGGGACCTCGTGAATGACAAGGCCAACCTTGAGACCGAGGAAGCGGTATACCTTGCCCATCCACTCACTGTCTCGCTTGGCGAGGTAGTCGTTGACGGTGACAATGTGTACGCCCTTGCCGGTCAGTGCGTTCAGATAAGCGGGAAGGGTAGCCACAAGGGTCTTGCCTTCACCGGTCTTCATCTCAGCGATACGGCCCTGATGCAGGACGATACCGCCGATGACCTGTACACGGTAATGACGCATACCGAGTACGCGCCATGCGGCTTCACGGCAGGTGGCAAATGCCTCCGGCAAAAGCTGGTCGAGCGTTTCGCCGTTCTGGTAGCGCTGCTTGAATTCGTCTGTCTTGGCGCGCAGCTCGTCGTCGGTCAGCTTTTTGAACTGCTCTTCGAGTGCGTCCACTTTATCCGCAATGGGGTAGATCTTTTTCAGCTCGTGCGACGAGTGCGTGCCGAAAATTTTGGTCAAAAAATTAGCCATTACTTTTCTTCAGCCTTTCAAAAGGGCGCAATAGCCCCATTTGTTACATATACGATAGTATTATAGCATAAAGTGGACAGAATATAAATAAATTTTTTGTGAATAAGCAAATTGCTGATATTATAAAGCCGTTAAAGCGGCGGCTGTGGCGGCAAACACGGCGGCGGATGGGTCGTTTTCCCGTTCGGACAGGGGATGCCACAGGCGGTCTACACGCGCCATGCCGCCGGAAAGCCGGGTGTAGACTACCACCTGCTCCATGCCGAGCCGCACGCCGGTCAGCCGCAGGTGCATCATGCAGCGGTTCTCGCTCAGATAGATGGGCTGGGTGCGGTGCAGTGCAACGTAGCCGCGCACGTTGGCCCAGCGGTAGATTTCGCTTTCAGCGAGGTCGTGGATGCTGCCGTGCTCACCGAGATGGACGGCGGTGCTGCTCAGCACCAGACTGCGGTCCACCGAGGTGACTTCATCGTGACCGGTCAGCGGCCGTTCGTCTGCACCGAGCGTGCACAGCGCGATATTGTTGCGTAACGGGTAAAATCGCAGCGGAAGCGCGTTTGTTTTAGCCGCTGCGGTGAAAACTGCTGTCTGCGTAAAAACTCCTCCGTTGCGGCGTGATTTTGCACGGATTTATCCACAGACTTGTGGATAATCGAATGGTTCCATGCCGGTGCCGCGGAGTGTTATTGTATCACGCGGAATGCGCGGGATTTGTCAAAATGGAAATTTCAGCAAGCGGGATTTTCCGGGTGGAACCTTTTCAGCACCGGCTGGGCGGGGAGCACGAACTGCGTGAGCGTGTTCGTTCCTAACGGGCGGGGAGTTTTTTGCTTATATCAAGCGGGGGAGTTGCGCTCTGCGGAGCGCGGGAACGTGCGCTGACGCCGCGCGGGCGCAC
>OLSM01001682.1_pt1 | contig 15797 bp, 15 predicted proteins | sample 1672721 | NCBI WGS metagenome assembly OLSM01 (sample SAMEA3136717, study PRJEB25190) | human gut metagenome | reverse complement strand
CAAGTTTTCAAGCTCTAAGTTTTTGCCGTCCGAGTATCAAAATGTAGAAAATAAATCCAAATCTAAATTCAGTGCCGTAAAATGTGCTGTTTTTACTAAAAAAGTGACTTTTAGAGATTTTCTAAAAGTCACTTTTTAAATTGGTTGCGGGAGCCTGCTTTGAGTGTGTATGGAAAAATGAAAGCAAGATAAGACGGACTTCTTCGACAGATATTATCCCTGTCTTATGCAAGCAAAAGGTTTTTTCTCGCAATTTTATGGAAAATACTTTGGATTTAACTACTGGGCAAGCCTACTGGTACATAAAACGACTACTTCATACGGGCATGATAAGGAAACTTAAACGAACTGAATACGTTGGTAATAAAGGAAAACAACAAGCTTTGTATAAATTTATATTGAAATAACAACTAACTAATGTATTCATGCTATACTTGACTTATGACTGAGAAGTATATTAACAGCGTTATACAGAAATATAAAACTGGAAAAACTACTGAGCATAGTTTTAGGGGAGATTTACAAGAGTATATAGAAAGAGCTGTGCATGGTGTTCAGGCAATAAATGAGCCAAGACGACAACAATGTGGGGCTCCAGATTACATCATACAAAAGAAAAATATACCAATCGGGTATATTGAAGCAAAAGACATTGATAAGCACCTTGATACTGTTGATAAATCCGAACAACTTGCAAGATATAAAGCAAGTTTGGACAATCTTATATTAACCAACTATTTAGAGTTCTGGTTTTATGTGAACGGTGAACATGTTGACACAATTAAGATAGCTGAACTTCAAAATGGTAAGATTAAAACCTTTGTCAAAGAATATCAACGACTTTTAAATGCTATACGGAACTTCTGCGATTATCAAGGACAAACAATTAAATCACCTAAACAACTAGCCAATTTAATGGCACAAAAGGCTGTAATGATTAGAGACGTTATTATAAATGCTCTAGACAAATGTGCGGAAAGTTCGTTAATAAGCCAAAGAGACGCATTTAAACAGATATTATTACACGATTTGACTAATCATACTTTTGCGGATATGTATGCTCAGACTATTGCATACGGTCTATTTGTTGCAAGACTGAATGATACTACACTAGAAGACTTTTCAAGACAAGAAGCAAGAGAACTTATTTCAAAGAATAACCCATTCTTACGTCAATTATTTGACTATATTTCAGGTGCAAACCTTGATGACAGCCTTGTTTGGATAGTTGATGACCTTGTAGAGATATTTAGGGCGGTTGACCTCAACAAACTATTAAAGAATTTCGGTAGAACAACCCAGATGTCAGACCCTTTTCTACACTTCTATGAGACATTTTTGGAAAGCTATGACAAGGTTAATAAGGAAAAAAGAGGAGTATATTACACCCCTCAACCAGTCGTAAGATTTATTGTTTCTGCAGTTGACAGAATATTAAAGAATGATTTTAACTTATCTCATGGGCTCGCTGATGATACAACAATCAAACATAAAAGGTTTTTATATATTGACACTTCTAATAAAAGAGTAAAACAGCCCAAAGAAGTATGGAAAGAAGAAGAAATATATAAGGTTCAGATATTAGACCCTGCAACCGGAACTGGTACATTTTTGGCAGAAACAATCCGCAAGATATACTCATATTTTGTAAATCAACAAGGGGTATGGTCTCAGTACGTTGATAAGGCACTTATACCACGTCTTAATGGTTTTGAAATAATGATGACACCTTATGTTATGTGTCATTTAAAATTGGATTTATTATTACAAGATACAGGATATAAGACTACAAACCAGACAAACCGCTTCAATGTATATTTAACCAATGCACTTGAAAAAGATGAAACCTCAAAATATCCACTACTGGATTGGTTATCAGAGGAAGCAAAGCAGGCAGGACGTATCAAGTCTGAAACACCTATTATGATAGTAATGGGTAATCCGCCATATAGTGTCAGTAGTTGTAATAAGAGTGATTACATTCAAGATTTAATAGATATTTATAAGCAGAATTTAAATGAAAAGAAAATCAATCTGGATGATGACTATATTAAGTTTATCAGAATGGGTGAAAATTATATTGAAAATAATAAAGAGGGTATTTTAGCATATATTTCAAATAATAGTTTTATTGACGGTAGAACTCATAGACAAATGAGAAAACACCTCATGGAAACCTTTGACAAGATTTATATACTTGACTTGCATGGTAACGCTAAGAAGAAAGAAACCGCTAAAGACGGTTCAAAAGATGAAAATGTGTTTGATATTCAGCAGGGAGTAAGTATCAATATCTTTGTTAAAACTGGCATGAAACAACCTAAAGAACTGGCTAAGGTTTATCATGCTGAATTGTTAGGGGTAAGAGAGAATAAGTTTGAATTTCTGAATAACCATGAGATTGACAATATCGATTTTACAGAATTACAACCAGTTGAACCATACTATTTCTTTGTGCCAAAAGATTTTAATGCTCAATCAGACTATGATAAAGGGTTTAAAATTGATGAATTGTTAATTGAATATAATAGTGGCATACAAACTAAAAGAGATGATTTAACTATTCATTACAATGAAGATGAAATTAGAAAAGTAGTAAAGAATTTTTCTGATTTATCTATTGAAGAATTAAAAGACCTTTACAATATAAAAGATACATCAGGGTGGAATGTTTCAACCGCAAAAGATGATATATTAAATAATAAAGGTGAATATTATAATATTTGTTATAGACCATTTGATATTAGAAAAACATACATAACTGATAAGTCATCAGGATTTATAGGACGACCTCGCCTTAAAACCTTTGTTCATTTTAAATATGATAATGTAGGTTTAATAACAGTAAAACAATTGAGCACTTTTGATTTTCAACATATATTAGTATCAAATCTAATGATAGAAAGCGGTGCGATTTCATTGCAAACTAAGGAATGGGGCTATATATTTCCTCTATATTTATATGATGATGACTCAGAACAAAAGTCATTCTTTGATGTAAACCGTAAGCCAAACTTAAACATGGACATAGTACACATTCTTGAAACGGCTTTAGGGCTTACATTTACACCAGAAAAAGAGAATACAGAAGGCACGTTTGCACCGATTGACATATTAGATTACATTTACGGAGTTCTATACTCTAATAAATATAGAACTAAGTATAAAGAGTTCTTAAAAATAGATTTTCCACGCATTCCGTACCCTGCTAATAAAGATTACTTCTTTAATGTTGCTGAATTAGGTAAGAGACTCAGAGAAATACACCTTATGGAAGCCCCAGAAGTAAAGGAATATATAACATCTTACGGTGTTAGCGGTGATAATGAAGTAATCAAACCAGAATACAAGGACAACAAAGTCTACATTAACCGTACTCAATATTTTGATAACGTACCAGAAGTGGCATGGAATTTCTATATAGGCGGTTATCAGCCTGCACAAAAGTGGCTCAAAGACCGTAAGGGCAGGATATTAAGTTATGATGAAATTCTACATTATCAACAAATCATCAAAGCCCTTGTATTAACTAATGACATAATGCAACAGATTGACGAAGTCATTGAGGTGTAAGTATGTTCGATGTGATTATAAATTCAAATAATTCACCTTGTGATTGGTTATCTGTAAGTGCAGATGTATGTATTTTAGCCATAACTATTTACACAACTTGGAAAACATTTTGGCAGAAACGAATAAAGTGTATATACTATAAACCGTCAATAAGAATGTTTGGCGGTGATATGCTTTCTATTACAGTTGAAAACTTATCATTATCCCCTGTATCATTATTATCTGTCAATATAATATATGACAATAAATATAAATTAAATTTAGTAAAGTATGATACACCATTTATTTTAATGCCAATGCAAGCAACTAATATCAGTTCAGAGCCTTTTTCACAATTAAGTCAATTATCAATATCAGAATTAAGTTTAATGAATTACCATATTGAGTTTATAACTACTAACGGCACAGTATATGAATATTTCAAAAAAAAGGATTATAAACCAAACTTCAAGACTAATGAACATACTATTATAACTAAAATTAGAAATACATTTAATGGAATAGTAAGACCTTATGACTCAAAGTATGCTTTGTTATTACATAAATTTAATTATGACAAAACCATTATCATTAATGACGGAGGATTCATGAGTGATGATGTATTTGGTATAAATTATATACCATGTGAAATAATAAATGATGAAAATGCAGTCCTTGACTATATTAAGAACATCATAGATAAATATGACTCTGAAATAGCATATAAATTAGTATCATTCTAGAAATCAATGCAATAACTGAGATTGTTAAAACTATATTTGCAATTAAATAAATTCTTGCACCATAATAATTAAGTGTCAATCAAATTATAACTTAATTGAACAGGTTTTATTGATACACCTTCAGTAAGGGTGGCAATATTGTCAATAGTGCTGAAAGCGTTGCCATTATTGGTTACTAGGGGTATAAGAATAAAATGCTGCGTTATGTAACAATTGTCAGTTAATGTGAGATGTTTTGATTGACAAATTGCAAGATTTCGTTTATACTAGAAATGTAAGGAACAGACAAACGAAAGGCACATCACTATGAAGAACACAGAAATCAGAGAAACAGTAGCAGAACTTCAAGAACTTTATGCAGTACAAGACGTATTGAAAGCACAAATTACCGAGCGTGAACAGGCTATCAAAGATGAAATGGAGTCAAGAGAATTAGAAGAATTAAATCTAGGTAACATCATCATTAGATTTACAAGCATTCTTTCAAATCGATTTGATACAACAAACTTTAAGAAGTTACATAAAGACCTATACAATGAGTTTATAAAACAAGTATCTTCAAGAAGGTTTAGCATAGCATAGGGCGAATGCCCTATGTATATGGCAAGAGAGGTAAGAATGGAAACAAGATATTTTGCATATATTCGGTGCAGCACAACGCAACAGAATTACGACCGTCAATACAAACAGTTGAACGACTTCATTAAGAAAGAAGGAATTAAACTATCTAATGAAAATATTGTATGTGAAAAACGTACTGGCAAAAATCAAGATAGACCTTTGTTCAAGAAATTAATATCTGAATTAAAGAAATTAGAGGCTAAAGGTATTCATTGTTGCTTAATCCTCGTTGAACTTAGTAGAATGGGCAGAAGTTACCAATTGACAAAGGACACATGGAACGAGTTGACAAGTGCAGGTGTTGATATTGTTGTTACGTCTTTCCCATTGCTTGATACAAGAAAAAAGGCAGATGGGGCAGTTAATCTGATGTTGACTGATATTGTTTTCTCTGTACTTAACTATTTGACCGAGCAAGAGTTGAATGAGAAAGCAGACCGTTGTAATAACGGCAGAGAAGTTGCTCTTTCAAAAGGTGTGAAGTTTGGTAGGAAAGAATTAAAGAAATCTGATTTACCAAAGGAATTTATCGAGGTCATGAAAAATGCAAACGGAACGGAAACAAAGACATCTTTGCTCGATACGATTAATGGTAAATTGGTTCGATTAAACAAGAAAAAAATATCTAGGGGAACGTTTTATAATTACCTTGAATTGTACAATTCATGAGGCTTAGCACCGCAGGGCGTAAAGTTCATGCAACACTTGAAAATCAGGCAGACATCAGACCATGAAAAATTAGTATAATAAAAGATGTGTTCTATCGAGGCATACCACCCCTATAACCACAATGCTTGTTATTATTGCATTGTGGATTATAAAGGAACGTGCGAAAGGGGTCTGATACGTTGGCTTATAAGGGCAAAAGCAGGCTAATCAAGAGAAGTCAAGAGCTTATTTGTAACGTGATTAATGTATTTATTATTAACTTTTCTTTGTGCCGCTTTTGCTTTCTCCGAGGGCGTTTGAGCCTGTGTGGTTTCTGAAGTCTTTATAATTTCAGACTCTTTTTGCTTTCTTTTTTCAAGAGCTTTGCGTGCAAGCTCTTTGAGAGTGAGCTTAGGTTGTTTATCCATTTGTCTTTCTCCTTATATACTCATTGTTATACTTGTTCAAGAGGCCACAACAGAGGTCAATATACAGCTCAATAATGGCGTGTTCCTCATTAGTGAGTTCTTCATTATCCTGAGAGGCAGCTAGGACTTCTTGAGCCTCGTAGAGGGCTCTGCTATCGTCTTTTAATTGTTCCCATGTGATGTGGGATAAATCTAATTGAGGTTTATTGTTCCCTTTAATAGTTCTGATTGCTCTTTCTTCATTTGAAAGAAGAAATAGAGGCAATTTGGTTAATTGTTCTAAACGTATCATTTACTTATCCTCCTCGCCGTTTACGACATTATGTAATATGAAATACTTATGTAATTCTGTTCGATTATTTAACAGATACTTAACGTCTGTTGCAGTTATATTGACACTTTCCCCGCTTGGCGGTGATAACAATTTAAGGTCTATTGCAACGTTTCTTAACTCGGTTAATATTTTGGCAATCTCGCTGATACGGCTTTCTTTCAGCAAACGTTCTAAATTGAGTTTGTGCAATAAGGTATTAAGTGCTATTGTAAGTTGTTCATGATGTGCATTAATAATCCAATTCAAGTAGTTTATGAACGTTGCAATATATGGCTTAGAGGCTGTCATGCCAGCAAAATAGCCAATGGTGCGGTGTATCTGTTGTCTGATATGTTTAGTTATAAAAGCTGATTGTATATAGATATCACCGTCTGATACGGTGTAAGAGTCTATTATTCCTATGTCAACGAGGTTATTAAGTGCATTTGTTGCAATTTGAAGTTTAGATGTGCTACGCCCCTTAAACTTCAAAGGTTTAAGCAACTCCTCAAAGTCAAACTTATAAGGTTTATCTGTATCTTTGTTTACTAGAATTGCGGAAGTGTGGCTCATCATCTGTAACAATCTCTCTAGCACATAGTGCGTATTAAGTGAAAGAACAGAATTTGCCAAACGTCCGCAAAGTGATTGTGAAATCCTGTATTTATTTGTAAGTTTGTTAATAAGGAAATAGTTATCGTTGTTTTCTTGTAATTGTTCTGCTAAAGCCGTTATGTGGCTAACCATGCTATCTGTTAATTTTGGTAAGTTTGACAAGTGGAAATTTTGCCAACGTGGGCAGAATTTCAACATCTGCATTCTATTAAAGAAGGTTATAGCTACATCATGAGCGAGTATCGCTCTAGGTTGTTTTTCTTCTTCTGTTTCATATAAGTTCTTTGATAAGGTCTTTAACTTTTCTATATCGGAAGAAAAATAATAAATATAACGTTTGTACACTGGGTCATACGACCAAAGAGTCTTATAGTTAAGAAGTTTGAATGCTAACTCATCACAATTCAGACAAATACAAGGTTTTAATGGGCGGAGGCCACCATATATGCCTTTATTATCAAGTTGTGTGAGCAGGTCTGAAGTAGAAACGTTTTCATGTAGCAACTGAAGTACATCATTGTTGATACAGAAAAGGTCATAGGCAAAGCCTGCTTTCCGTCCTGTATTCAGCTTCTTTTCTCTTGATTTCTGCAGCTCCGCAGGATTGAGTTTTGTTTTATTCATTTGGTGTTCCTCTTTTAATCTATCAATCAAATTAGAATATAATTATTCAAATAAATTAAAAGCGACTTATAATAAGTCGCTTTGATTGATTATGAGGAAAACCACCAAAGGGGTTTTATTTACTGGAAGGTTAGGAGTTTGAGCCTAACCTGTATAGTCGTCAAATTATAATATAATAATCACATCTTCAGTTCATAAGAACTTCTGCAAATGTAGAACATCTTACTGGAAGGAAGGCTGATGATGTCTAACCTGTATAGTCGTCTAATAGATTAGATAAAGACTACATAAAGACTAAATTAAAACTAAGTAAACAACTAAATAACAGATTAAATAGAGTGGATGTAAATTAGATTCTATAATACACTACTACTGTAATACAGAGTTTTAAAAATTGCAGGCATGTCATCAAATCATTGCACCGAAGTCATCATTTTATTGCACCGATGTCATCGGTTTGCTGCAGACTTGTCATCTGTTTTCTGCGAGAAGTCATTAGTTTTTTGCACGAAAGTTATAAGATTTCTCTGAAAAATTGCAGTGATGTTATAGTTTATTACACGAATGATTATCTATTTGAGGTATGGGAAACGTTGTTTGGTTTTATATTCTGAAGAATGTTGTTCATCATTCAGTATTAAATCTAGTTCTTTGTCTTTATCCTTGGCATTAACGAGCCTTAGGGCTTCCAATAAACAATAAGCACCTTGCTGAAAGTTCTGAAATATGGACTGTATAAATGATTGTGGTTCTAAAATTGGTTTGTCTGTTGTGTTTACATCAACTTTAAACTCTGGTTTGTCTTTCTTTCTTGCCATAGCTACATTATACCATGCTCATGCTATAATTAACCACAAAAGAGGTAAATATGGTTAAGAAAATTGCTATTGGTCAATGTCGTGTTTCTAAGGGTGATAAGATAGAAATTGAAAACTCATTAAAGAGTCAACAAACTGAAATCCGTATATTTGCAGAAAAATTAGGAATTAAAGAAGAAGAGATAGACTGGTTTATTGAAGATGAAGCAAGGTCATCATATCAAGATAGGGCAAACTGGAGTTTATTTGAAGCTAAAGTAAATGAAGCATGCAATAACCCTGATATTGCTTATTTTTTATCATATTCACAAGACCGATTTTGTCGTAACCGAACACGTTGTCTACTGTACAGGGAGAAGTTAGAAAAAGCTAATATAAAAATTCTTTTTGTGGATGGTTATGTGCCTGACCCAAATAGCAACAGCGGACTCTGGCAGGTGGGAATACAAGAACTTGTAGCAGAGAGTTATAGCAGAAAAGTTGGTGAAGATACTTTACGTGGGTGCAAACAAAATGCACAAACAAGAGACGTTGAAACTGGTTATGCCTACCAAAACGGAGGCTCAGCTCCATTCTGGTTAATGCCACACAAAATACAAATTGGTGTAGATAAATGCAACAAACCTATAGAAAAGACAATATGGGTTAAGAATGATACTATTTTTACTGCTACTATAAATGGGAAACTTGTATCGAAATCCATGTGGAATTGGGGTAAATACATATTTCTAGAGCTTCGTTTAAAGCAGGGAAAATCTTACAACGAAATTGCAGAAATTGCAAATGAGTTAGGTTTACCGATTGCTCGTAATAGTAAACTGGTAAGAGATAATACATTATCCTTGCAAGCAAAGAATGAAAATATTTATGGAGTTTCTATTTATAACAAGCGTTATTATTGTAATAACCACAAAAAAGGAAGTTTGAAGCCAGAAAGCGAATGGATTATTGTAGAAAACGCCATGCCAGCTTTGATAACCAAGGAACAATATGACCTACTCCAAGAGGTATCAAAGAAGAAAGCTCGTAAAGTGGGTAGCACATCTGCAAATACAAAGACTAATACTAAGTTGTTGGTCAATATTCCTAACAAGTTCTTTTGTGCAAAATGCGGTGCAAAGATTGTTTCAACAGGTAAGCATTACGTTTGTTCTAACTATAACAACCATGGCAAGCGAGGTTGCGGTGCTTCTAGCTTTCACGTTAATAGCGAGTGGTTGGACACAAAAATAGAAAAGGAAATTATCCGTTTAATGCTCAATGACAAAGTTATTGAGACTTTATATGAACAGTACACGCATAAATATGGAAGCAAAGTAGATATTGGCGGTAATAATGATGTTGACAAATCTGCATTGGTTAAGGAACTAAAGAAAAAGAAACAAGAAGAAGCTAACCTAATAAATTCAATAGCTAGTGGAAAACTTGAAGAAGCTGCACTTAATGCAATATCTAGTAGACTTAACATCTTATCAGCAGAAACAAAGGCTTTAGAAGCTCAAATTAACAAATTCAATAAACCTCAGCAATCCAGAATATTAACTTACGATTACTTCAAACAAATGTGCTACACGGGTTCTAGACTACTAACACATAGTTCACTTGCAAAAAAGAGGGCTTTTGTCGAAAAGTGTATAGAGTCTGTAACCCTTGACCCAGTTAGAAAACAGGTCAATGTCAAGTTTAATATAAATCCATTTTGGTCGTCTATGGAAAACCATAATAAGGCTAAAAAACTGGAAGTATCTGAGTTTGATACTTCCAGTGAGATGGTTGCGGGAGCTGGATTTGAACCAACGACCTTCGGGTTATGAGCCCGACGAGCTACCAGACTGCTCCATCCCGCGATATTTAATTTTCATGTCGAGCAAACTCCCTCGACACTTCTATTATGCTCCGTAAAAAATAAAAATCAAGTACCCTAAATTTTTATTTAAAAATACTTTATACCTACAATTATTGTAGGTATGTTTGTAGGAGTGGTGCAGAGCGAAGTTTTTAGCGCAAAATTTTATATAAAACCGAGAAGAAAAGATGTTAAGAAATGTTTGCTGAACAGAAAAATTTGTATTTAGTAATAGATTATTATAATTAAGTATTCTATAAATACCAATAACACTTATTATATCGAGCAAGGAAGTAAAACTAAAATGAGTCTTATGAGCCGACAAGCTACCAAATGTTAAAATTAATGCAAAATCACGTCAACTAAATAGTTTTTATGATAAACTGTTGTTGAAAGAGAAAAAGTATGACCATTAATGATAACAATTTTATTTATAAAGATTCTGGGCACATTTGGCGGTTTGTTTTACGATGTTTTATTAATATCATTTTATGCTTGATAGGTGTTTTCATCGGACTTAAACTTTTAATGCCTTGTTGGTCAGATATAATAAGAGATGCAACAATTTTTGATATAAACAAATTATCAGAACATGATATTAAAATTTTAAATTTAATGATATCGCAGAATAAGTTATATACTGCAGATTTTGTTATTGAAAGATTGATTAGTTTTTATGAAATGTTAATTCAATTCCTAATTGGAGCGTTTGCTATATTAGCTATTTCGGGCTTTATATATATAAAATTTTCTTATAGAAGAGATATAAATGAAGCGCTAATTGATTATATACACTCTAAACCTGGTGAATTAGTATTAAAAGAAATGTTTAAACAATATTTGCAGACCGTTGAAATAAAACCAATTGTCGAAGAAGTTTTTAATAAAGAAAAAAGTTCGGGTGATATTGCAAGTCTTATAGAAGACAATGCTCAAATACATGAGCAACTGGAACAAATCTTAGAAGAAGAAGGCAATGTCAGAGAATGTTTAGATAATTTACTGGATAATCTTAATAATAATATGGAACTTAATGAACCAAATGATGAAAGTGAAAATTAGATGGCTATTATAAAAACAAGACAAATGAATAGACCTAATGATATGCTAAATCTATTTGAGCATTTAGAAGATGAACTTGCAAATTATAACATTACAAGCGCAGATGATTTGCTAAGACAGTTTGATGATATTCAATATCCTATAGATTTAGATTGTATATTAAAGCGCTTAAATTTGAAATTAGTAGAAAAAGAGTTGTCTAATGATATATCTGGAATTTTGGACTTAAATAATAATACAGTTACTATTGAGCGACGTCATAGTAAAGAAAGACAACGTTTTACAATTGCGCATGAAATAGCACATTTTTGTTTACACAAAAATCAAGATAGTTTATTTGAAGATAAAATATTTTTTAGAGGTATAGACAGTAATTCTATTGAATATCAAGCTAATAACTTTGCTGGTGAATTACTAATGCCAAAAACAGAGTTTTTGTCTCAAATGAGAGCAGGAAAAAGAAATATTGTAGATTTAGCAAAACATTTTGGTGTATCCACGTTAGCCATTAGAGTTCGGGCAAAAAATCTTAATCTAACAGGACATGGCTTATGATAAAACAGAAGAAATATATTCCGATTGTTAAAACAGGCGAAGCTGAAATTAAAGCTATGAGTAACATTAACAACAATGTGCGAGAATTTATTTTGCCTCTTTTTGAACTTACAAGAGGAAGAAAAAGTCAAAAAGAAGATGAAGGGAAAATTGCTAAAAAAATACAATTTTTAAAAGATAGTTATAGAGATATCCCATTTATATTAGATTTAACTGGTATTGACGATTTAAGCAATACTGAAATCGAACAATTGCACTCTAGCGAAAATTCGTATAGTAATTGGGTAAATTTTTGTATAGACCATAAAAATGAATTCGGTACATTTTATCCTGTTGTACAAATTGAAGAAGAAGAAGAGTATGGTCTGTACATTGAAAAATTAAATCAACAAATTCTTGAATTATGTAATAATTTTGATTATATTGTATTCCGTTCTCAAGATATAGTTGAAGCAAGAGATTTAATTTCAGATATAAAAAACATACTAGATAGAGATTCTAGTAAAAATATAAATTTAAAAGATAGAATTATTTATATTTTAGATTATAAGTATATAAATAATTCTGAACAGAATGTTGAAACTGCGAAGACATTTATTAATGTTCTTACATCTTTGGGAGTTAATAATATTGTTTTATCATCAACATCTTTCCCTGCTAATGTTTCAGAACATATGAATGCTAGTAATTATATAGCATTTAAGATTAAAGAATTAGATTTCTAAATCTTTATTTTTAGCTTCAATAATATTTGGTGTACTAAATAAGTAACGTAAATGGGTAATATAAATCTAGTATATAGTGATTATGCTTCTATAAATCCTATTAGGAATGATAATGTATTTGCTCGCGGTTGGATACCTAGAATAGATGTTCCATCTATTGATAAACAAATTCATTGTTTACGAAAAAAAAGACCAGAAAATACAACATATGCTGATACATATATATTAGTAGCAAGAGAAGTTATACAAAAAAAATATTTTAAAGATTTAATAAATCAAAATATTATAAGTTGGGGACTGAATACAATAATAAATGCGGCAAATGGAAATGTTGAGGGTTCTGCACCAAGATTTTGGATATCTGTACGAATGAACATGTATTTAACTCTTTTGGAAAAGAAATTATCTGAGTTCATCGCTACATAAATTACCTGTTAAAGAAGTTAAATCATCAACAGTTATATTTTTTCCTGCAGTATCATGTAAAAATAGATTTAACAATTTGTAGTACCTGCAACTTAATGTTTCTATGCTTTTTTGCTTAACTTTTTCAAATGCAATTTTTTCACATAATGAACGAAGTTCAAATACAGATTTTGTGCTTAATCTCTTTTTATTTAATAAGTCTATTAATTCTTTTTTATGTAAAAAATACAATAAATTCTTTTTTATAATGTATTTTGATAATTTAGCTTTACGGATTAATTCTATATTACCGAATTTATTTATTAAATATAATCCAACACACTCATTTAAAGATTTTAATTTATCAAGTGAATATTTTTCTGTAAATACTAAATAAGTATAATCAAATGTTTCAATATAATTTTTTAATTGTTCCTCTATACAATCCAAGTTATCACTATCACTTTTAATTTCATATGCAATAGTTTTATTTTTTATAATTTCTAATATGTCTGTTCTACAAAGATTATTAGAAAATAACACTTCATTTCCAATGATACTATTAGGGCTATTCTCTAATAACCATTTGATAAATAAAATCTTTATCTCATTTGCTTTCATAAAATCTCTTCTCTACAAAATTATAGCACATAAATTTAAACCACCCCATATAGCCCCTCTCATTGTATGATGAGGTTTCTTGGTGGAAGATATAAGTTTTCGGCTGTGAGATTTTTCTCGGTTTGAAAAAAAAACGCCGGTTAAAATTTCTGATGAGAGCATTTATCGGCTGATGATGAAATGTTTTAGTGGTGTAAGGTATAAAGTTACCGAGAATTATTTTAATAAAAATGTACGCACATATTTATGCGTCAAGGATAATTCGTCTTGATTTAGTTTATCAAGCATTGAGATTAAGTCTGATTTTAGGTCGGCGGTTTCTTGCAGGTAGTAAAATTCAAAAAAATCTTTTGGCTCAACTTCTAATGATAATGCAAGTCTTTCGATTAAGTCCGCAGATGGAAAGTTTTTACCACTTTCAATACAGCTTATATGTTTATCATCTACATTCACAAGTTCAGCAAGTTGCGCTTGTGTTAGATTTCTCTTTTTACGATACTCTTTAATTTTACGACCGAACAAATTTTTAATATTCATATAAACCTCTCTTTCAATTTTATTAAGTATTTTGACAATTCAGAATGGAAAATGAGGTAAATATTTGACTTAAAGTTACTTAATTGATAGAATTTATTACAAGATAGGTAAAATTTAGGCAAATTTATACTTCATTTGCAGAAAATTTAATTTGCAGATTGGAATTGATGAAAAAAGATTATGTTCAAATGTTCAATATTCTTGAGAAATATCTAAAAGACAAAGTTCAAGATATTGATTTAACTATTTTAGAAGCGGTTAATGCTCGTAAGAATGGCAAAAGTTTTAATTTTGAGGAACATTTAAGAGGTTTTATTTATGCGCAACTTAGTGCATTGGTATCGTGGAAAAAGATTAAGGAGAACCAATCAAGACTTGATGAAATTTTTTGCAACTTTGACCGTAAACAATTAAAAGAGAAATCGGCAGAAGATTTAATAAATGAGATTACAGCAATTAAATGTCATAATCCTTATACGACTAAAAACCAAATGCTGTCTTTAAAAGCAAATATCGAAACTTTTGAAAAAATCGAGCAAGAATATGAAAGTCTTGAAAAATTTATAACGCACAGCACGCCGTCTAACATTATCAAATTACTTGCCGATAGTAATAGCACCTATAAATTAAAGTATGCAGGTGTTGCTCTTGTTTGTGAATACTTGCGGAATGTAGGGATAGATATTATCAAACCTGACCGACATATGATACGAATTTTACACAGGTTAGGTGTATTACATGAACTCGGATATAATCCTGCTGATAATTACAAATTTGCACCACTTTTTAGATGTTGTAGAAAATTAAGTAATCTAACAAATTTATCGCAAGTAAAATTAGATTTTTTGTTATGGAATTATTGTGCAACTGGTTATGGAGAGATTTGTACTACAAAACCAAAATGTGAACAATGTATCATCAAGGAATTTTGCAATATAGGTAAAGAAGATAGAATTTTCAGAAATCTAAGTTTAAATATAGATGATACAAGAGATTTATTTGTTAACACAGATAAAATAACATTATTAAAACAAAGCTTCAAAAATTATCTAATAAGTACAACAACAAATATTACAGATTCAACTGTTAATACCTATGTGCGTGATGCTTTCTATGTTTTTAGACATGAACACAATCTTTGTGTAGATTTTTTCGATTTACTAATAAGTAAAGAAAGTATTGATAATTTTAGAGAAACTCTTTTTAATTATCAAGCATATCAAAGAAAGGTCAAGTTTCCTGAAAATACAACAAGTGCGTATATATGGGGACTTCATAGGTTATATAACTTTTTACAAGAAAAATATGGCGGTGTAGAAAATTTTATAAATTCATAAATATCTTGTAATCATTTCTCGTTGTGTATAAATAGTTTTAGCAAAGGAATATAATTATATGGAAATTTTCGTTTTAATGGGTTATGCCTTTATATTATTCTTTTTATGGAATAGTGGAATTATTCCATTTACTATTTTGGTGTGCATATTTGTTTTTCTATGGGAAAAATTTAATGAAACAATTATAACAGTTGTTGTATTGTCAGTTTTAGTATTACTTTTAAAATATGTATTTCAAATTTTCGGATATATGTTATTTCAAGGTTCAAAAAAAGATAAAACCACTGAAACGCCTAAAACCATCAAAGAACAAGAATTAGAAAATAATTTAAAAAAAGTAAGAGAAT
>OLSM01001675.1_pt1 | contig 15851 bp, 17 predicted proteins | sample 1672721 | NCBI WGS metagenome assembly OLSM01 (sample SAMEA3136717, study PRJEB25190) | human gut metagenome | reverse complement strand
GCGGTGTCCCGCCCCCTGTCCGACGCACTGGATGAGGCGGACCCCATCGAGGGAAGCTATACCCTGGAGGTGTCCTCCGCCGGGGCCGACCGGGTTCTGAAAAAGCCCGCCCACTTTCAGGCCTTTCTGGGGGAGCTGGTAGATGTGAAACTCTATAAACCCAGAGAGGGCCGTAAGGAGTTCACCGGTCCCCTGTCCGCCTATGCAGACGGCGGATTGACCCTTGCATTGGACCCGAACCCCCTTACATTAAATAAGGATGAAATCGCTCAGGTTCGCCTGCATGTGAGCTTTTAGGTAAAGGAGTTACTGACCATGGCAAAGAAATCTGCGAAAGCAGCCAAAACCAACGAACTGGACGGAAAGGAATTTTTCGCCGCCATTGGGCTCATTGAGAAAGAAAAGGGCATTCCCAAGACCTATATGATGGAGAAAATTACCCAGGCCTTGGTCTCCGCTTACAAACGGGACCACGAGGGAATCGGCGATAACATCTTTGTAGACGCCGACGAAGTTAAGGGAACCGTTCGCATGTACGTGAAGAAGGACGTCGTGGAGGAGGTCGACAATCCCAACACGGAGATCTCCTTGGAGGAGGCCCAGCGCACCCTTCCCTCCGCCCAGATCGGCGATGTGGTGCGAATTGAGATTAAGCCACGGAATTTTGGCCGGATCGCCGCCCAAACCGCCCGTCAGGTCATCATCCAAGGGATGCGCGAGGCCGAGCATAGCATGGTGTATGACGAATTTACTTCCAAGGAGCATGAAATGCTGGTGGGCGTCGCCACCCGGGTGGACCCCCGCTCTGGCTCGGTATCTCTACGCATTGGCAGCGGGTCTGAGACCGCGGACTCCTACCTATCAGTCTCCGAGCAGGTCAAGGGGGAGATCATTCGGGAGGGGGACCGGCTGAAGGTTTATGTGGTAGAGGTCCGCCGCACCAACCGCGGCCCGCAAATTCTTATCTCCCGCACCCACCCCGGCCTGGTCAAGCGCCTGTTCGAGCTGGAGGTTCCGGAGATCTACGACGGTACGGTGGAGATTCGTTCCATCGCCCGGGAGGCGGGGAGCCGCTCTAAGCTGGCCGTCTGGTCCGCCGACGAGAACGTGGACCCCATCGGCGCCTGTGTCGGTCCCAAGGGCCAACGGGTGAACAACGTGGTGGAAGAGCTGCGCAATGAGAAGATCGACATCATCAAGTACAGCGACGACCCCGCCGAATATGTGGCCGCCGCCCTCTCCCCCGCCGATGTGATCTCCGTCACCCCTCTGGAGGACGGGAAAAGCTGCCGGGTGGTGGTACCTGACGATCAACTCTCCCTGGCCATCGGCAAAGAGGGACAAAACGCCCGCTTGGCCGCCAAACTCACCGGCTTTAAGATCGACATCAAGCCGGAAAGCGCCGCGCTGACCGAAGAGGAAGAGACCGCTCCGTCAGACGGGGAAGAGCCTCTGTCCGAGGAGGTTGCCGACGAAGCTGTCCTATCAGAAGAGCCGGACGCGCCGCCTACCGATGACGTCGCCCCGCTGGGAACTGAGGAAGAGGACCTGGATGAATCCCAGTCCCTTTCCGACTGACCCGAACGGGAGGTGGTAGCAGGTGCCGAAAAAAATTCCTTTACGCCAGTGCCTTGGCTGTCGAGAAATGAAGCCCAAACGGGAGCTCATCCGCATCGTACGTTCCCCTGAGGGCAGTATTTCCCTGGACTTTCAGGGCAAAAAACCCGGTCGGGGCGCATATCTCTGTCCGGACCCCGCGTGTCTGAAGAAAATCCGAAAATCCAAGTCCCTGGAGAGGGCCTTCTCCCTCCCGATTCCCGACGAGGTTTACGACGCCCTGGACGCCCAAATGGAAGGAGGCGATTCACACGAATAATATCGCAACCTTTCTGGGCCTCGCCAAAAAGGCCGGAAAACTGGAAGTCGGCGAGGAACCGGTGGGCGCGGTCTGCCGGAGCCGCAAAGCCGCTTTAATCCTCCTGGCTTCCGACGCAGCCCCCAATACCATTCGCCGGGCCGCGCACTTTGGCGAAGCCGGAAAGGTACTACAGGTCCCCCTCCCCTTGACCAAGGAGGAGATGGGGTTCGCCCTGGGCCGGTCCACCTGCGCCATGGCGGCTTTTACCGATGTGGGCATGGCCGCTTCCCTGGTGGAAAAGCTGGCCGCAGCCGATCCGGAGACATATGGCTCTGCCCAGGAGGTCCTGAGCCAGAAATCTCAGCGGGTCCGCCAGCGGCAAAAAGAGAAAATCGCCCACGAGAAGAATCTTCTTCGGGGGAATAAAAAGCCTTGGGCCTATTCCCCCGATCAGAATAAATCCAAATCAGAATAATGAGTAATGATCGGCAGCCGGTTTTTCCGTCCGCTGAACGCATACGGAGGTGGCTTATTTGAGTCTTGTGAAATATCGTGTCCATGAAGTAGCCAAGGATTTTGGAAAAAGCACCAAGGAGATCACCCAAATCCTTACCGATTACGCTTCTACCCCTAAAAACCATATGCAGGTGCTGGAAGACAACGAACTATCCGCTGTTTTTGAGTACCTGACCCAGCACAACCAAGTTGACAGCCTGGAATCGGTTTACGCGGAGGCCAAGTCCGCGCCGAAGGCCCAGCAGCCCGCGCCCGCCGCCAAGCCCCAGCAGGGTCAGCAGGGTCAGCAGCAGGCTGTCAAGGGCGGCAACCGTCCCCCTCAAGGCCAGCAGAATCAGCAGGGCCAGCCCCCAAAGGGCCGTCCCCAGCCTGCGTCTGCCAACCGCCCCACCGAGGCTTCCAAGAACGGGCCCCAGGCCCCCACTACCCGGGAGCCGGAAAAGAAAGTGGTGGACACCCGAAAGGGCGGTACCGTCAACCTGGAGAAATACGACGAACGCCTGGAAAACCTTGCGCCGGAACGCGCCCAGAAGATGCAAACCGGCAAGCAGAAATTCCAGAACCGCAACAACCAGCGCAAGGGCCCCAACTTTGGTAATAAACGCCGCCAGGAGGAGCAGGAGAAAATGCGCCGTCTCCAGTTGGAGATCGCCAAGAAGACCCCCCTCACTGTGAAGATTCCCGACGAGATCGGCGTGGGCGAACTGGCCTCACGGATGAAAAAGACCGGCGCTGAGGTGGTCAAACAGCTCATGAAATTGGGGGTGATGGCTTCCCTCTCTGAGATCATTGACTACGATACCGCCCCCTGGTAGCCCTGGAACTGGGCTGCAAGGTGGAAAAGGAAGTTATTGTCACCATTGAGGAGAAACTGATTGACACCGCAGAGGATAAAGAGGAGGACTTGGTCCCCCGCGCCCCCGTTGTGGTGGTGATGGGCCACGTTGACCACGGCAAGACCTCCCTTTTGGATAAAATTCGCAGCGCGAACGTAGTCTCTGGCGAGGCAGGCGGCATTACCCAGCACATTGGCGCCTATCAGGTGGAAATCAACGGCGCCCCGATCACCTTCCTGGATACCCCCGGCCACGAGGCCTTCACAGCCATGCGCGCCCGTGGCGCCATGGTAACCGATATCGCCATTCTGGTGGTGGCCGCCGATGACGGCATCATGCCCCAGACCATTGAGTCCATTAACCATGCCAAGGCCGCGGAGATCCCCATCATCGTCGCCATCAACAAGATGGATAAACCTGACGCCAACCCGGACCGGATTAAAGAACAGCTCACTGCTTACGAATTGGTACCGGAGGAGTGGGGCGGCGAAACCATAATCTGTCCCATCTCCGCCAAAACCGGCATGGGCGTCGACCACCTGTTAGAGATGGTGGCCCTCACCGCGGAGGTACAGGAGCTGAAAGCGAACCCCAACCGTTCCGCCCACGGCGTAGTCATCGAGGCCCGGCTGGATAAGGGCCGCGGCCCCATCGCCACGTTGCTGGTCCAGAAGGGTACGCTACACCAGGGCGACGTAATCATTGCGGGCACTGCGGTGGGCCGCGTTCGCGCCATGACCGACGCTAAAGGTAGAAAGATTCTCACCGCCGGGCCTTCGGTCCCTGTGGAGATCACCGGTATGGGCGAGGTACCCGGCGCCGGTGACGATTTCCACGCGGTGGATGACGAGCGCATGGCCCGTGAGCTGGTGGAACAGCGTAAACACGACCAGAAGCATTCCGGTTCTGACAGCGTCTCCAAAGTCACCTTGGAGGATTTGTTCTCGCAGATCCAGCAGGGCGAGCTAAAGGACCTGAATATCATCGTTAAGGCCGACGTACAGGGTTCGGCTGAGGCAGTCCGCGCCTCTCTGGTCAAGCTCACAAACGAGGAAGTCCGCGTGCGGGTGATCCACTGTGCGGTAGGCGCCATTAACGAATCCGACGTGATGTTGGCCTCCACCTCCAACGCCATTATCGTGGGCTTTAACGTCCGTCCCGACAACAACGCCCGGGATTCCGCCCCTCGTATGGGCGTGGATATGCGGATGTATCGGGTGATCTACGACTGCATTGATGAAATGGAAGCCGCGATGAAAGGCATGCTCTCGCCCAAGTATAAAGAGGTTGCCCTGGGCCAGATTGAGGTCCGCGAGGTGTATAAGATTACCGGCGTGGGCATTGTGGCTGGCTGCTACGTGACCGAAGGAAAAGTAACCCGCAACGCCCAGATCCGTTTGGTACGGGACGGCGTAGTAATCCATGAGGGCGTCATCGCTTCCCTGCAGCGTTTCAAGGACTCGGTGAAAGAAGTGGCGCAGGGTTACGAATGCGGCATCAGTATTGAAAAATACAGTGATCTAAAGGTTGGCGATATTCTGGAAGCCTTCCTCATGGAACAGATTGAGGTGTAAGCTTTTTCTTCGCTTCCTTTCTTTTAATTGAAGAAAGAAGGAGAATTTCGCTATGACATTTTCACAGTTTGCTGCGCATTTAAAAGTAGACGGGAAGACGCTGGCCATACGGCGGCTTCCCGCGTCGGAGGTCTCCGCTGCGACACCGGTGTCAGAGGGCTGCGCTCTGCGCGCCCTGCATCGGGCGATGGCTGGAGAAACCTTAACCTTTCTCCCCAAGGAAACTGGCTGTAAAGGCGCCATGTCGGGCATGGGGTTTTCCGATGATCCGCCCCCTATTCCCGGCGGGTATGGGTACTTTCTCTCGTATGGCCGGGGCGAAGGGTACCGCCCTGGCGAACGGCTGAAATGCTGTCCGGAAGTAGCCGAAGAGATGATCCATCTTCTGCCTCAAGAAATTATGAAGGGATATGCCGCCCTTCAAGTGAAACCCTATTCTCAGGAGGAAGAGGCTGAAGTGGTGCTTCTCTTTGTCACCCCGGATCAGCTGTCCCCCTTAGTCCAACTCTTCCACTACCGCAAGTCCACCCATGACTCGGTGATTTTACCCGCCACATCCGGCTGCGCTTCCATGTTTCGCGTTCCGTTTGGCGAACTGCAACAGGAAACACCCCGGGCAGTGGTTGGCAATCTGGATATTTTTTCCCGGCCGCACTTTGATGCAAACTTGCTTACCTTCGCGGTGCCGGGTAAATGTTTTACGCAGATGCTGGAGGACGCGGACACCTGTTTCTTCCTCACCCCCCAGTGGAAGAACGGCATTGCCGCCAGACTGTAAAGGAGAACCCAAACATGGCAAGTAATCGAATTGGACGGATCAACGAGGAGATTCAGCGGGAACTGGCCTCCCTGATCCCTACCCTGAAAGACCCCCGGGTCCGCGGCTTGGTGTCCATTACCAACGTGGATACCACCCCTGACCTGCGCTATGCCAAGGTCTATGTGAGCGTGTTGGATAAGGGTGATGTGGACGATGTAATCCGCGGCTTAAAGTCCGCCGGCGGTTATCTTCGCCGGGAATTGGGCCGGTCCCTCTCCCTGCGCTACACCCCTGAGCTGGTTTTCCAGCGTGACGATTCCATCGACAAGGGAACCCATATCCTTAAGCTGCTCAACGATTTGGAATCAAACTAATTGTCGGAGGTGTTCCCCCCATGGAGTATCAAGCCGCCGCCGCGCTTCTCCAAAAGCAGGACCGAATTCTGATTCTCACCCACTGCCGCCCCGATGGGGATACCATCGGCTGCGGCGCCGCTCTCTGTCACGCGCTTCGCGCCTTGGGAAAAACCGCCTATGTGCTTCCGAATGAGGAAGCGCATGGTCTGTTTACCCCCTATTTGGAGGGCGTGCTGGCCCCGGCGTCTTTCCGGCCCGCGTTTGTGGTTACGGTGGATACCGCCTCTCAGGGGCTCTTTCCCGCCAGCGCCGTCCCCTATCGGGACCAGGTGGACCTATCCTTAGATCACCACGGCACCAATGAGCACTATGCCAAACATACCTGTGTTGACCCATCCTGCGCCGCCTGCGGCGAACTGTTGTTTCGGATCATTCACGAGGAGTGGCATGTGCTGAGTGCCCAAATCGCCCTTCTTCTCTATATGGCGATCGCCACCGATACCGGCTGCTTCGTTTACTCGAACACCTCTCCGGATACCCATCGGATTACGGCGGCGCTCATGGAGATCGGCATTGACCACCAATGGGTAAACAAACGGCACTTCCGCACCAAAACTTTTAAACGTCTCCAGCTGGAAAGCTTGATTGTGCGGGATCTGGAACTCTACGATGGAGGAACCATCGCCTTTGCCTGCGTCACCCTGGACATGATGGCCTCTCTTCAGGCCACGGAGGAGGACGCAGAGGACATCTCCGCTTTTGTGGGACAGGTGGAGGGCGTTCGGTACGCGGTCACCCTGCGGGAGTTGGCCCCTGGTAAGTGTAAAATATCCCTGCGCACCGATTCCTCTTTGAACGCCGCCGCGGTCTGCGCCCTCTTTGGAGGCGGCGGGCACCCTGCCGCTTCTGGCTGTACCATTCTGGGTTCAGTCGCAAAAGCGAAGGCGAAAATGCTGGACGGAATCCGGACGGTGCTCCATGGCTAACGGGATTATTATCATTGATAAGCCGGCCGGCTGGACCTCCCACGATGTGGTGGCCAAGCTGCGCCGGCTTATGTCTGAGCGGCGGGTCGGTCACGCGGGCACTTTGGATCCTATGGCCACGGGAGTGCTCCCTGTTTTTGTGGGTCGGGCCACACGCGCGGTGGAGTTTGCCGCGGAAGGGGACAAGGAGTATATCGCCGGCCTCCGTCTGGGTGTGGAAACCGACACCCAGGACATGACTGGAACGGTGCTATCAACTACGCCCGTAACCGAGGATTACAGCGCCCCTCTGCAAGCCCTCTTTCCTCAGTTTACTGGTGTAATCTCACAGATTCCTCCCATGTATTCCGCCATCAAGCAGAACGGTAAAAAGCTCTATGAGTTGGCCCGCGCTGGAAAAGAAGTGGTCCGCCCGCCCCGGCAGGTGACCATTTACGCCTTGGAACTTTTGGAGCAAGCCTCCCCCACAGATTTTTTGCTGCGGGTGGCCTGCTCCAAGGGGACCTATATCCGGACCCTCTGCCACGAGATCGGGCAGGCCCTGGGCTGTGGCGGCTCATTGTATTCCCTGCGCCGGACCCGAGCCGCCGGTTTTGCTCTGGAGGCGGCCATTCCCCTCTCGCATGTCATGGAGGCGGAGGACCCTCCCTCCCTTTTGCTGCCCGTAGACCGGTATTTTGCCCAGTATCCCCCCCTTGTCGTGCCGCCAGTGCAGGAAAAGAGTATCCGAAATGGTACTTCCTTCCCCTGGCAGGGCGATGACGGCATTTACCGTGTTTACAGCAATCAACAGGAATTTCTCATGCTGGGCCGATTGGAATCGGGCCGCATGACGACCATGAAAAGCTTTTTCGAGGTGTAACATTTTGGAACAGAAAAAACGTGTGATCGCTCTGGGCTTTTTCGACGGCGTCCATAACGGACACGGCGCCCTCATGCGCAAGGTTGTGGAACGGGCCAAGGAACTGGATGCCACCCCCGCCGCTTTTACCTTTGACCCCCATCCGCAAAATATTATTTTCGGCAAGCCCACCCCCCTGCTTACTTCCCCCGAGGATCGAGCCGACCTGATGCGCCGTTACTATGGGATCCAAGACGTGATTGTGGAGCCCTTTACGCCGGAGCTCATGCGGCAACCATGGGACGAATTTTTGCGGCAGACCCTGATCGCCAATCTTCACGCCGTCCATCTCGTGGCCGGTCACGACTATCATTTCGGTTACAAGGGTATGGGAAACACCCAGCGCTTACAGGAGACCTGTCAGGAACTGGGTGTGGGCTGCGATATCATTAATAAAGTGGAGCAGGATGGCATCACCGTTTCTTCCACCTTCATCCGCACCCTGATCGCCCAGGGAGAGATGGAGAGGGCCAACGAATTTTTGGGGCATCCCCACACCGTCAGCGATGTGGTTTCCCACGGAAAAAAGTTGGGTTCCACCCTAGGATTCCCCACAGTGAACTTAACCTTGAAGGAGAATGTTCTTCCCCCTGCCCTGGGCGTATACGCCACCCGGGTTTGGCTGGAAAACGGCGCCAGCCATATTGCTGTCACCAACGTGGGAACCCGTCCTACCGTAAATGACGGAAATCACTTGAACATCGAGGGTTTTATCCTGGATTTTTCCGGAGACCTCTATGGACAAAAAATCCGGATGGAGTTTTTCAAATTCCTGCGTCCCGAGCGCAAATTCCCCTCCTTGGAGGCCCTCCGGGACGAGATTATGCGCAACGCGCAGCAGACCCGTGACTATTTCGCCCACCGCTAAGTTGACTTTACATGTACATGAAATAAACCCGCGGAGCTTCCCCTGGATTGGGGGCGGCTTCGCGGGTTTCATTTGTCCGTTAGAGATTGGCCAAGCGCTGCATGATAGCGGCGATTTCCGCGCGGGTAGCAGTGCCTTGCGGGTCCAGGGTCCCGTCATCCTTGCCGTTGAGGATCCCAGCGCCAACGGCCCAGGTGAGGCCCTCTGTGGCCCAGTCAGAGACTTTTTTCCTGTCGGAGAACTTGGTCAGGCTCCCCTTTTCGCTGACGTCCCACCCCAAGCTGTTTTTCGTGTAGCGGTATACCATCACGGCTACCTGCTCACGGGTCACATTTTGGTTGGGCTGGAACGTACCGTCCCCCATACCATCCACAATGCCCAAGGAGGCGGCCCAGGCAACGGAACGCTCATACCAAGCGCCTGTCGCTACATCATCCATCTTTTCTTCGCCAGGGTCATAGCCGGGTTGTCCCGCTTGCCGGTACAACACGGTGGTGAGCATGCCCCGGGTGACCGCGCCCTTGGGATCAAAGGTGGAGTCTGTCACCCCCTTGAAGAGTCCCCGGTCGTACGCATAAGCGGCATACTCATAATACCAGTCGGTATTGACCAGATCGGTGAAAGGGGTCACCTCTTCGTCAGAAAGCTTGGCGTTAATAATTCCGGCCTGCGATATGTTCGCAGCGTCGGACAGGATGGTCACTGTTACCTCTCCGTTTTCCCCCGCTAAGTAGCGATGGGTCGGCGTCAAGCTCATGGTCGTGGCGGAGGTTCCGTCGGTCAAGTCCACAAGTTCACTTCCGGAAGCGGTGGCCGTGGCCGTTCCCGCCAAGAGCACGATACTGGAACCGGCGCTTAAGGTGATCTGGTCGCCCCGATAATAGGTGCGGTACAGGAAATGAGAAGAAATCAGTTCTCCCTCCTCTGCGCCGCTTAGTTCTTTACGGTAGGCATTGGTTTTCTCCACCAGCTTTTGTTCTGCGGATTCATAGCCCTGTGAAAGGCTTTTTTGTATCTGTCCATCCACCTGGCTGGTCAGGCCAGGCAGAAAGGTTTTCTGTAGATAGTTGAGAGAGATCAGCGGATTATCGGCGCTTCCCCCTGCGGCAAGCGCCGCCGTTGTCCCCAGCAGCATAGTGGCGGCAAGCCCCACTAGCCAAGTTTTCTTCATCTAGCCTCACTCCCAATTCTGTGTTTCTTTTAGTTTACTGGAATGCCAGGGAAATGTCAATGTGGGATTGCCTGGAATCCCGCCTTAAACTTCCAAAAAATGGGTACCCCTTCCATGATTATGGCATAGAATATGGAAAAAGGAGGTATGCCTTATGCCAGAAATCGGCACGCTAGCTACCAATGTTTTTACTGGTCGGGCAAGGATTCCAGTACGGGGCGCGACGGTATCCGTGATGCAAAAAGAACCGGGCGGCAAGCTCACGCTGTTGGCTATGCGCGTATCGGATGACAATGGTCAGATCCCCCCCATCTCCATCCCCACCCCTGACTCGCCTGAGAGCCAAACCCCAGGGGTTCCCCTCCCCTTTACCCAATGCGATATCTGGGTGGAACATCCCGACTTTGGGATGCTGGTGGTAGAAAATATACAGTTGTTTCCCCAGGTCGAGAGTATTCAGCCTCTATTTCTCCAGCCCCTGTCTGAGACACGAAGCGATTATCGAACGATAAATATGGTCACCATCACACCACAGGACCTATAAAGACAGGAGGACCGTTATGCCAATTACTGTCACACCCTATATCCCCACATACATCACGGTGCATCTGGGCGCTCCAGACAGCTATGCGGAAAATGTCACCGTTCCCTTTCCGGAGTACATCAAGAATGTGGCTTCCAGTGAAATTTATCCCACATGGAGTCCCGCCGCGCTGCGGGCCAATATTCTGGCCCAGATTTCCTTTGCCCTAAACCGGGTCTATACGGAATACTATCCCAGCCAAGGTTATGATTTCAACATTACCGGCACCACGGCCAGAGATATGAAATTCATCAAAGGCCGTAACATTTTTGACAGCGTCAGCGCGCTGGTAGACGACTTGTTCCAAACCTATATTCGCCGGCAAGGCTATGTGGAACCCCTGAGCGCTAAATTCTGCAACGGAACCACCACTACCTGTGACGGCCTGTCCCAATGGGGGAGCGAGGGCTTAGCCAAGGAGGGATACAACTCCGTTGAAATCCTCAAATATTTTTATGGCGACGACATTGAGCTGGTTCCCGACGCTCCGATTCAGGATATCCGGTACTCGTATCCCGGCGCGCTCCGTCTTGGTTCCCAGGGGGATGCGGTGGGGATCTTACAGGTCATGCTGAATCAAGTTTCTCAGGCCTATCCGAAAATTCCCAAAATATCGCCGGTGGACACCATATTCGGCCCCAGCACCGAGGAAGCGGTGCGCACCTTTCAGTCCATATTTCAGTTGACCCGGGACGGTATTGTTGGAAAATCCACCTGGTACCGGTTGGTTTACCTGTACGTGGGGCTCTTACAGCTATCTGAATTGGTGAGTGAAGGCCAGGATCAGTTCCAAATCTCTTTCGCCTACCCGGACGCCATCTCCATGGGCAATCAAGGGGAGAAGGTAAAGCTGCTGCAATACCTGCTTTCCGTACTGGCCCAATTCAGCGAAACCATCCCCTTTGTCCCGGTGGATGGGGTGTTTGGGGAGGCGACCTACCAGGCGGTGCTCGCGTTCCAGGCCCAGGCGGGGTTGCAGCAGACCGGGGTGGTGGACGCGCAAACTTGGGACCAACTCGTGCAGCAGTTTGAGGGGATCCGTCAAACTGTGCTGGATAATCCGGCGCTCTTCCCGGTGGAGTTAACCCAAGCAGGGCGTACGCTCCCGCCCGAACAAGTTCTGTCCAACGCCACCCACAAAATTCAACATCCCGGCTCAGACCTCACGTTGGGCAGCCGGGATCCGGAAAGGAGCGTACCCACATGAATCACGACGATGAATTTCTGGGGCAGCCCGTGCGCAGCCTACAGTCCATGCTGCGCACCATCTCCTTTATCAATCACAGCGTCCCCCGTGTGGTCCCGAACGGGGTATTTGACGAGCAGACCTTGGAGGCCCTCATGGTCTTTCAGCGGGAGTCCTCCCTGCCTGTCACCGGCAAGGCGGACCCGGCAACTTGGGAAAAACTGACGCAAACATACGAGGAGGCAAATTTTATCATGGCTCCCCCCCGCCCGGCCAATTTATATCCCGCCCATACCTTTGTGATTATTCCCGGTTCTTTTTCCCAGTATCTGATTCCCATTCAGGGGATGTTCAATGTGTTATCCAGCGTCATTGCGGAAATTGAACCCGTTCCGGTCAATGGAATCCACACCGGTCCTTCCGTCCATAACACCATTTGGCTGCAGCGATGCTGCGGCGAACCAGCCAACGGCATTCTGGACCGCACCGTCTGGGACCGCCTGGCGCGTCTCTACGATACGTTTATTATCCGCAACCCCAATTTCCTTGGTTAACCAAAACGCTTCCCCTGGGCCAGCTGATGCGCTCACAGAACTGTCTTCCACTTAAAAGTTTGGCCAGGGGGGCAAAAAAGAAACCGCACGAGCCATAATGAGCCCGTGCGGTTTTATTGTTATGACTCTTCGGGGCCCTCCTGGGCTGCGAGCGGCAGTACCCTCTCCCCTTTTTTACGTTCCGGAAGCTGCGCCAGCACAATGGCGGCAAACATCAGCACACAACCGGTAATTTCCCGCGCGGACATGGTCTGCCCCAATAGGACCCAGCCGGCCAGAACGGAGATCACCGATTCCAAGCTGAGAATCAGACTGGCAATGGTGGGATTCACGTTTTTCTGCCCCAGGATCTGGAAGGTGTACGCCACCCCGCAGGACATCACGCCGGCATAGACAATGGGTAACCAGGCGGCGGTAATCTGGCTCCAGCCGGGCGCGGTTTCCCAGATCAGCATTCCCGCCGCTGAGAGGGCGCCGGCTACTAAAAATTGAACGCAGGACATCAGCACCCCATCCACCTTTGGGCTGAAGTAATCAATGACCAAGATGTGGACTGAAAAGATCATGGCGCACAGGAACATGTAAAAATCCCCATTGGAAAGGGAGAAGCGATCCGTCATGCAGAGCAGGTACAGGCCCCCCACCGCTACGATCACGCTCACCCACAGTTTCAGTCCCGCCGGTTTGCGCAGGAATACTCCAAGAATTGGGACAATGACGATGTACAGGGCGGTGATGAATCCCGCTTTCCCCACGGAGGTATACTGAATGCCGATCTGCTGTAGATTACTGGCCACGCCCAGCACCACGCCGCAGCAAATGCCCCCTAAAATCCCCAGCTTCAGGTCCATTTGGGCCTTCTGTTCAGGGGCGCGGCGCTTTCGGAACAGGAAGACAAGAGGAATCAGCACCAGGCCGCCCAAGGTACAGCGGAGGGCAGAAAAGGAGAAGGGACCCATGTGGTCCATTCCCACTTGTTGGGCGACAAAGGCAGTGCCCCAAATCAGGGCGGCCATAAATAGGATCAAGGAGTTTTTTGCAGGCATCTGTTTCATGGATTTGGCTCTCTCTTTCGTAACGCAACGCTGTTTCACCCAACTGGGGCCAAAACAAACGGTTTTTGCTTTCAATATGGTTTTTACAAATCACTAGGCTTTTGTAAGGATTTCCCCATTCTGTTTATAAATGTGCCCCGCGGGAATCACACCCCGCACACTGGAGGTGGGGTAGACCATGCTGTCAGGGCCAATGACCGTACCGGGGTTCAGGACGCTGTTGCAGCCTACTTCCACGTGGTTGCCCAGGATGGCTCCCACTTTTTTCCGGCCGGTGGGGATGGGACCGTCCGGGTCCTTCACCACCACCAGGGTCTTATCGCTTTTTACATTGGAGGTAATGGACCCCGCCCCCATATGGGACCCATAACCCAAGATGGAATCCCCCACATAATTATAGTGGGGCGCCTGGACTCGGTCAAATAGAACCACATTTTTTAGCTCCGTGGAGTTTCCAACCACGGCGCCTTTTCCCACAATGGCGCTACCCCGAATAAACGCGCAGTGCCGAATTTCCGCCTGGTGGTCAATAATGCAGGGGCCGCCGATGTAGGCTGACGGAAACACTTTAGCGTCTTTAGCAATCCAAACATCTTCCGCAGGATGGTCAAATTCTTCTGGGGATAAGGTGTTACCCAGTGCAAGGATATACGCGCTGATTTCTTCTAAGACCTCCCAGGGGTACGTTTTGCCGGTAAACAGCTTGGCAGCTATGGTGTGCTCCAGGTCCAATAACTCTGCAATTGGAAGCATCACTGATCCTCCTTAACCGCCAGCCCCTGATGGTGCATCACCGCAATCACCTGATCCACCAGCGCCTCGCAGGTCTCATGGTCGGGCGCCTCTACCATTACCCGTAAAACCGGTTCCGTGCCGCTTTTGCGAAGAAGAATGCGCCCTTGATCTCCCAGTGTCTCCGCCACCGCCTGTACCTTGGCCTGCACGGCGGGATTTTGCAGGGCCGTCTCCTTATCTGTAACCCGAACATTTTTCAGCACCTGGGGATAACTTACCACGTCTTTTACCAATTGGGAAAGGGTTTGTTTCTTTGCCAAGACGCATTGCATAATTTTCATCGCAGTGAGCATTCCGTCGCCGGTGGTGGCGTATTTGGCAAAAATAATATGTCCGGATTGTTCTCCGCCCAGCATATGACCGTTCTGCCGCATATTTTCATAGACATACTTGTCACCCACGTCGGTCTTCTCATAGGCAATTCCCGCCCGGTCAAAGGCTTTATACAGGCCAAAGTTCGACATCACCGTGGTCACCACTGTGTTATTGACCAGCTTATCTCTCTCTTTCATATAGCCGGCATAGAGATACAGAATTTTATCCCCATCCACCAGGTCACCGTTCTCGTCCACCGCCAGGCACCGGTCGGCGTCCCCATCAAAGGCAAAACCTATATCCAAACGCTTTTCCTTCACCAGCCGCTGCAGGCCTTCTGTGTGGGTAGAACCACAGTTATCATTGATGTTTGTGCCGTCAGGGCTGTTCCCCAGCACATGTACTTCCCCACCTAAGGCCTCAAACACACTCTTGGCAATCATCCAAGTGCTGCCGTTGGCGCAGTCCAGTCCAATCCGCATATCCTTATAAGAATAGGTCCCTAAACTAATGAGATACCCAATATAACGATTACGCCCTGATACGTAATCCACTACACGTCCGATCTCCCCGCCGGTGGCATAGGGCAGGCTCTCCTCACTATCTAAATAATTCTCAATTTCCTGAATGACCTCTACGTCCATCTTCTCCCCGCGGGAGTTGATGAGTTTAATACCATTATCAAAAAAGGGATTGTGACTGGCGGAAATCATGATACCGCAATCAAATTCATCCAACCTGGTGATGTAAGATACGCTGGGCGTTGTGGTTACGTGCATCAAATACGCGTCCGCCCCTGATGCGGTAATTCCTGCCGTCAGCGCGCACTCAAACATATAGCTGGAACGTCTCGTGTCCTTACCAATGACAATCTGAGCCTTGTGCTCTCGATTATAATACCACCCCAAAAAGCGTCCCACGCGAAAAGCATGGTCAACTGTTAAATTGACGTTGGCCTCTCCCCGAAAGCCATCCGTACCAAAATATTTTCCCATGATACTACTCCCCATACGACATCAAAATTCGTCCGGCGCAAGCGCGATCCCGAACGTGACTAGACACACCCCATATCACAGATGGGGAAAACAATTGCAAATATCTATATTATAGCACAGCTGTCAATCATTACAATAACTTCCACTGTTTCCTTATTTATACTTTTTCAAAATGCAGACAAAAAACCGGACATGCAAACGCATATCCGGTTCCCTGTACAGTGTTGGCGCTACCGATCTTCCCGGGCCGTGTCCAGCCAAGTATTGTAGGCGCAGATGAGCTTAACTGCCGTGTTCGGAATGGGAACGGGTGGACCCTCACCGCAATCAGCACCAACGAATCTTCCTCACAGAAAGGAAGTAAGCAAAGAAAGAGAAGTTCTTTCTCTCCTTACCGACTTTCGTCTTCAGGAATTCTTTTTCATAACGCTAAATAGTATATCTAACTCCCGTCCTCTTGTCAAGTACTTTCTCCAAACTGTAAAAGTGGTGACCCGTGGGAGAATCGAACTCCCGTTTGCGGCGTGAGAGGCCGCCGTCTT
>OLSM01001671.1_pt1 | contig 15863 bp, 14 predicted proteins | sample 1672721 | NCBI WGS metagenome assembly OLSM01 (sample SAMEA3136717, study PRJEB25190) | human gut metagenome | reverse complement strand
GGCCCACCACGGCGGCGATATCGCCGGAGTAGCAGCACTCGATGTCCTCGCGGTGATTGGCGTGCATCTGCAGGATACGGCCGATGCGCTCCTTCTGCTTCTTGGTGGAGTTGAGCACGGTGGTACCGGTGTTCAGCACGCCGGAATACACGCGAATGAAGGACAGACGTCCCACGTAGGGGTCCGCGGCAATTTTAAAGGCCAGAGCGGAGAAGGGGGCGTTGTCGTCCGCGGGACGCTCGTCCTCTTCATCGGTATCGGGATTGACGCCCTTGATGGCGGGAATATCCACCGGAGAGGGCATATAATCCACGATGGCGTCCAAGAGCTTCTGCACGCCCTTGTTCCGGTAGGAGGTGCCGCAGACCATGGGAACCATACGGTTCTCGATGGTGCCCTTCCGGATGGCCCGACGGATCATCTCGGGGGGGATGGGCTGCTCTTCCAACGCCAGCTCCATAAGCTCGTCGTCGATATCGGCGCAGGCGTCAATGAGCTTGGTCCGGTATTCCTGGGCCAATTCCATCATGTCCTCAGGAATTTCTTCCACGCGCATATCCTTGCCCACTTCGTCATAATAGACGTCGGCCCTCATCTCCACCAGGTCGACAATCCCCTTAAAGGTCTCTTCCCGGCCGATGGGGAGCTGAATGGGCACGGCGCTGCATTTCAGACGCTCATAGACCATGTTCAGCACGTTGTAGAAGTCCGCGCCCATGATATCCATCTTGTTGACGTAAATCATGCGGGGGACCTTGTAGTGATCGGCCTGGCGCCACACAGTCTCAGACTGGGGCTCCACGCCGCCCTTGGCGCACATGACGGTTACAGAACCGTCCAGCACGCGCAGGGAACGCTCCACTTCCACGGTAAAGTCCACGTGACCCGGGGTGTCGATGATGTTAATCCGGGTCTGAGGGAACTGGCTGTCGCTGCCGGTCCAATAGCAGGTGGTCGCGGCGGACGTAATGGTGATGCCGCGCTCCTGCTCCTGGGCCATCCAGTCCATGGTAGCGGTACCCTCGTGGGTCTCACCGATCTTGTAGTTCACGCCGGTGTAGTACAAGATGCGCTCGGTGGTGGTGGTTTTACCGGCATCGATGTGCGCCATGATGCCGATATTTCTGGTATTCTCTAGGGTAACTTTTCGAGCCATTATTTCTCCTCCGATTACCAGCGGAAGTGTGCGAAGGCCTTATTCGATTCCGCCATCCGGTGCGTCTCTTCGCGCTTCTTCACAGCGCTGCCGAGATTATTGGTGGCATCCATCAGTTCTCCAGCCAGACGTTCCTTCATGGTTCTCTCGCTGCGGGAGCGAGCGTAATTGGTCAGCCAACGCAGACCCAGGGTCTGACGGCGCTCGGGGCGCACTTCCATGGGGACCTGATAGGTGGCGCCGCCCACGCGGCGGGCTTTGACCTCCAGAGACGGCATGATATTCTCCAGCGCGGTCTGGAAGACCTCCAGGGGGTCCTGGTCGGTCTTTTCCTTGACGATGTCGAAGGCGCCGTAAACCACCTTCTGTGCAACGCCTTTTTTGCCGTCCAGCATTATGCTGTTAATCAGCTTAGTTACCAGCACGGAATGGTACACTGGATCGGGCAAAATTTCCCGCTTGGGTACGTTTCCTCTTCTGGGCACTTTGCTTCCCTCCTTCATAAAAAAATGATTTCATAGGTACTCGAAAAGCTTGTCGCTTTCCGTGTAGACAAGTGTCCGCTTGCCTCGTGCCTGCCTTGAGAAACTTACCCCTGATCAGTCTGTCCCCCCTCTTGCGGAGAGACAAAAACTATATTGATAAGCGACTCATGGCAAAGCTCCTAGCTTTGCGCGTAAGCGCATAAATTCTGTTTGTTTCGCGGGTGTAAAATTTTTCTGTATCCAGAAAGAATTTTACTTCTTGGCGGCGCCCTTCTTGGGCCGCTTGGCGCCATACTTGGAACGGGACTGCATCCGGCCGTTCACGCCCTGGGTATCCAAGCTGCCGCGGATGATGTGGTAACGAACGCCAGGCAGGTCCTTGACACGGCCGCCGCGAATCATCACAACGGAGTGCTCCTGCAGGTTGTGGCCAACGCCGGGGATATAGGCGGTGACCTCATAGCCGTTGGTGAGCTTCACACGGGCGATCTTCCGCAGAGCGGAGTTCGGCTTCTTCGGCGTGGAAGTACGCACAGCGGTGCAGACCCCTCTCTTCTGGGGAGACGGCAGGTCGGTCTCCCGATTCTTCAGGGTGTTGAGGCCCTTCTGCATGGCGGGGGACGTGGACTTGTAGGTTACCTTTTCTCTACCTTTCCGGACTAACTGGTTAAAAGTAGGCATGGTTTTCCTCCTTTCTCAAATGATGGTATATATTTTAACTGAATAAGCGTTAACTTATTCAAGTCAAAAACAAATTTGACTTATTTCAACACGGCGGCCACGGCGGAACCCACGGAAATGCCGCAGGCATTGCCCAAATCGGCCATGGTCGCCACCGGTTCAACGGGGATTCCCCCATTTTGGCACATTGCCTCCAACGGCATCGTGATGCGAGGGTCCGCGTCTTCGGCGAGATAAACCCGTTGGACTCGCTCAGCCTTCAAGGCCCGGCTCACTTGTTTGGCCCCGGTGACCTTCGGGGCGGTTTTCAGCTCCTGTAACATACAAAAGGCCCCCGTTTCTTCTCCAGAATCCGGCGGAAACACGCCCGGTTTCGTGGAAAGTTCTCCATGTTTTGGATATATCGTCACAATCTTGGATTATAGCACAGGCGCTTCCCTACGTCAAGAGTGAAACTGTGAGAAGATATTTCCTTCCTCCTGGACTTGGTAGGGCAAATTGCCCGGACTTGGTCCGTCTTACCTGCGAACAGGCCGGATCTTGGTGAAAAATCTTATTTTACCGCATTCTCTTCCATGCCATCTGCGATCTATCGAACGAAATAGTACCAATACAGCCCTACCGCGCACAGAGCAAACTGGACCAGGAAAATAGCCGGCATGCCAAACCGGAAATACCAATGCTTGGTCTTGTGGTGAAAGACCTGCATACCCAGCATTGCGCCCAGGCTCCCGCCCAAAAGGGCGACCACAAAGAAGGTTTTCTCCTGAATCCGCCACTGGTCTTTTTTCGCCCTTCGTTTATCGACGCCCATGAAGAAAAAGTCGATGGCGCTGAGCACGACTAGGTAGAGCAACACATGCCAAGGTTTCAAGCCGCTTCCCCCCTTTTTTCCTCTTCGCTCTTGCTGCAGTCAACGTGTTTCTTATTATTTTATCGTTTTTAGGCGGGGAAGTCAATCTTTTCCATCCTTCTCTTCTCCTGGTAGAGAAGCCGAGGCAAAGCCGATGGCGCGCTTGCCATATTTGCCGCGCAGGGCGGCAACCGTGTCCTCCAGCCGGGACAGTTTCTCCCGCTGGTGGACGCTTTCCCGCTGAAAAAGGTTTAGCTGTTCGCCCCCCTCCCCACGACCCACCAACCCGGCAGCGGTAATGGTCAGGGCCCGGATCGGCTTCTCCTCCCGCCAATTCCCCCGAATCAGGTTCATGGACTCCTCCAGCAGTTCCCGATACAAGTCTGTGGGGCAGGGGAGCCGCTTTTGCCGGGTGATGTTCTGAAAATCCGGAGATCGGATGGACACCTGCAAGGTCGTCGCCGTCAAATTGTACCGGCGAAGGCGCATGGACACCTGGTCCGCCAGGAAGGCGGCCCCTGTCTTGATCTCTTCCCATCCCCGCAAATCCCTGCGGAAGGTAAAGCCGTTGCCCACCGACTTGGGCGGCGGCTGCTCCCGAAGGGGCAGCACCCGGCTGTGTTCCGCGCCGGTGGCATAGTCGTGGAGCTGGCCGCCATGCTTGCCCAAAAGCTGTTCCAGCCCCTCCCGGGAAGCTTTTGCCAGATCCCCTATGGTAAACACGCCGTGACTCTCCAATGTCTGGGCGGCGACTTTGCCCACAAACAGCAGGTCCCGCACCGGCAAAGGCCATACCAGTTCCTGATAATTCTCCCGGCTGATGACAGTGGTGGCGTCCGGCTTACGGTAGTCGCTGCCCAGCTTGGCAAAAATCTTGTTAAACGATACCCCCACCGATACCGTCAGTCCCAATTCTTGTTTCATAACGGTACGAATTTGGTCCGCCACCCCCTTGGCGTCTCCGCCCAACAGATGGAGCGTACCAGTCAGGTCCAGCCAGCTCTCATCAATGCCAAAGGGCTCAATCAGGTCGGTATACCGTTCATAGATCTGTCCGGCCAGTTTGGAATAGCGGGCATATTGCTCGTGGCGGGCGGGCAGAAGGATCAGATTCGGGCACTTCCGCTGGGCCTGCCAGACGGTCTCCGCCGTCTGCACCCCTCTGGCCTTGGCCAGTTGATTCTTGGCTAAAATCACCCCATGCCTCGCCTCAGGGTCGCCGCAAACTGCCACAGGCTGCATTCGCAGTTCCGGATGGTCCAGCAGCTCCACTGAGGCGTAAAAGGCGTTGAGATCGCAGTGCAAAATTACCCGGTCCACCGGGCCTCACCTCCTGAACGGAAAGCGGGGAAAGCCCCGCGCAGCTGGATTCTGCACGGGGCTTTCCTATGGTAGAAAATCAGAACTTGTTTTGCGCGCGGGCGGTGGCGTTCGTCCCATCCCCGCCGATTTGATCGGCAGCCGCATCCTGTTCTACCGTCAGTTGGCTGATCTGTACAGCCGGGTCCTCGCTGGCCACGCTGGTCAGATCAGGCCCCATAGCCACTTCCGGCTTTTGGGTCTGGGCAACTTTATTTTCTCCATGAATAATGTGGCGGGATACCGCCTTATATACCAGGAAGGTTACGATCGAATTGGCCCCGGCCTTAATTAAGTTGAAGGGCAAAATGACGGGGAGCAGCATCGCGTCCACAAATTCCACAGGAACGCCCATAAAGTAAGGGGTAATGAAGTGGTTTGCCACCATCATCACAAGTCCCATACATACCGTACCGGCCACCAGGCCCAGCACAGCGCCGCCCTTGGTGTGTTTCAGCCGGTAGATGCCCCCAGCGACCAGCACCAGAACGGTAGTGGCGATGATATGCATCAGAATGCCATACAGGCCGCTGCCGGCGCTAACGGTAAAACCCTGGATCAGGGAGGCTACGACCGTGAGGATCACCCCTGCCAGCGGGCCGTAAGCAAAGGTTCCGATCAGGATGGGGATATCGGCGGGGGCATACTCCAAGAAAGCGGCGGCGGGGAATATAGGGAAATGGATCGCGTACACCAGCACCACTGAAATGGCCACCAGCATGGCCATCACAACGAGTTTTTTTGTTCTTTGATTGGATTGCGTCATAAAAAACACTCCCACATGCATATAGTAACACCTGAAAAACGCATGTCTTCCAGGTGCTAAAACGCATACTGAGAGTATGGTGATAGCACGTCTTCTCCCATCCAGACTGTCACTGTCGGTACCGGAATTACACCGGTTCATGCTGCCTTCCGAAGAATCTCTCCTTTGAAGCGCTCGCGGACTTTACCGCCGGTGGGGACTTACACCCCGCCCTGAAGACATCTTATTCAGCTGTTCCGCCCTCATTATAAGCAGTTTTCCTTCAAAATGCAAGCCCTTAAATTTGACAATTTAAACAAGAACGAATGTTCTGTTTTTGGTTGACTTTCCCTCCTCCAACCAGTAGAATATCCAAAAAGGCAATGGGAGACAGATCCTCTCTGCCTGCGGAAAGGAGGGGATTGTTCTGGACCTTTCAAGGAGCTGCGCGTTTACCGGGCACCGGCCTGAAAAACTTCCCTGGGGCGCCCACGAGGAGGACCTACGCTGTCTGGCGTTGAAGGCCCGTCTTATACGTGAAATCGATCATGCATATCAGCAGGGCTGCCGACACTTTCTCACAGGAATGGCCCGTGGGACGGACCTCTATTTTGGAGAGGCCGTTCTCAGCTTTCGAACTACCCACCCGGACATCACGTTGGAGGCCGCCATCCCCTATGTCGGGCAGTCCCAGCGATGGACGCCCGCCGAACAATTTCGTTACCAGGCCCTCTTATTGAAATGCGACTTTGAAACTGTTATTCAGCACCACTATGACCGGGGCTGTATGCAGCGGCGCAACCGCTACTTAGTGGACCATGCGGCCCGGCTCATTGCCGTTTACGACGGCATGGGAAAAAGCGGCACCCTATACACGGTTTCCTACGCAATGAAGCAGGGGCGAGATGTCGTCATCATTGATGTATAGCCAGGCCTCCCCGGCGAGATGTGAAAAACCTGCCCCGGGCCAGATCGGCCGGGAGCAGGTTTTTTGATAACAGTCTATGTTTTTACCGGTCCCGATTGAAGATCTTAAAAATCTCCTTATAGGGATCGTCGTCATCGGTATCGTTGTTCTCCTGCGCGGGGGACTCCTCCTTTGCGGTACGATCCGCCTCGCGCATGGCGCTTACGGAAGCGCCGCGGGCGCTGTTGCCGGCAGTGGCTTTGGCGGCAGCCCCAGCATTCCCCTTGTTAGAGGAGTTTTCATCAAAACCCGTGGCAATCACGGTGACACGGATCTCGTCTTCCATGTTCTCGTCGAAGGTGGCGCCAAAGATCAGCAGGGCGTTGGGATCGGCAGCTTCCTGCACCAGGTTGGCCGCGGTTTCCACTTCCTCCAGGCCAATGTCGGCAGAGCCCGTGACGTTGACCAGCAGGCCGCGCGCGCCGTTGATAGAAGTTTCCAGCAGCGGGCTGGAGATGGCCATCTTGGCGGCCTCCTCGGCCTTGTTCTTGCCCGAACCGCGGCCGACGCCCATATGCGCCATACCCGCATCCTTCATGACGGCAGTCACGTCGGCAAAGTCCAAGTTAATAAAGCCGGTATTCTTAATCAGGTCGGAGATGGACTGCACCGCCTGATGCAGCACGTCATCCGAGATTTCAAACGCATTGGCAAAGGTAATCTTTTGATCGGTAGCGAACTTCAACCGGTCATTCGGGATAATAACCAGAGAGTCCACCTTGGATCGCAGGTTCTCAATGCCAATCTCGGCCTGCTCCATCCGGCGGCGCCCTTCAAAGCTAAAGGGTTTTGTCACCACGCCTACAGTGAGGATCTCCATTTCCTTTGCCAGGTCGGCCAGAATCGGCGCCGCGCCGGTGCCGGTACCGCCGCCCATACCGGCGGTAATGAAGACCATATCGGTCCCTTCCAGGATTTTCGTAATCGCCGTGCGGCTCTCCTCGGCGGACTGGCGGCCGATATCGGGATTAGAACCAGCCCCCTGCCCTGCGGTGAGCTTTTCGCCAATTTGTACTTTATGGGTAGCGCTGGAAACGGAAAGCGCTTGCTTATCCGTGTTCACAGCGATGAATTCGACGCCTTTTACTCCGGACTGTACCATTCGGTTGACGACGTTGCTTCCGCCGCCGCCGACCCCGATCACTTTAATGGTAACAACACTCTCTGGCCCGGTATCTAATCCAAACGCCATACTTGCCCCTCCTATGTCAATTTCAACGTATCTGAACTTTGTACTGCATACTTTGCTTTATATTTTAGCTCCCTTTCTCCAACAGGTCAATAGAAAAGTTTGAAATCTTCCACATCTTATCCGGAAAAAGAGAAAACCATTCATTTTCTTGCCATTAATTCGGACGGAAATAGCAGCGATCACTTTTTAGGTCCGCCACGCCCCTGGCATAGGGCCCCACTTCGTCGTTTTCCAAGATCGCGTTTAATATCTCCATTTTTCTGGGATAGTCCGCGTTCATTAGAACTTCTACCGTGACGCGCCCATCATATAAGAAGCGGATTTCCGTCGCGGAGCTCATGTCAACCCAGCCCAGTTTATCCAGCATCCCCTTTTCCTCCAGCGCGGAGAGCAATCCCAGCATGCTGTTCAGACGAACCGTATCCGTACCCGCCACCTGGGCTTTTTGGCCCAATTGGGGGTCAAGCAGATCGAATCCTGCCGCCTGCGGATACTGTTGGGCGCTGGCGGCATCTACCGAGTCCAATACACGGCCGTTGGGAGCAATCAGCCACCAGTTTTCATTCACCGCCATGACCACCGCCGGGGTGCATTCCTTAATTACCAGCTTTAAGGTGGAGGGAAATTCCGGTTTCACGGTCACCTCTTCCACATAGGGATATACCGTCATCACTTTGGCTGCTATCCTGCCCGATAGTTTTGGCGACGTCAATAGTAAAAGATTATCATTTTGCCCCACCCCTGCGGCGGAGATGATAAGCTCCGCGGAGTAGCGCTCGTTTCCTTCCACTTGGATATCCTCCACTTGGAAAAACAGCACAACGCCGCCGGCCACCGCTCCGATAATGATAATCAGAGACAGCAGCTTATAGAGCAGGCCGAACCGGCCTCGTCTGCGATATTTGGTTTCTGTCCGTCCTCTTGCCATAGTCTCATCCCATTTGCGTCCCCATATTCCGGGGCGTCTGTCTTCGGTTGGGTTTTTCTTGTCATATGGGCCCCCATACTCCGTAGGGCCAGATCCAGGCCGTCATAGCCCCGATCCATATAGGAGAGCCCTGAGATCACGCTGTCTCCCTGGGCTCCTAAGGCGGCCACTACGAGAGCGGCGCCTCCCCGCAGGTCTCTGGCCTCCACCGATGTCCCATGGAGGCCGCCTGTTCCTCGCACTTCCGCTTGTCGGCCGTCCAGGGCAATATCCGCTCCCATAGCCTGTAGACTGGGAACATGGCTGTACCGCCCGGCAAAGATATTTTCTACAAAGAGGGTATCTCCCGTTCCGCCGCAGAGCGCGGCCATCAGCATGGGTTGGGCGTCGGTGGGAAATCCCGGATAAGGCGCGGTATACACCGGTCGAATCCCCCGCAAACATCCCTCGCTTTTAATCCAAATCTTATCCTTTTCACTGCGGATTTCACAGCCCGCTTCCGTTAACGCCGCGGATACCGGCCCCAACGTTCGACAGTCGGCTCCCAGCAGTTCCGCCTCGCCTCCCGCGGCAGCTACCGCGGAAAGATAGGTGGCCGCCACGATACGGTCTGACATGACCGTATACTCACAGGCATGCAGCGGTCGCCCCCCCTCAATCACGATGGCGGAACCGCCTGCGCCCCGCACCTCTGCGCCCATAGCTCGCAGGAAACGCTGCAGATCTACAATCTCCGGCTCGCGGGCCGCATTGCAGATCACCGTGGTCCCCTCCGCGCCGCAGGCGGCCAGCATGGCGTTTTCCGTAGCGCCGACGCTGGGAAATGGCAGGGATATCACGCTGCCTGATAATTTACCCCTCTGACAGAGCAGCCGTCCCTCCTCTACCATAACGTTTGCACCCAAACGGGACAGGGCTTTTAAATGCAGGTCAATGGGGCGGGGCCCCAGTTCGCACCCACCGGGAAAACAGAGCGCCGCTTCCCCATGCCGGGCCAGTAATGCCCCCAGGAATAACACCGATGAGCGCAGTCGCTGCATGAGGAAATCCGGTACTGCGCAATCTCCTAAGGCTGAGGCGTCCACCATAACGGTGGTGCCCTGCCGGCGCAGGGTACAGCCCAGGCTTTTTAAAATATCACCCGTGGCGGATACATCCGACAGGTCGGGACAATTGTGAATTACACACTCCCCCCTGGCCAGAATAGCCGCCGACAGGATGGGCAGCACGCTATTTTTGGATCCGTGTACCGGCACGGTTCCAGACAGGCGACGCCCGCCGGTAATAAAATAAGTGTCCATGTCATCTCTCCCCCCCGCGGATCGGTCGTTCAGCCCATCCTATGCGAAAGGGGAAAAAGCGGTTCATTCCCGCTATTTTTTCAGCAGTTTCGTCAGGGTCTGATAAATTTGTTCCGCCGCGTCTGGAATTCCCATCCGGGACATCGCTTTTGACATGCGGCGTCTCTCCTCCGGGTCGGCCAGAAGGTCGGCCGTCCGGCGGTACAAGCCTTCTCCGGTGCAATCCGGTTCCAGCATTACCACGGCTCCCCCCTGCTGGGCCAACACCTCAGCGTTTTTCTCCTGATGGTGGTTTGTCACATTGGGGGATGGTATGATAATGGCAGGCTTGCCGATGGCGGTAAGTTCTGAAATGGTGGACGCTCCGCCCCGGCAGATCACCAGGTCGGCGGCCGCCATGACACAGGGCATGTTGTAAATATACTCCTGGATCCGCAGGCTGTGCGGCAGGACCAAATCCCGCTGTTCCAATTGGTTCAGCATGTCCGCATAGTTGCGTCCCGCGCCGTGAACATGGTGGAACGGTCCGTCCTCCCGGCAGAAGGCTTGGATAAAGTCAAGCATGCACTGGTTCATTCGATCCGCTCCCAAGCTTCCCCAGTAGGACAGCAGCAGGGGGCGGTCGTCGGTCAGCCCCAATTCCCGCCGGGCGTCCGCGCGGGTGTACTTGAAGAAATCCCCTCGGACAGGGGTCCCGGTCACCGTCACCTTGTCCGGATGGGGATAAAAACTGCGGGACTCTTCAAATCCAACCATCACCTTGTCCACACATTGGGCAAGCTGTTTGGTGGTAAGCCCCGGCACCGCGTTGGACTCGTGGACCGCCGTGGGAATCCCCCGTCGGGCCGCTTCCCGAACGATGGGGTAGGAGGCGTAGCCACCGGTTCCCACCACCAAGTCCGGCCCGAACCGGTCTAATATGTCCTTGGCTTCTTTTTGGGAGGTTCGGAGTTTTTTAATGGTACCCAGGTTATACCGGAGGCCGGCAAGACTGAGGCTGCGCCGAAAAGAGGAGATGGTCACCGTTTGCAGTGTAAAGCCCTCCTTGGGCACCAATTTCTCCTCCATCCCCCCTTTCGCTCCTACAAACAATATTTCACAGCCGTTTTGCCGCTCCTGAAACATCCGAGCCAGAGCCACCGCCGGGTTGATATGCCCGGCGGTGCCTCCACAGGTAAACAGGACTTTCATACTGCAACGCCTTCCTTTTTAATCAGATTTGGGAGCGGGTATCTGCCTGGAGACGCTCAAAACCACGCCCATCTCCACCAATTGGATAATTAGGGCGGTGCCCCCATAGCTGAAGAAGGGCAGTGAGATGCCGGTTACCGGCAGCAGACCCGTCACCACGCCGATGTTAAAAAACACCTGGAAGGCGAACATTGTGATGACGCCCACCACCAGCAGGGTACCGAACCGGTCCCGGGCGTGGAGGGCCAGCCAATACCCTCGAATTATGAGCAGCGCGAACAAAATTAAAATTAAGCTGGCGCCAATGAGTCCCAGTTCTTCACAGACCACAGCAAATATGAAGTCGTTGTGCTCCTCAGGTAGGTACAAAAACTTTTGGCGGCTGTTTCCAAGGCCCCGGCCCATGAGTCCGCCTGACCCAATGGACAGCAGGGACTGAATGGCCTGGTAGCCCTTTCCTTGGGGGTCCGTCCAGGGATTCAGCCAGACGTCCAGTCGGGTTTTCATATATTCGGTGTTAAAGATAATGTAACTGACGGCAGCCACCGCTACCGTGCCGCCGGCCACAAACCAACCCAACCGGATGCCGCCCGCGAAGAGCAGCACCGCCGCCACCACCAGGATTAAAATGGTGCCTGACATATGGTTTTGCAGCTTCATGGCCACGATGATTACACCCAGAATGATGCCATAGGGCACGAGCTCCAGAAGGCCAATATCCTCTATCTTTTGCAGGGTGCGGCCCAAAAATTTACGGGTATTAAAACTTCGTTTCTTTTTTTCATATCGTCTGGATAATCTGGCGGAAAAGTAGATGATGACGCCAAGCTTTGTGATCTCCGAGGGTTGGAACTGGCCGATAAACGGCACGTAAATCCAGCGAATGGCGTCGTCCTGCGCCACGCCCAATCCCGGGATGTGCACGGCAAACAGCATGAGTACGGAAACTACCAAGATCGGCATGGCAAAGGCCCGCAGATACTGGTAATTAAATTTACCCACCACAAACATCAGCACCACGCCCACCAGACCCAGCATGGCCTGCTTGGAGATGTACTTCGTGGGGTTGCCGCTCTCATAGTAGGCCGAAGCATAGGAGGCGGAGTAGACCATCACCAGTCCCACCCCCGCCAGGAGGAGAACCAGCATCAGAAAGGGCAGGTCTACCGGTCCCCTTGCCATTTTCTTCGACAGGGCCAGTTTGTCGTCCCCTGATCGTTTTTGTTGTGCCAAAGCATTTCCTCCTCAAACGTGGGTATGGGTCATTCTTCTGATTAGGGCAATAGGACCGAATACCGGCTGATTACCCCAAAATAGGCAATGACGCAGCAGGCAAGGGTAATGCCCGAGAAGACAAAGAAGAGCTTCTCCTCGCTCCAACCGCCCATCTCAAAGTGGTGGTGGAGAGGAGCCATCCTGAAAATTCGCTTTCCATGCGTGGCCTTGAAATAGACCACCTGTATAATGTCGGACAGTGTCTCCGCGATATAGATGATGCCCACCAAAATTAGAATCAGCGGGATATCCAAAGCGAAGGCCAACCCGCAGACGACCCCGCCCAGGTATAGGGAACCTGTATCTCCCATAAAAACCTTTGCGGGGTGGAAATTGTAAACCAAGAAACCCACCAGGCTCCCAAACAAAGCGGCGGCAAAGACCCCCAAGGGGCCAAATTCTTTTTTGTCCCAGAACAGATAGCCATAGGCGGCCACTGCGGCGAAAAACGCGCACACCGGCAGCGTTACGCCGGTGGCCAGTCCATCCACCCCGTCAGTAATATTCACCGCATTCACGGTGCCAACAATGACCAGGGCGGCAAAGATCATATACGCTACCCAGGGCAGCTTCCACTCGATGCCCACAAACGGGATATACAGGTTTGGCGTCAAGCTGCCGTTGTTGCGCAGAAGGACAATAAACAAAATGGCCGCTGCCAGCTGAAGCAGAAATTTCTGACCGGCGGACAGGCCGGTATTTTCCTTTTTCTTGACCTTGGCATAGTCGTCCACAAATCCAATGGCGCCAAATACCAAAGCAAAGGCCAGGACAAACAGAGAGGACAGATCCCCCTTCTGAATCGCCGACCAGTTAATCAGCAGGGTGGTCACCAAGGTGGCTAAAATGAACATCAGCCCTCCCATGGTGGGGGTTCCCTGCTTGGACATATGCCACGTGGGGCCGTCCTTCTTGATGGATTGGCCCGCCTTGAGCCGGCGCAGCATAGGCAACAGGAATTTCCCCAACACCACACTGATGAGAAACCCAATCAGCGCAGCCAGCAGCAGCCTGGGTAACATATCTTTGCACCTCCGCGTTTTTTCTCTCGTTCTCTCCTATTCCCCAGCGTTAGCCGGGTTCGCGAGGGGACGCCCCGCTTTTTTACGCCGTCTGAAAAAAGGCGGCGATCTCTTCTCTCTCGTCCAAATGGACCCGTTTTGTTCCGATTTCCTGATATGTCTCATGCCCTTTGCCGGCGAGAACGACCACGTCTCCCTCCCGGCCCAGCGCCAGCGCCAGGCGGATGGCTTTGCGCCGGTCGCACTCGCGGTGTACTGCGGGGCCGCCCGGGGGCAGTCCGGTTTCAATCTCATCCAGGATCAGTTCGGGCGGTTCGGTGCGGGGATTATCTGATGTAAGAATCACCAGATCCGCCAATTCCCCTGCAATGGCTCCCATCAGAGGCCGCTTGCTCCGGTCCCGGTCGCCGCCACAGCCAAACAGGCAGATCAGTCGCCCCGGCGTAAACTCCCGCACGCTGAGAAGCAGCTTCTCCAAGGCGTCCGGCGTATGCGCATAGTCAATAATCACGGTGTAAGGGGCCGGCGTTTGCACCACTTCCACCCTTCCCTTCACACCCGGCGCATCCGCCAGGGCGTCGGCAATTTGGGGGAGGCCGACCCCTAGTTCCAGCCCGCAGGCAATCACCCCCAGTGCGTTATAGATGGAAAATCCCCCAGGGATGGGCAGTCGAACCCGACTGATTGCGCCCAAGGTCAGCGCTTCAAATTCCACCTGGTCTGACCGGAGACGAATATTTTTCGCCAGCAGGTCGGCCTCAGATTTGTTCTCCGAATAGGTAACCACTTTACAGGGAACCTGGGTCGTATACCAGCGTCCGGCCTCGTCGTCAAGATTAAAAATGCCGGCTTCGCACTGGTCGAACAGGCGGGCTTTCGCCGCCCGGTAGTTCTCCATGGTACCGTGGAAATCCAAGTGGTCCTGGGTCAGATTGGTAAAGATTCCGGCCCGGAATCGAATGGCGTCGGTGCGATGGAGCGACAGCGCATGGGAGGAAACTTCCATGACCACATGGGTACAGCCCTCCTGGGACATCAGGTGTAATAGTTCCTGCAGCTCATAGGCCTCCGGGGTGGTACGCATCGCGGGAAGAATTTCTCCGCCAATCATGTTCTGATTGGTGCCAATGAGCCCCACCTTGGCGCCTACGGTTTTTTCCAGCATGGTTTTAAGCAGATACGTCGTCGTTGTTTTGCCGTTGGTACCGGTAACGCCGATCACCGTCATGCGATCGGAGGGATGGCCAAACCAGTTGGCCGCCAATTGTGCAAATGCGGCGCGGCTGTTGGAAACCGCCAGCCATGGCCCCGCCTGGGCGGGGGGGCGCTGACAAAGAACCGCTGCCGCTCCTTTGTGCAGGGCCTCCGGGATGAAGTCCGCCCCATCCCATTTGCTGCCGGGAAGGGCCGCAAAGAGGGCGCCTGGCGTCATCGTTCTGGTATCGAAGCTGAGTGAGGTGATTTCCACGTCCTGACCAATGTGGTCTGCCAGAAGGGGGATCCCCTTCGTAAGCTGAGAAAGTTTCAAACGCTCACCTCCAAAATCATTGGGTCTGCACCCGTCTCAGTATGCAGCGTCACGCACGGAATTATCGAGGAAGCGCACGTCAATGACGGTCCCCGGGTATACCATTGTTCCCTCGGGCACAGATTGGCTGAACGCTCGCGTGGAGGAGGTTCCATCGGTTCCTTCGGCGTTAATAAAGAGGCCAGCCTTTTCCAATGCGGCTTTGGCTGAACTGTAGGTACGCCCTAACACATTGGGAACCGCCACCTGGGCGGTGTCCCTCTCCGCGCCCAGGTACAATACCACGGTGCTTCCTTGGGGAATGCTGACCCCGTTAGCAGGAAGCTGGTCTGTCACCACGTCGCCTTCGCCCACCGTCCGGTAATTGAGGCCATGCTCCCCCAGAGTCCGTTGGGCATCGGACAGGGAGAGATTGGTTACCATGGGCATCTGCGCATTTTTCAAACCGCTGTCGTTTTCCTGGGTGCCAGCGCCCATATAGTCCAGAATCTGGGTAATCAGTTCGCCGGCCAGGGGGGCCGCCATCGCGCCGCCGCTGATATAGGTGCCGCTGGCGATGTTGTTGGAGCCGGGGGAGGCGGGCTGGGGTTTATCAAAGCCTAGCAGGACCACGATTTCCGGATCGTCCGCAGGGGCGAAGCCCACAAAGGAAACAATGGTACGGTCCTCTACGCCGGTCTCCGAACTGCCGGTCTTGCCGCCAATTCTGTACTTATTGGAACGGGCGTTTTTGCCGGTGCCGCTACTGACCACTTTCTCCATCATTCCACGCACCGTCTCGGAGGTTTCCTGGCTGATAACCTGCCGGACCTCCTGGGGCTCCCGGTAGCTAATTACGCCGCCGTCCTTGTCCGTAACCGACTGCACCACATAAGGCGTCATCAGGTGGCCGCCGTTAATGACAGCGGAAATGGCTGTAATCAGCTGGATGGGGGTGACGGTGAAGCGCTGTCCAAAGGAAGCCACGGCCAATGACGTGACGTCGCCCATAAAAGCTTCCTTGCCCCACACGGTATTTTGTCCCTCATTGTACATGTCGACGCCGGTCTTATCCAAGATCCCAAAGTCCTCCATATACTGGTAAAACTTTTCGGTTCCCAATCTGCTGCCGATCTCAATTAACGCGGGGTTACAAGAGTTCATCAGCGCTTGGGTGAGATCTTGGGAGCCGTGTCCGTTA
>OLSM01001663.1_pt1 | contig 15922 bp, 10 predicted proteins | sample 1672721 | NCBI WGS metagenome assembly OLSM01 (sample SAMEA3136717, study PRJEB25190) | human gut metagenome | reverse complement strand
ATTTCCAACAGGGCAGGCACTTGCCGCAGCATCTCCCGGCTCACGGTAAGCGTCCCCCTCCATCCGCCCCGGGACTAAAGCCCGTCGCTAAATCCCGATTTTGTTGACAAAAGCCAGCAGATGGATTAGACTAATAGACAGAGAAGAGCACAAGCGAATTATATTTTATAATTTGTAGGTGTTCTTTTTTGTGCTTATTTGGGAATGCTATAGAGAATGAGGTGAAGCTTATGAAAAAAATGAATTTAAAAAAGCTGGCTTACGATATTATGATTGATGTTGTAGGCGGCATACTGATTGGGCTAGGAATTTATAACTTTGCAGCAAATGCCGCTTTCCCGTTGGCAGGTATTTCAGGTATTGCTCTCATTTTTTATCATTTATTCGGAATGCCGATCGGGTGGGTGACTATGCTGCTGAATGTGCCGATCGCCATCGGGTGCTACAGAACCCTGGGAAAGGAGTTCTTTGTGCGCTCCGTGAGAACGGTTATTATTACTTCCCTGATTATAGACTATGTGGCTCCGCTTTTCCCGGTATATTCTGGGGACCGGATGCTGGCGGCTATCTGCACGGGGATCTTTTCCGGGCTTGGTTATGCAATGATTTTTATGAACAACTCTTCGACAGGGGGGATGGATTTTATCACGGTCTCGATCAAAGTGAAACGGCCGCATCTAACCCTGGGGAGAATTGTATTTATTACGGATGCGATCATTGTGGCAGTCGGCGGATATATTTTTAAGGATGTAGACGGGACGATTTATGGATTTATTATTACTTATCTGCTGACATTTGTTATTGATAAGTTTATGTACGGTATTGATGCCGGCAAGATGACCCTGATTGTGACGGAGAAGGGGCAGGAAGTTGCGGATAAGATTGACCATTACTCTGGAAGAGGATCTACCCTGCTAAAGGGAAGAGGGAGCTATTCGGGTATTGAGAAAGAAGTCGTGATGTGTGCCTGCAATAATAAGCAGATGTACGCGATCCGGAAAATGATCAGAGAGGTGGATCCCACTGCATTTACGGTCATAATGGAATCGAATGAAGTTGTCGGGGAAGGGTTTAAGGAAGAGTAATTAATTTACTCTTCCCGGATCTTCTTTTTCAGCCGGTTCTCTTCTTTTCATGGAGATCTTATTTTGATACATGGATTCATCGGCTCTTTTGAATACGTCGCTGACCGTGAGATCTATATTTTCCTCATAGATTGCAATTCCACGAGCGATGGATACTCTTCCGTCCGGAGCTGCAAACTCGTTGAACTCATCAAGCGCGTCCTGAAAACGTTCCAGGAGCTGTTCATAGTTTTCCAGATCTGTTTTTTCCAGTATTACTGCAAATTCATCGCCTCCGATTCGGAAGACAGGACTCCGTTTAAATACTTTGCAGATGATTTTGCAGGCATTCATAATCAGGATGTCGCCAAAGTCGTGGCCGTGCGTATCATTGACCGTCTTCAGATTGTTTATATCGAATACCAGGATTGCAAACTCGGGCCTTCCGGTCCTGGTTATGGCCTCCAGACGGTCAACCGCTTCCTGGTAGGCTGTTTTGTTTTTGACTCCGGTCAGTCCGTCCCGGTAGGCCAGGCCGTTAATATAGTCTATATACTTCCGCAGATGGTTTACCGTCTGCTGAAAGCTGTCTGCAAGCATGCCGACCTCATCTTTTGTCTGATGAGTCAGAGAGACGGACAGGTCGCCGTCTGCGATTTTCTTTGCAGCATCATTTAATTCCTTCAACGGCCTGATCAGGCGGCGTGTCATAAAAATTGTCAAAAGGACTGCCAGCGCTGCGATCAGAACCATGGAGATACAGCTCTGCAGTATCAGAGCATTCTTGGACTCGTGGATTTCTGCGGTGGGGGCTGTTATGACCAGCCTCATGTTATTTCGAAGCGTGTTGAGTGCCATTTCTTTTTTCATACCGTGCCATTCATAAGAAAAAAGATAATTGCCGCTTCCGCCGTTTTGAAGTTCTTCGACGATTGGACGCAGGCTCTTCTCCAGGCTTCCCATGGAGGAGCCAGCATCAATTGTCTTGTGGTACATAATATTTGCCTTTTCATCGGTGAGAAAGGCATATCCGGTGTCGTAGATGCTTATGTCTCCTACGATCTCTTTGATCACACTGAAGTCAATATCCATGCCCACCACCCCTATTGCCGTGTTGTCTGCATAGAGAGGAATCACATAGGATATCATCTCGACATTGATATTTTTGTTCATATATGGCTTCATCCAGGTGGCTTTACCGCTGTTAACCGGGATGTAGTACCAGCCAACATGTTCTGTATCATCGGGATCATAGCGGGAAAAATCCGTGGGAGCCAGTTGCTCAAAATGCCCCTCCAGGGCTGTCCTGCTCCAGAACAGACCGGAAGCAGGATCAGAAAAATCTGGATTATACCGGACATAGACGGCCAGTGAGCCTTCGGTATTGCCGGCTGCATTCACAGCCACGTCTTGTATACGTTCGGTGTATTCTCTGACTACGTCGGGGGAAGTCTTAAACTGACTGATATCCGGAAGTTCCTGGTCAGCGTACATAGCAAGGGTGTTGACGGACTGTTCAATGCGTGAAAAAAGTCCGTCCAGCTCCCTTGCCTTTTCCCTGCACATAAGATTCATCATTTGTGCAGAATCCTGATTCACTACTTTTTGTGCGCTGAGCACGCCTGCACCGCCGATTATGATGGAAGAGAGCAGAACACAGCCTAGTATCAGAGTGATAAATTTTGTCTGAATCGATCTCATAAATTATTCTCCTTACTCTGTGAAAAATCATGATACTATACAAATAGTATAACAATGTGATAGCAAAGAAAGTGCAAAGAGAATAACTGGGCCGAGGTGTAAAGACTGCTGCTTATTGCAGAAGTGGATTTGTGGTTTTTTGCTCAAGTGCTGCCAGTGTCATTTCTGCCCAGGGATACTGTTTCATATATTCACCCATATATTTATTGATCGCATCTGGTTCCCTGTGCAGGAAGCTGTATAAATCACAGTCCAGTTTACTGCAGTCTACGGCAAAACTGTTGCGGCTTTTTACCAGAATACCTTCCGCACCAGCATTGGAAAGGCTGCGGGACAGGTCAGATAAGAGCGTGCGCAGATGACTTTTTACAGAGGGGCCATATGGCTTGTGTTCCCACAAGATATCACAGAGTTCCGCAGTATTTACGGATGCGCCGCGGCGGTCGATAAGATAGGCCAGCAGTTCTTTTGTTTTTGCAAGGCTGAAATGCACGGGTTTTCCGTCTACGAAGATTTCAAAATTGCCAAATGTCTGAACCCGCACGTAGGAATCCTCCTGGAGCGGCATGCTTCTTAGTTCCTCCATTTCTTCTCTGATTTTCTGGGCATTCACAGGTTTCAGAAGATAGCCTCTGACATGGATAGAGTATGCCTCCAGGGCATATTGAGAATAAGCGGTTACAAAAATAATTTTCGTTCTGCAGGACAGCTCCCGGATGTTTTTGGCCAGTTCCAGCCCAGTCATGCCGGACATTTCTATATCCAGAAAAGCAATATCCGGATGCAGGCCTTCCTTTATAGCATGCAGCGCTTCTCCCGCACGTTCAAAAGGATACACAGTACTGCCTGGCGCAGCTTCCGATATGGCATCTGCCAGAACGCGAAGTACAATAGGTTCATCATCTACAGCCAGAATTATCATATAATAAGCTCCTTTGGAATAGTAATTGTTACGGTTGTACCCAGCCCGGGCATACTTGCGATTGTAAGACTGCCGCGGCACTGGGCTTCGAGACGACTGCGCACATTGCTGAGCCCGACGTGATCTCCTGTGGATGCAGTCAGAATATCCGCATCAAAACCGACGCCGTTATCTTCGATTGTGACGGTAAAGGAAGCGTCGGTTTCCTCGGAAGAGATCCGAATTGCGCCGCCGTCCTCACGCTTCATAATGCCGTGGCGCACTGCATTTTCCACAATGGGTTGAAGGGTCAGCGGGGGCAGAAGGAAATTGGCGCAGGATATCGCGTATGACACACGGAGCCGGCTGCCGAAACGCATCTGTTCCAGTTCGAGAAAATGTTTTGTATGAGAAAGCTCCTGGTCGAACGGGATAAGTTCCGTATCAGTCAATGACTTGAGGTTCCCCCGGAGAAAATCTGAAAAATGATCCACCGCCTTTTCTGCCAGCTTCGAATCCGTCCGGCACAATCCTTTGATGACGGACAGCGTGTTATATAAAAAGTGGGGCTGTATCTGTGAAAGCATAATAACGGTGCGGTTTTTTTCAAGTTCTAGTTCTTTGGCGGCCATATTCCTGGAATGCTCTATCTGGATGCTGAGATAGATGCACAGGGCAGAGACCGTAGTTGCCAGATATAGGACAGCGACACCATATATGAGCATTTGTATGAGCATGGCGAGAATCGGCATAAAGATACAAAGCGAAAATGCTGCCAGTTCTCTTTTTTTCATACGTTTGCGATAAAGGAACAGTACGCTGCCGTTTATTACCATACACAGAATCCCGAATACCTGAGACAGCCAGAACAGATGCTGGCGCTGATAGATATTATCTGAATCAATAAAATAGTACATATGATTCCATTGAGAGAGGACAACCAGGAGAATTGCGGCAAATGAAATCCCCCACATAATACGGGCCGGAAGTCTTGGGAGTCTGGGACCCTTCGAGGAAATGAAGCAGACCAGATATTCGGTGAACACTGCCAGCAGGATATAACCAAAATTAAATACGCAGAAGTTGGCAATTCGTACAAGATAATAACTGGCTGTGTCTGGTCTGCCCTTAAACAGCCAGGCGGCTGCATCACTGAACAGAACCAGGGTATTGACAGCAAGAACGCAGATATATAATTTTTCGTAAGGTTCTTTTTTATGGCCGGTTAGAATCAGGCACAAAATGAAAATCAGCGAAAGCAGGCCGCCAAAAGTTTCTAAAGAAATGTTAATGTATCCTATTGTGCTCATTTTTTGTGACCTCTTTCGTATGCCGGCCTATACAGGCCGGCAGTAATTTAAAATATACAGAAGGTTAAAGCCAGCAAATACAGTACTTAGATGAAGGTTTTATCAGATATCTGCATAGATCCTGATGAGTTCAAGGACGATATCTGCCGCCAGATCCATTCCCTCTGCAGTAATATGCTCATAAGGGCCGTGGTATCCATGTCCGCCTGTTCCCAGGTTCGGGCAGGGCAGTCCCTTAAAGCTGAGCTGGGCGCCGTCTGTACCGCCCCGGATTGGAAGAATCAAGGGTGTGACACCTGCATTTTCGCAGGCTTTTTTGGCATGGTCTATGAGGTGCCTGCAGCCGTCTATAATCTCGGCCATATTGCGGTACTGCTGGGTGATTGTCAGTCTGACCGTATTGGGGCCCCACTTCTCATTCATCAGCTTTTCGATATGGCGCAGTGTCTGCTGACGCACCTCAAAGGAGGCTGCATCGTGGTCGCGTACAATATATTGGAGTCTGGCATGCCCTACCTCGCCGGACATGCTTACCAGATGAAAGAAGCCTTCGTAATCTTCCGTATCCCGGGGCGTATCCCCGGATGGAAGCATGGAGTTGATCTCCATGGCAACCAGGCTTGCATTGACCATGGTATCCTTGCTGGAACCCGGGTGGACATTCACTCCTTCTATCATAAAATCAGCTTTACATGCATTGAAATTTTCGAACTGGATCTCGCCTTCTGTATCTCCGTCCAGCGTGTAGGCATAATCCGCACCGAATTCCTCTACTTTAAAGAGGGAGGCGCCGGCTCCGATCTCTTCATCGGGGGTAAAGGCAATGGAGAGCGGACCGTGGGGAATCCTCTCTGTATTCAAACGTTCGACTACCGTCATAATTTCTGCAATTCCGGCTTTATCGTCCGCACCAAGTATGGTTGTCCCGTCACTGGTAATCAGAGTACGGCCCTTAAGGTCCGGCAGATAGCGGAACGTATCTGTTCTGATTGTTCTGCCGCTTGTCCCCAGAACAAAATCTTTTCCATCGTAATTTTCAGTAACGATGGGAATGATATCGTGGTCACAGAAATCGGAAACGGTATCTATATGCGCGATAAAACCGATCTTTGTTTTATCTTCATAGCCCGGTGAGGCGGGGAGATGCGCATAGACATAACCATGTTCATCCACCTTTGCATCAGACACCCCCAAGTCTTTCAGCTCCTGTACCAGCAGGCGGGCCAGATTGAACTGGCATTCACTGGACGGCACGGTTTTGCTGTTCTCATCGCTCGGGGTGCGGATGACAACATATTTCAAAAGTCTTTCATAAGATCTCATAATAACAGATCTCCTTTCCTGGTTCATGGGGGTTATTATAACACTTTTCTGAGGAAATATAAAGTTACTGTTAAGACCGTGCCGTGCACCCCGCTGCACGGCATCGGAGCCAACAAAGTAATGGTCTCGGGGCATCTGCCCATTTAAAGCCATTCTATAAAGAATTGACGGCGGTATTCAAAGAAGGTAGAATGAAATTAGATCTTGTCGGACAGGAGCGTGGAGTTAAGGCTGTTCCGATATAATATGAATTTGGAACCCTGAGATTTTGGTAGATTGTTCTGGTGTAAGGCACGGGATGATTGGCGGGAGGTGGCTGCATGGAAAGAATGGCCCGCATGATTACAGGGCATCGGAAGCTGGTGGTGGGAATATTTCTTGTACTGGCTTGTTTGTGTGCTGTTCTTATGACGCAGGTGAAGGTGAACTACACATTGATCGACTATCTGCCGGAGGATGCGCAGTCAACGACGGCGCTTACTCTTATGCAGGATGAGTTTCACGAGGCAGTGCCCAATGAGAGAGTCATGGTGGAAAATATCACTGTAGTGCAGGCGTTGGAGTACAAGGCAGCGTTTGAAGCGATTGACGGGGTGGATTCTGTCATGTGGCTGGATGATGTGGTGAACTTGAAAGAACCGCTGGAGATGGCGGATCCGGAAACGGTGGAGGCCTACTATAAAGATGGAAATGCGCTTTTTAACGTGACCATTCATAAGGGAAAAGAGATGGATGCCACCCTTGCCGTCCGCGAACTGAGCGGAGAAGAAAATGCGCTGGATGGAGATGCGGCATCGAATGCATTTTCTCAGGAGATTTCGGTGAAGGAATCCATGAATGCCATGCTGATTCTGATTCCTATTATTATTGTGATTCTTCTGCTTACTTCTTCCTCCTGGATTGAACCGGTATTGTTTCTTGCGGCCATCGGGATTTCGGTGCTGGTCAATATGGGCAGCAATGTATTTCTGGGGGAGGTATCCTATATTACACAGGCAATCAGCCCAATCCTGCAGATGGCCGTCTCTCTGGATTATGCGATCTTTCTGCTGCATAATTTTGAGGAACAGAGAAAGCATACAGAGGATGCAAAGCTTGCGATGATGAGGGCCGTGAAACTGGCCTTTCCTTCCGTTGCAGCCAGTGCGGCCACAACCCTGTTTGGTTTTATGGCCTTGATGTTCATGCGGTTTCGGATCGGATCAGACCTGGGGCTGAACCTGGTTAAGGGGATTGTACTCAGCTATCTGTCGGTCATGGTATTTCTGCCCGCGCTGACGCTGTTATGCTGCAGGATGATCGACAGGACGAAGCACAGGAAACTGCTTCCGGAGCTGAAAGGAGCAGGAACTCTGCTGCTGAAGATCCGCGTGCCGGCACTGATCCTGGTATTGCTGCTCGTCATTCCCTGCTATAAGGCGCAGTCTAAGTCCAGCTTTATCTATGGAATGGGAGAGGCGAATGCAGCCATGAAGCTGGGGCAGGACAGCCGAAAGATCAATGAGGTGTTCGGAAGGTCTGCTTCCATTGTACTGCTGGTTCCCAAAGGAGATCCGGCCAGGGAGCTTCTGCTGTGTAATCAGCTTGAGGAACTGGAACATGTAAACAGTGTGGTTTCCTATGTTACCAGCGTGGGAAATACAATTCCGTCCGGGTATCTGGATCGTGAGATTGTAGAGAATTTTTATTCGGAGCATTTCGCCCGGATCATTGTAAACGCGGATACAAGTGAGGAAGGGGAAGAGGCATTTTCACTAGTGGAAAAAGTGCGGGATACCACGGCTGCATACTATGATGAGGCGTATTCCTGCGGACAGAGTGCAAACCTTTTTGATATGAAACAGATCGTGTCCAGTGATACAAAGCTGGTTAACGGGCTGGCAGTAGCCGCAATAGCACTGGTACTGTTCCTGACATTTAAGTCCCTGCTCCTTCCCCTTCTCCTTCTTTTTATCATAGAAGCGGCGATATGGATCAACCTGTCCGTACCATATTTTGCGGGAAATTCGCTGGTGTATATCGGGTTTCTCGTCATCAATACGGTGCAGCTGGGAGCAACGATAGATTATGCTATTTTTATTACCAATAATTATTTGGGCAGGCGAAAGACGATGGGGAAAATGGAAGCCATCATAGAGGTGCTGAACCGGAACCTGATCGCGATCATGACCTCGGCGCTGATTCTTGCATCGGCCGGCTTCTGTCTGAAGCTGACGTCCTCCAATCCGATTGTTGCGGAGTTAGGGCTGCTGCTCGGGAGAGGCACGTTTCTTTCACTGGCGATGGTTGCGGCGATACTGCCGATGCTTCTGCTCTTATTTGACAGGGCAATCGAAGCGACAACATATCATGCCGCATTTTACAGGGAGGTAAAGCGATGAGAAGATGTAAGGAACAGATACACAAATTCGCAGTTTACTGTGGAACCAACGCCACGGCCTGTATGCCGGGAGCTTCTGTGAATATACGGAAATCTCTGTCATACGGCAGGAGATATGCAGCTGTATTTGCTGTGCTGACACTTGTGCTGTGTTCAGGGCCAAAGGAAGTGAAGGCCGCCGGAGAACAGAATGTGACAAAGGAGGAAGTCGTGTATGCATCCTTGGCGGCAGACGGAAAAGTAGATGACATCTATGTTGTGAATGCCTTTGATCTCCAGGAGGCTGGGCCGGTGGCTGATTATGGCGAGTACTCTCTGGTAGAAAATCTGACGGATACGAGGGAACTGGAATATAAAGGAAGCAGGGTGAGTGCGGATGCAGACAGCGGCAGATTCTATTATCAGGGCAATCTGGTCAGTAAAGAGCTGCCCTGGAATGTCCGTGTTACGTACAGGCTGGATGGAAAAGTGACTCCGCCTTCTAAGATGGGGGGAGCGGATGGACGGGTGGGTATTACCATCCTCACCTCTGAAAATCCGAAGACAGAGGCATTGTTTTATGAAAAATATATGTTACAGGTTACCGTAACACTCGATACTTCCGTCTGCGATCACATTACCGCAGAGAATGCAACGATTGCAAATGCGGGAACGGATAAGCAGGTGACATTTACCGTGATGCCGGAGAAGGCCGGAAAGATGGAGGTGAATGCCAACGCTGCCGACTTTTATATGAAAGGAATCTCCATAGCGGCAGTACCGTTTTCAGCCGGGGCGGACATGCTGGATCTAAAAGAGATTGATAAACTGACGGAGGGGCTGGGAGAACTGGCGGAAGGGATAAAGGAACTGAACGGCGGGGCGGATCAGCTGATGAGCGGAGTGGATGCCTTTCAATCAGGAACGGCCGGGCTGAAGGCCGGCGCAGCACAGTTCGGCGACGGCATCCGGCAGTTAAAAGACGGGGCCGACGGACTTAGCAGCGGCGCGGGACTTCTGCAGTCTGGCTCAGGGGAATTCAGAAGCGGCCTGGAACAGGCGGCAGCAGGTTCAGATGAACTGTTAGGCGGCTCTGCGCAGGTGAATCAGGCCCTTCAGCTGTTAAAAAGCGGAACCTCAGAGCTTAAAAGCCTGGATCTGGCACAACTCCAGGCACTGCCGGACGGGCTGACGGCGCTGGCCGACGGTCTTGAGGCCATACAGGCGGGATATGCGGGGATGTTCGCCGCAATAGACCAGGTGGTGAATGCTTATCCTGTTACGGAGATACCGGATGCAGAACTGTACGCGGCACTGGGGGAACTGCAGCAATCGGAGAACATTTCACCGGAGACGCAGGCTGTCATCGGAAAGCTTGCAGGAAACTATGCTGCAGCCGCCGGATTATCGCAGACGTATGCCGGGGTCAGGCAGAGCGTTGAGCCTTTGCAGGAGAGCACGGCCCAGGTGATTCAGAGTATGCGGGATATGGCGGCAGGGCTTGGACAGCTTAAGGATGCGGATCCCGACAGCCTGAAAGACCTGGCAGGAGGAATAGCCGGGCTGTCAGACCAGTATGCCCAATTCCACCAGGGGCTTGAAGACTATCTGGGCGGTGTAAAGGATCTCGCCGGGGGCTATGGGCAGATCGACGATGGGATCCGGGGCGTAGCAGAAGGGAGTGCAGACCTGGCAGGAGGCATGAAGCAAACGGAAGAGGGCGCGTCAAAACTTCTGGGGGGCGCAGATGCACTGGACAGCGGCGCGGCTGCACTGGCGGACGGGATGTCTCAGCTGAACGGAGGATTAAAGGTTCTCAGGGATCAGACATCGGGAATGCCGGATGAGGTGAAAAAAAGTATAGATGAGATGCTGGAGACCTACCGGAATTCCGATTTCACACCGGTTTCTTTTACCTCGCCTGAAAATAAGAATGTAAAATCCGTACAGTTTGTATTTGCAGCGGACGGGATACAAAAGCCAAAAGCGGCAGCGACACAGAAGGAAGAGGCAGAGAAAGAAGGATTCTGGGAAAAATTATTGGGACTATTTAAGTCGAAATAGTTTATGCAGGCACAGATGGTAAGTTCGGAGAGTGTAGGGCCATGCAGGACCATCCGTGAAAACAGATAGCGTACGGAAATGAGAAAGGGGATTTGCGGATGAAAAGATATAATTGGGCGGTACTGGGATGCGGCGATATCGCAGGCCAGATGGCCGAGGCGATGAAGAGCCTGGGCAGGGCATTTTACGGGGCCGCAAACCGTACACAGGAAAAAGCAGTGGAATTTGCAGAGAAATATGGCGTAGAGAAGGTATATGGCCGGATCGATGAGATATTTGAGGATGATCGTGTAGATATTATCTATATTGCCACTCCTCATAACACACACAGCCAATATATGCAAAAGGCGCTCCGTGCAGGAAAACACGTACTCTGTGAGAAATCAATTACCCTGAACTCAAAGGAGCTGGAAGAGGCGGTGAAACTGGCTGAGGATAATCATGTTGTCCTGGCTGAGGCGATGACAATATACCACATGCCGGTGTATAAGCGGCTCAATGAGATCATTGCATCCGGCCGGCTGGGAAGTTTGAGGCTGATCCAAATGAATTTTGGATGTTATAAGGAATATGATATGAAAAACCGCTTCTTCAATCCTGACCTTGCAGGCGGAGCAATGCTGGATATTGGAGTCTATGCACTTTCTTTTGTCAGGTGGTTTATGTCATCCAGACCAGAAGAGATTGTATCACAGGTGAAATTGGCGCCTGCCGGTGTGGACGAACAGGCCAGCATATTGCTGAAAAACAAGGAAGAAGAGATGGCTGCTGTTATTTTATCTATGCATGCCAGACAGCCCAAGCGGGGAATGGCGGCATTTGACAAAGGGTATATTGAAATATATGAGTATCCCCGGGGAGTGGAGGCGGTCATTACTTATACGGAAGACGGAGCGGCGGAAGTGGTCAGGACAGGCGAGAAGGAACATGCTCTTGTATATGAGGTGGAGGACATGGAGGCGGCTGTATCTGGTGAAGAAAATGTCATGCATTTAGATTATACGAAGGATGTTATGGAAATGATGACTGCCGTGCGGAATGAATGGGGGATGAAGTATCCGGAAGAAGAGTGAAAGCTTCTGCCAGTTTTCTGGCTGCAGTATTAAAAGACCTATCATTTTCCCACCTATGAAAACAACGAATTCTTTGATGAATTGGAGAGAAAATATAAGCATGCATAAAGATCGGATTATCATGCTGCCTTTGGCAGAAGAAGATATTGCGCGGAATACCGATTACATTGCATATGATATGAAATCCCCTGAAACAGTCTTGCATCTGCTCTGGGGATTTCGTGATGTAATCTCCAAACTGGATCAAAATTCAGACAAACATGAGCTGGATAAAGATATGGAACTTGCTTTATATGGTATCCGCAAACACTACGATAATAAGTTAATTGAAAATATAGTTATTATTAGCACTCGCCTCTTGACAGTGCTAATAATAAATGGTATTGTTATATTTGTAGTAGAACAACAAACTCTAAACCGACAAAGGAGGTCTTTCTATGAATATAAATAAATTTACCCAGAATTCTATTCAGGCAGTCCAGAACTGCGAAAAAATTGCGTACGATTACGGCAATCAGGAGATTGCGCAGGAGCACCTGCTTTATGCGCTGGTAACGCAGAATGACAGTTTGATATTAAAATTACTTGAAAAAATGAATATACAGGGCGCCCTCTTTATAAATCGTGTGGAGGAAGCCTTGGCTAAACGTCCGAAGGTACAGGGCGGCCAGGTTTTTGTAGGGCAGGATCTGAATAACGTCCTGATCCATGCCGAGGATGAGGCGAAGCAGATGGGCGACGAGTACGTGTCCGTGGAGCATCTCTTCCTGGCTCTGTTAAAGTATGCCAGCAGGGAACTGAAAACACTGTACAAGGAGTTCGGCATCAACCGGAACAACTTTTTACAGGCGCTGTCCACCGTGCGGGGGAACCAGAAGGTGACCAGCGACAATCCGGAGGCGACCTACGATACGTTGAATAAGTACGGCCAGGATCTGGTAGAGCGTGCCAGGGACCAGAAGCTGGATCCGGTCATCGGCCGCGACGAGGAGATCCGTAATGTAGTCCGGATACTTTCACGTAAGACGAAGAATAATCCGGTTCTCATCGGCGAGCCCGGCGTTGGTAAGACGGCTGTAGTAGAGGGGCTGGCGCAGCGTATCGTCAGGGGTGACGTACCGGAAGGACTGAAGAATAAGACCATCTTCTCTCTGGACATGGGCGCCCTGGTTGCAGGGGCAAAATACAGAGGAGAATTCGAAGAGCGTCTGAAAGCGGTTCTGGAGGAAGTGAAGAACAGCGACGGACAGATTATTCTCTTTATCGATGAGCTGCACACAATTGTAGGCGCAGGCAAAACCGACGGCGCAATGGATGCAGGCAACATGCTGAAGCCAATGCTGGCACGAGGGGAACTGCACTGTATCGGTGCCACCACTCTGGATGAATACCGCCAGTATATTGAAAAAGATGCTGCGCTGGAACGCCGTTTCCAGCCGGTTATGGTAGAAGAGCCAACGGTGGAGGATGCAATCTCCATTTTGAGGGGCTTAAAGGAACGGTATGAAGTCTTCCACGGCGTAAAGATTACAGACAGCGCCCTAGTAGCGGCTGCGATGCTGTCTAACCGCTATATCTCCGACAGGTTCCTGCCCGACAAGGCGATTGACCTGGTGGATGAAGCATGCGCGCTGATCAAGACGGAGCTCGATTCCATGCCCACAGAGCTGGACGAACTGCGCCGCCGGATCATGCAGCTGGAGATCGAGGAAGAGGCGTTGAAGAAAGAGGAGGACCGTCTGAGCAAAGAACGTCTGGAACATCTGCAGGAAGAGCTGGCCGGTTTGAACGAGGAGTATGCGGGCAAGAAGGCGCAGTGGGATAATGAGAAGGCCTCCGTAGAAAGAGTCCAGAAGATCCGCGAAGAGATCGAGCAGGTGAACAAGGATATCCAGAAGGCGCAGCGGGAGTATGACCTGAACCGGGCAGCGGAACTGCAGTACGGGCGGCTGCCGCAGCTGCAGAAACAGCTGGAAGAAGAGGAAGATAAGGTCAGGGAGAAAGAGCTGTCGTTGGTACACGAGGCCGTCACTGACGAAGAGATCGCTAAGATCATTTCCAGATGGACGGGAATCCCGGTAGCCAAGCTGAATGAGAGCGAGAGAAGCAAGACGCTCCATCTGGGCGATGAGCTGCATAGGCGCGTCATCGGACAGGATGAGGGCGTGGAACTGGTGACAGAGGCAATTATCCGCTCCAAAGCGGGTATTAAGGATCCGTCAAAACCGATTGGCTCCTTCCTGTTCCTTGGGCCTACCGGAGTTGGCAAGACGGAGCTTGCCAAGGCGCTGGCGGAGAGCCTGTTTGATGATGAGAACAACATGGTGCGTATCGATATGAGCGAGTATATGGAGAAGTTTTCCGTATCCAGGCTGATCGGAGCGCCTCCGGGATATGTAGGATATGACGAGGGCGGCCAGCTGACGGAAGCTGTCAGAAGGAAACCATATTCCGTTGTCTTATTTGATGAGATTGAGAAAGCCCACCCGGATGTGTTCAATGTGCTTCTGCAGGTGCTGGACGATGGGCGTATCACGGATTCCCAGGGGCGGACCGTGGACTTTAAGAATACGATTCTGATTATGACCTCCAACCTGGGAGCCAATTATCTGCTGGAGGGAATCGGGGAAGACGGAACCATAGACGCGGCGAGCCAGGAGATGGTAATGAACGAACTGCGCGCACGGTTCAGACCGGAATTTTTGAACCGTTTGGATGAAATCATTATGTTTAAGCCATTGACGAAAAACAATATTTATGCCATCATTGACTTATTAACAGCAGATGTCAACAAGAGGCTTGCCGATAAAGAACTTTCAATCGAAGTGACAGATGAGGCCAGAAATTACATCGTTGAGGGCGGATATGACCCGATGTACGGTGCAAGGCCGCTGAAGAGATATCTGCAGAAGAATGTAGAGACACTGGCGGCAAAATTGATCCTGGCGGGAAATGTAGGAAGAGGAGATGCTATCTTAATCGATGTTGCCGGCGGAAAATTAGAAGCACGTGTGAAAGGACAGCTGGTTTCATGACACCCATCATTTTCCATATCGATGTCAATTCCGCATATCTGAGCTGGACGGCGGTAGAACAACTGAAACATGGTGCAAAGCAGGACATGAGGCTTGTGCCGGCCATTATAGGCGGTGACCAGAAGGCGCGCCGGGGTGTGGTGCTGGCCAAGTCCATTCCTGCAAAAAAATGCGGCATTCGCACGGGGGAACCTGTTGCGAATGCCTTTCGTAAGTGTCCGAATCTGGTGATGGCGCCGCCTGATCATAAGATGTACAGGGAAAAAAGTGCACGGCTGATGGAGTACCTGAAGGCATTTACAACCGAGATCGAGCAGGTCAGTGTGGATGAGTGCTATGTGGATTTTACGGGGATTGCATGGAAATATCCGTCTCCCATAGATGCGGCACTGGTGATCAAGGACGGGATAAAAGAAAAGTTCGGGTTTACCGTCAACATTGGGATTTCCTCAAATAAACTGCTTGCGAAGATGGCATCCGATTTTGAGAAGCCGGACAAGGTGCACACCCTGTTTCCCGAAGAAATCCGGATAAAAATGTGGCCGCTGCCCATCGGGGAACTTTATATGGCGGGGCGTTCCAGCGTGGAGACACTGAAAAAGCTGGAGATATACACCATTGGGGACCTGGCGCAGGCAGATCCGGAATTGATCAGCCTCCATATGAAAAGCCACGGGCGGATGCTGTGGGAGTTTGCCAATGGAATTGATGATTCCCGTGTACAGTCGGAGCAGGCGGAGGCAAAGGGGATCGGTAATTCCACAACGCTGCCGGAGAATGCCGAGACAGCGGAGGAAGCGAAGGCAGTTCTGCACGAACTGGCGCAAAGTGTGGGGAGGCGCCTTAGAAAAGCCGGCCAGAAGGCCAATATGGTCAGTATGGAGATCAAATACCATGACTTTCAGCGTATTTCCCATCAGATGCAGCTGGACAAGCCTTCCCATGAAGACGAAGTACTGTATGAGGCTGCCTGCAGGCTGTTTGACGAGACGTGGGATGGAGAACCGATCCGTCTTCTCGGAATTCGAACGGCAAAGCTTGTCGTTGCGTCCGAACCGGTGCAGCTTTCCATCTTTGACATTGAGATGCCAA
>OLSM01001657.1_pt1 | contig 15973 bp, 20 predicted proteins | sample 1672721 | NCBI WGS metagenome assembly OLSM01 (sample SAMEA3136717, study PRJEB25190) | human gut metagenome | reverse complement strand
TTATTCACATTTTCTGATTTTTTCTTGTCAACTATTTTTTTCACCGAAACTCAAATTTTCTACTTCATTAGGGCAATTGCTAAAATAAAACCAATGTTTAATACTCCATAAAGGATAATTGCTATATTTACAAATGCAGCTTTAGAAGAGTATGGAACTTGTTTTTCTTCTTTTACTCTAACTAATGCTAGGCTGCTTTGCTCTTTGGTTTTTTGGGCAGCTTTTAATCCTTTTGTATCACCTATTTTTTTAGTAATATCAAGATATTTATCTATTTCATTATTGACGATTTGTCCTTTTATGCTGTCTTTAGGAATTTCAGCGATGGCTAGGTCAACTCTACCTATTCGAGCTTTGTTATCTTCCGTTAGATATTGAAAGGAATCTTTGGCTTTAAAGTATAAGTTCATGTGATTGATGATTTTGCTTTCTAATTCTTCGGTATTTTTTGCGTTTCCTGTATTCATTTTATCCCTCCACAAAATAATCTTCTGTTAATAATTTAATAAAATCATCTAATTTGCTACATTCTTTGTTTAATTTAATAATATCCATGAATTTTCTAGCATCCACATTCCAAGCTTCACCTGGTAGGGTACGTAAATCAAAAGTTAAGGTTTCGCTTGCTACAATATTATCATTTTCTTGTAAATATAAAGTATTATCTTTGCAACTTAATCCCTTTAGTTCTGGGTAGAATTCTAAGTATTGTCTAAAAATAAAATCATTGATGTTGATAATTTTGGTTTTGCTTATGCCACTTTGATATTCATTTTTTCCTTCTTTTTTTTCATCAGCAAAATTGATTGCTATTTGTTTTTCTTCTTGTTTTTTAGGTAGTTCTTGCTTATAATCGGTAAGATTTCCTATTTTTTCATTTGAATTATCAACTCGATATTTTGGCATTTCGATATTACTATTATTAAAAGTATCACGTTCGTTCATTTTTATACCCTCCAATTATTATCATTGTAGCAGAAAATCATCAAAAAAACAACACTAAACAAACCAAAAAATGTGTAGTATAATATTTTTTATCAAAAAAAGAGAGTTATGGTTATTTAAAGGAAGAATTTTTTTGCGGTTCAAATATATTTTTTTATTCAATAATGTTGATAATTGGTGAAAAATAATTGGTATTTTTTACCATAGGTGAATAAATTACACTTATAAGTTTCGAACGGGTATAATTCTTTCGAGAAGCGAGGGTGATGGAATGTTAAACGGAAATAGGTTAAGAGAGGTTAGGAAAGCCAAAGGTTTAACGCAAACAGAGTTAGGAGAATTAATTGGGGTTGGGAAATCAGCAATTTGTTGCTATGAGAAAGAAACAAGAAATCCAACATTAGAAGCAGTTATTGAAATGATTCATGTTTTTGGGGTTTCAGCTGATTATCTTTTAGGAGCAGATTATTTAGTAAAAACGTGTGATAATGATTCTTCTATAGAATATGTAGCTTTAACTAAAGAAGAGATTATTTTTATAGAAGAGCTCAAGAAAAATAAGCTAGTTTATGATATTTTAATGCAAGATCCCAAAAGAGGAGCGGAGCTGGTGAAAAAAGAGATTGGATAAACCGTTTCGCTTTTTTCATTTTCGAATCTTTTTACGCATATAATTTTCGTAGGTGAGGGATATGCGAAAATACTATCAATATTTAGGGTTAGCTCTTATTATGGTTTTTAGTTTTTATTATACAGAAAAAATAGCTTTGCTCGTTTTAGATAAAAATCCTCTTATGCAAAGCATCCATGAACAAAAAGCAAATTATGAGGTTGATTATGTGAACGCTGTTATTGAAGGAGATTATATTATTCCAGGAATTAATGGGTTAGAAGTAAATGCGAGAGAATCTTTTTATCAAATGCAAGATTTGGATGTTTTTAATCATTACTATTTGGTTTTTGATCAAGTAAAACCCGAAGTTTCTTTGGAAGATCACAGAGATAAGATTATTCATAAAGGAAACTCTAAGTTAAAACAGGTTAGTCTTATTTTAAGTCGTGAAGGAGATATTAGTGAATATTTAAAAACAAATGAGTATCGAGCGAGTTTGCTAGTTACTACAGATACTTATGAAAAAAATAGTTATTTTGAAGTAATTAATAATGAAGTAAATGCTTTTGAATCTTTAGAAAATACGCTTAATTTGAATAAAGAGAATACGCATATTTGTGTTATGAATGGACAAAATTATGAGCTTTGTTTGAAGAAAAAAAATTATTTAGTAGAACCAACACTTACTCTTACTAGTACAAATTATATTGATGTTAAAAGTAGTTTTGAAAGTGGCAGTATTATTTTGATTGATGAATCAGCAAAATTAAGTGATGTCAAATTGCTTTTAAAAGAAATTAATTATAAAAACTATGATATTGTGTATATAAGTGAATTAATTAGTGAGGAAAATGGCACATGATGTTGTCTTGCAATTCGTAAAGTTTTTTGGTATAATGTTTTTGCCTTAAAACTTTTTTATTTACAAAAATTTTAGAAATGGAGCTGATTATTTTGAGTAAAATAAAAATTTTTAGTCTGGGTGGATTAGACGAAAATGGTAAAAATATGTATGTAATGGAAATTGATAAAGATATTTTTATATTTGATTGTGGACTTAAATATGCGAGTGGAAATATGCTCGGAATTGACTATATCATTCCAGATTTTTCTTACTTATTAAAAAATAAAAAAAGAATTAAAGGATTGTTTATTACCCATGGACATTTGGAAAATATGGGAGCTACAGCTGATTTACTTTCTCAAATTCCAAATTTAAAAGTGTATGCGACGAAGTTTACAAAATATGTTTTAATGGAACAAGGGGTAGATGCTAGTCATATTGTAGAAATTCAAGCTCATAAAAAAATGAATTTTGGCCATGTTAGTATTTTTCCAATTAGTGTATCTCATAGTGCCCCAGATGCAGTGATGTATGTTGTAAATACTAAAGATGGAGCAATTTGTTATACTGGTGATTTTATTTTTGATCCTTCTATGATGGGCTCTTATGATATGGATTTAGGTAAAATTGCTTATGTTGGAAAACAAGGGGTGCTTTGTTTACTTAGTGAATCGGTATTTAGTGAAAATATTGGACATACTTCACCAAATCATAAATTAATTGATACTTTTAAAAAAGCGATTAAAGATGCCAAGGGAAGAGTATTATTTATGGTTTTACCAACTCATCTTTATACGATTGAAGAAATATTTGAGGCATCTATAAATTCGCATCGTAAGATTGTAATTATGGGTAAGAAATTACAAAACGTTGTTAATTTTGGTTTAAAAGAAGGATATTTAAAGGTACCTGATGATACATTAGGGGATTTATCTAATATTAATGATAATAATGCTATTTTACTTATTTGTGATGATAAGGCTAGTCCTTATAATGCGATGAGTAAAATTTTAAATGGTTATGATAAATTTATTAAATTAAAAAGCGATGATACGATTGTTTTTGCAGAACCTAGATATGATAGTAACGAAAAACTTTTAGTTCGTCTAGAAAATGATTTAGCAGAACATGGTTGTGAGATTGTTAATATTCCAGGTGATAAAACAATTTTACATCATGCTTCTAGCGAAGATTTGATGCAAATGATTAAGCTGATGCGTCCAAAATATTATATGCCTGTTAAGGGTGAATATCGTTATATGGTTGGAAATGCGGATCTTGCTTATTCTTTAGGAATGTCAAGAGATCATATTATCTTGAAACAGAATGGTGAAGTTGTTTCTTTCTTAGATGGAGAATTAGTTGATAAGAGTGAAAAAGTAAAAGTTGGAGATGCGCTAATCGATGGCAATTCTAGTGATGATATTGGAGAGCTTGTTTTAAAAGATCGAGAAATGTTAAGCGAAAATGGTATTGTTTTAATTAGCGCAACTATTTCTAAACAAGATAAAGTGATTTTAGTTGGACCAGAAGTTACTACGAGAGGTTTTATCTATGTAAAGGATTCTGCGGAAATGATACAAGAAATCAAAAAGATTAGTGAAGCAATTATTGAGAGAAATACGACTCCTAATTATGTAGATTTTAATAAAATTAAAACAGAGATTCGTGATGAATTATCTAAATATCTATATGAAGAAACTGAATGTAAACCAATGATTATTGCGGTTGTTCAAGAAGTATAACTTGCTAAAAATCATCCATACTAATAGTGGGTGATTTTTATATGAAAGAACAAAATAATACAAATATTAAGTTTTTGAATTTAATTTATCAAAATGCCCAAATGGGACTTATTGGTATTGATACGGTGATGAAAAAGGTTGAAAATGAAAAAATTGCCAAAATTATTCAAGAACAAAGGAAAGAATATGAAACATTTTTAGAAGATGCTAGAAAAATACTTATTAAATATGGAGCAAAAGAAGAAGAAATTAGTAAGTTAAAAGAGCTTAGTAGTAAAGCAATGGCTGAAGTCATGACAATGGGAAAAGATGATCAAGAGATTGCTAAACTTATGATGGAAGGAAACCAAAAGGGAGTTTTGGAGATTACAGCAGAACTTAATCAATATGAAGGCGGGGATGAAGAAATTAAGAAGCTTGCTAAAAGGCTTCTAGCAACAGAGGAACATAATAGGGAAGAGTTTAAACAATATTTGTAACTCTTCTTTTTTGATTGATTTTTCTAATAAATTTGTTTATAATTATGAATTGTAGGAGGATTTATGAAAAAGTTATTCCTGCTAGGGACAATTCTTTTATTATTAAGTGGTTGTACAAGTATAGAATCGAGTAGTATTGATACGATAGTAGGAGACTGTGTTAATAGTCGTGTAGATACAACAAATGTGAATCGAAAAGGGTATCGTTATTACTTACCAAAAGGCTTAGTTGTAAAATCTAGTACTGAATTTAATGAAGTTCTTAGTGATCAAAAATATTTGTATTATTTATATGTTGATATCGTTAGCTATGATAGTAATATTCAATTTAGTTATAATGTAAATTTGGATGCTTATTATTCTGCTGGTGTTACAAATCAAGAAAAAAATGGCTATATTGAAATAAATAATTACGAAAATGATCAATATCTAATTGAAATTATGTATAATTATGCTAAAATAGAAGTAATAGCATATGAGAGTGATATTAATAAGTGTGTGGCATATGCTATGAGCATACTTTCATCTATTACGTATAATGATAGTGTGATTGAAAATTACTTGGGTGATGATATTTTTGAATCATCTGAAGAAAACTATGATATCTTTGAGATTGTAGGTAGTGATAATTATTTACAATTTACAGAAGATGTTGAACAAACCGATGAGATAAGAGATCCGGATTATGTAAATTAGGAAGGTGGATAAAATGGGTTTAGTAAGTAAACTTAAAAATATTTTGTTTGAAGAGGAAGAAGTAGAAATTCCGGTTATTGAGAAGAAAGAAAAGAAACCTGAAGTTGTTAGGGAATATAAAGAATTACCTAAAAAAGAGGAAGTAAAGGTTACTAATTATCAAAATTATGATCATTTGGAGCCTGTTATTCAACAAGAGGCAAAAATGGAAGAAAAAGTTCGTTTTCATACGGATAGTGAAACTGTCTCTGAAAGAGAAATATTTAAAAGTGAGAAAACATTTAACTTTCCAGCTTTTGATGAAGAAGAGTTTGACAGTTTTGTTCCTAAGAAAAGAAGTACGAATGTGATGGAACATGAAAGAAAAAAGCAAGAGAAAAGAGTAGAGTATAAACCAGAGTATCGTAAAGATTATAAAGATTATAAAAAGCCTGAGGAAACAAAGGAAGTTAAAAGATTTAAACCATCTCCTATTATTAGTCCGGTTTATGGTATTTTAGATAAAAACTATACGCCTGATGAGATTACAACTCGAACGGAAGCAACACCAACTAGATCTTTAGATGTTGATATGGTAAGAAAAAAAGCTTTTGGACCAAAAGAGGAAAAAGTTGTAGAAAAGATTGATGTTAAAGAAGAAGAGATTTTAGTTGATAAGGCATTAGAAGAAAAAATGGAAAAAGCTAGAACAATAGATGAGTTATTAAAGGATAGTAGTGATGAAGTAATTGATATAAATGATGCCATTGATGAAGAAATTGATAAATCTTTTTCTGATGTTCGTGATTTAGACGAAGATGAGTTTGAGGAAAGTTCGAGACAAGAAGAAAAGCATGAAGAAAGTTTAGAGGATGATACATTAGAAAATGATTTATTTGATTTAATTGATTCAATGTATGAGAATAGAGAGGAGGAAAAATAATGGACTTTTGGTTATCTTTTTTACCAATTGTTATTTATGTTTTATTAATCATATTATTAATTATTGGTATTATTTTAGGTATCAAGTCAATTATTACGATTAACAAAGTTGAAAAAGTAGTAGATGATGTGAATGAAAAAGTAGAATCATTAAATGGTTTGTTCCAAATTGTTGATTTTACTGCTGATAAACTCGTTTCTATTACAGACAAAGTAGTGGACGGTGTTTCAACACTCGCATCAAAGTTGTTTTTTAGAAAGAAAAAAAATAAAGAGGAGGATATGGAAAATGAGTAAAAAGAGTGGATTAGGTAAGTTTTTATTAGGAGCTGGAATTGGTGTTGGACTTGGAATTTTATTTGCTCCTAAAAGTGGTAAAGAAACAAGAGCTGATTTAAAGAAAAAAATGGATAATTTGATTGAAAAAGCAAAAAATATTGATGTCGAAGAAGTAAAACAAACAATCGAAACAAAAGTAAATGAAATTAAAGAAGATTTAAAAAATTTAGATAAAGAAACTGTTGCTGAAAAAGTCAAAGAACAAGCAAAAAAAATAAAGAAAAAAGCTGATGAATTAGTAGATTATGCAGTGAAAAAAGGTACACCAGTTATTGAGGCAGCTGCAAGAGAAGTAAAAGAATCAACAATTAAAGCTTTAGAAGCTGCTACAGCAAAACTGAAAAATGAAGAACCTAAAAAGACTGCTAAAGCTAGTAAATAATTTATAAACTATTATGAATTCATAATAGTTTTTTCTTACCTAATTTCCTTGACATTTCAGCATATTAAGGATATACTTAGCATATAGGAAAGTAGGGTGGTAGAATGGAAAAAGAATATCAGGTAAGTTGGTTAAAGATAGTAGGGATTACAGTATTAATTGCCGTTGTTATCGTTATTATCTGTTTAATTTATCCGAAGAAAGATAATACGTTATTAACCCAGCAAACATATATTAGTAATATTACTTTGATGAAAGATGCGGGGTTTGAGTATTTTACAGGAAGTAATTTACCGCAAGAAGTTGGGGATAGTGAGCGAATTACGTTAGATGAGATGCTAGCACGTAATTTGATTGTAGAGTTTTTTGATGAAGAGGGAAATAGTTGTAATACAACGAATAGTTATATAGAAGCAACGAAAACAATGGATAATGAATATGAGATGAGTGTTTATTTAAGTTGTGATCATAAGTCGGATTATATTGTTACTTCTATTTCTAATGAAGTGGTTTGTACAGATTGTAATGTAACTATACCAGAAGATAATTCTACAACAGCAAATAATGATAGTAATAATAGTAGTAGTGGTGGTATAACTACAGGTGGTAGTGAAAGACCAATTAATATTACACAAACAACTAATGTAAATATTAATTATGTAAATACTTGTTGTACGAATGAGGATAGTAGTAATTGTAGTGATGATTGTTTAACGAATGTTTATCATTCTGTTGTTTTTGATTCCAATGGTGGTAATTTTGTACGAACGCAAATTGTAAAGCATGATGGACATGCAAATTATGTGGAACCATATCGATATGGTTATGAATTCTTAGGCTGGTATTTAAATGGAGAAAAATACGATTTTTCAACTCCGGTTACTGAGAAAATTACTCTAGTAGCAAAGTGGAAAAAGAAAGATACAGGTGGAGAAGAGAAACCGGATGATAAAGAAATTTATATTGTTGATTTTGATTCCAATGGTGGAAGTGACGTTCCTAGTCAAAAAGTAGAAGAAGGAGATACCGCTACGAGACCAACAAACCCTACTAGAGATTGTTATGATTTTGCTGGTTGGTATACCAATGCTTCTTTAACTAAAAAATATGATTTTTCGACTCCAGTTAACAGTGATATGACTCTTTATGCAAAATGGGTTGAAAATGATACTTGTAAAGAAACTTATCGGGTTAGATTTGATTCGAATGGTGGATCTTCTGTAGCAACGCAAAGAGTAGAAGAGGGAGATCGTGCTGATGAGCCAAGAGATCCAAAAAGAAATGGATATGAATTCTTAGGTTGGTATTTAAATGGTAAGAAATTTAATTTTAGAACAAGAATTTATGAAGATATTACTTTAGAAGCAAAATGGGAAAAAGAAGAAGTTAAATATAATAAGTATTGTAAGATAGAAAATGATCGATACTATTCTATTAGTTATGTTCCAGAAACACAAAGCGTTTGGAATAAATCTTGGAATGTGTATTTTTATAAATTAGATCATGCAGATCATCTTAGAATTACTAAGATTGGGTATTTAACAAATTATTCTTTATATCAAGAAACTTATCGAAATGCGAATGATAAAGGAATTAGTTTAGTAGGTGGAACTGGAAAGTATGGAGTATCTGTTAATTCTGCTTCTACTTTACAAACTTACTCTCTTAAACCAAGCAATTTTACTGCATCAATTGGTACTCCTTATTATCAAAATGGTTCATGGTATGCAAACTTTTCAGTAAGAATTAAGAATTATAATAATGTAAAAGGTTATTATGCAAATAATTTGGGCTATAAAGTACATTTTATACCATTCTATTTTGAAGTTGAATATACTGATTTGGATCAATGTGTAACAGATAAGGCATCTAACAGTTATAAATATGATAATTATGAAATTGTTGATAGTTATTGGAAATAATTAGTGTTGATGAAATTTACAACTTCGGAGCTAAATCGCATAATAGCGTTAAAAATATAAGTGTATGAGCATAAGCTTGTAAATAAAGGTGGTACCGCGGGTAGTCAATATCAAACGAAACTCGTCCTTTGTTTATAAGCTTTTTATTGTTAGAAAGGAAGAAGAAAAAATGGAAGATTTAAAAAGAAAATATGCTAAATTTTTGGTGGAAGGATGTTTACGATTAAAGAGAGGAGATAAACTTTTTATTATTGGGTATCATCTAATTCAAGATTTTATTTTTATGGTAAAAGAAGAAGCAGAAAAATTGGGTATTACGGATATTAAAACTTTAATTAATGATCCTTTTAAGCAAAAAGAATTATATTTAACTCAGTCTTATGAGGAAATTATTGCAAATCCAATTATGGATCGAACGATGTATAATCAAATGGCAAGAGAGGGGTATGCTTTCTTAAGTTTATCATCTCCTTTACCAGGATTTTATGAAGATGTGGATAGTGAACTTTTAAGTAAAGTTAGTCGTCATCAAATGAAGAGTATCAGTGAATATAAAGAATATCAATTAAAAGGAAAAATTAAATGGAATATTTCGGCTGTTCCTAATGAGATATGGGCTAATGATATTGTAAATGGGGATATCAATTGTTTATGGGATCTTATCTTTGATATTTGTCTCATTAAGGAAAAAGATCCGATTCAAGCTTGGGATCAAAAAATGAGACGATTGAAAAAAAGAGCGGAATATTTAAATCAATTGCAGATTGATCATTTGATATATCATAATTCTTTAGGGACTAATTTAGAAATTGGTTTACCAGAAGCTTATTTATTTCAAAGTGCCGATGAAGGAAATATTGTTAATATGCCAACGGAAGAAGTATTTACTTCACCAGATAGACTTCGTGTAAATGGTCGTGTTGTCTCTTCAAAACCACTTTTACACAATGGTAATTTGATTGAAAATTTTTGGCTCGAATTTCAAGATGGAAAGATTGTTCGTTATGATGCTTCGAAAGGGAAAGAAATTTTAAAAGGGATTATTGAAACGGATGAAGGATCGCATTATTTAGGAGAAGTAGCATTCGTCGATTATCATAGTCCGATTTCATTAACGAACGTATTATTTAAAAATACGCTTTATGATGAAAATGCCAGTTGTCATTTAGCAATTGGAGAAGCTTTTCCAGAATGTATTGTGGATGGACTTGAACTTAGTCGTGAAGAATTAGTTGGTCGTGGGCTTAATAGTTCTCATGAACACGTGGACTTTTTTATGGGAACAAGTGATTTAGAAGTGATTGCAGTCTTGAAAAATGGAAATAAAACCGTTATAATGAAAGACGGAAATTTTGTGGAGGTTTAATATGAATTTGTATGAAGATTTAAAGTGGAGAGGATTATTGAAAGATGTATCTAGTCCAAAGATAGAGGAATTATTAAATAATGGGGGAGTTACTTTTTATATTGGTACGGATCCAACTGGAGATTCCCTACACATTGGACATTTTTCATCCTTTTTAATGGCTAGTCGTTTAAAAAGAGCTGGACATCATCCAATTTTGCTCATTGGTGGTGCAACAGGACAAATTGGCGATCCTAAACCAACAGCAGAACGAGCTATGATTACCAAAGAAGAAGTAGCTCATAATGTGGAAGCGTTAACGAATCAAGTTAAAAAAATCTTTGGCTTTGAGATTGTCAATAACTGGGATTGGAGTAAAGATATTAATTTCATTGATTATCTAAGAGATTATGGAAAATATTTTAGTATTAATTATATGCTTGATAAAGATATTATTAAAAGAAGACTTGATGCTGGTATTACATATACGGAATTTTCTTATATGATTATGCAATCTTTAGACTTTTTATGGTTATATCAAAATAAAGGTGTTACTATGCAAGTAGCAGGTCAAGATCAATGGGGAAATATTACTGCAGGTATTGATTTAATACGTAAGAAAACAGGAGAAGAAGCTTATGGATTTACCATGCCTTTAATTACGAAAAAGGATGGAACTAAGTTTGGTAAGAGTGAAGGAAATGCAATTTGGCTTGATATTAATAAAACAAGTAGCTATGAAATGTATCAATTCTTTATTAATACTGAGGATGAAATGGTGATTGATTATCTTAAAAAATTAACATTCTTATCAAAAGAAGAAATTGAAGAAATTGAGAAAATTCATCAAGAAAAACCAGAACTAAGAATTGCTCATAAACGTCTTGCTGAAGAAGTAATTACTTTCTTGCATGGACATGAAGAGTATCTAAAAGCAGTCAGAATTAGTGAATCATTGTTTAGTGAGAGTGTTACCGATCTTACAAGTGATGAAGTTATTTCTTCTTTAAAAGGAGTTCCAAGTGTGGATGTTATACTTGGTAGTACTATTGTTGATTTTCTTGTTGATAGTAAGATTGTAAGTAGTAAAAGAGAGGCACGAGAATTTGTCAGTGCTGGCGCTATTAGTATTAATAATAAGAGAATTGTGGATCTTGATTATGTTGTTGATAGTAAAGATACGATTGAGGGAAAAGTTATTATTATTAAGAGAGGAAAAAAGAATTATTATTTAGGTATGATAAATCACTAGAAATTGGGCAAAAAACCAGTTTCTTTTTTTATATTCACATATGATATGTTAGAAAGAGTGGTAATTTATGAATAATAATATGTATCAAATGCGACCACCACGTCCTAATGGTAATCAGGATCGTTTTATTTTTCCATTTTTAACAGGAGCGTTAGTTGGAGGAGCTGCGGTAGGACTTACGAGACCAAGACCAATTTATAATGTGGCACCACAAGGACCTATTTATTATGGTCCAGGTCCAAGACCTTATTATCCAGCACCTTATTCTTATTACTCTTATGGTGGTTATGTTCCAGGTCCTTATGGATATTAAAGTGTACTTCGGTATGCTTTTTTTCTTATGGTAAAGTTTGGGTATTGCAATCATAAAAAGATTGTGTTTAAATAGAGTAGAGGTATGATTTATGAAAAAAGTTGTAATTATTATTGTAGTGTTATTGTCGTTTGGAGTGATTGGTTTTGGTATTCTTTATGTTTCTACTCATGATTTTAATGTAGAAAGAGATTCAGAACAACCAGAAAATGTCGAATTAAATGATGGCTCATTAGAAGCAGAAGTGAAAGATCAAGTTACTTTAGAAGAAACAAAAGAAATAGATGGCTCTTTTGTGCAAACTTATCAAATTGTTATTAATGGATTAGAAAAAACTTTAGAAGTAGAATTTTTATATCGTGATAATACTGATACTAATGAACAATCTTTAACTGGTGATTATAATGGTGCCACTTTATATAGTTATTATGAGACTTATCAAGATGAGCCTACTTTGTATGATGCTAGTATGATTGACCGAAGTTTTAATGAAAATAATTTTTCTTTTATAACAGGCCAGGATGGTAAAAGTTATCTTCTTATTCATACAAATATTTATGATGATGGTGCTGGTGAAGAAGATAAATTGTATATTTTAAATGATTCTTTGGAATTTGTTAGCAATGATTTGGTTGATTATGCAGGAAGTAGTGATGTAAGAGGGTTGACGATTATGTCGACTTATACTGGTTATACTTTGGAGAATAATGAAAGTCCTTGGTATAGTGATGATTTTAATGCTTGTCAAACTCCTTCTAATTGTTATATTGATGTAAAAATAGAAGACAATAAAATTTATTATTTAGTGCCTGTATTAAAAGAAATAGATGAAGAAGCAGAAGAAGAGGAAGAAGAAATACAAGATTATGGGGAATTAGAAGAAAGAGTTTATACGATTCGTGATAGTGAGTTAAGTTATGAAGTTATAAAAAGATATAAGATTACCCATATTGCTGGACAAGTGGAGTGATTGTAGAAATACTTTCACTTTTTTTGTTAAAAACGAATGTTTGTTCTTGTAGTTTGGTATATTTTATTGTATAATAAAAATATAGAAAATTGGTGGGTTATGGAGATACAAAAGTATCAAGAGCAAATATTTGAAGATATTAAACATTTAAATGAGTTTGGTGAAGAATATTGGGAAGCTAGAGCGTTAATGAGAGTGCTTAGATTCTAAATGGGAAAATTTTAGTAAAGTAATTGATAAGGCTAAAATTAGTTGTGAACTTAGTGGTTATAGTATAAATGATTGCTTTCCTGAAGTCAGGAAGCCAATAATTAGTGGGAAAGGGAGCCAGGAATTCATTGAAGATTATCATTTAACTCGTTATGCATGCTATTTAATTGTGCAAAATGGAGATCCTAGAAAAGAAGTCATTGCCCTTGGAAAGTTATTTTGCTGTTCAAACAAGAAAAATGGAACTTACTGAAGAAGAATTTTCGAGATTAGATGAAGATCAAAGAAGATTATATACAAGAATGAATGTTCGAAATAAAAATTTGTATTTATTCGAAACTGCTAAAAATGCTGGAGTTAAAAATTATGGGAAGTGAAGAATTAAGTGCTAATTTATTTCGCATTACACAGACAGATGCTAAGTTAAAAAGAGATCAAATTTGTAATGAAAAAGATGCTTGTGATACTCATTATCATGTTGGAGTAGCTATTCGTCGGACTATTCAAGATTTAGGTGGCGTGATGCCAGAGGATTTACCTACTCCTAAATGCTCTATTCAAAAGTTAGAACAAGAGGAATTAAGGAAGATTAATGGAAGCGGAATTTATGTGTTAGTGTAAATGAAAGATAAGTGTGTTCTATACACTTGTCTTTTTTTGTGGTAAAATACTAACAGAGGTCGATTTTTAATGTTAGAAGAACTTGTCAAATATTTAATAGGGAATCATATTAGCATATCAACAATGGAATCTTGTACGGGTGGTTTACTTGCTAGTTTAATCACAGATATTCCCGATGCAAGTACTATTTTAAAGTTTAGTGCGGTTACTTATAGTACAGAGTATAAAATTAAAATGGGTGTTCCTAAAGATATCATTGATAAGTATACTGTTTATAGTAAAGAGACCGCTATTGAAATGGCAAAAGCGATTAGTAAATATGCAGATAGTGATTTAGGAATTGGGATTACGGGAAGGCTTACTAGTAATCTTTTGGAAGAAAAAAGTGTCGATCTTTGTATTTATGATAGAAGATATGATCAAATTTATACAACTCATGTTTTGATTACAAAATCAACAAGAAAAGAAAATAAAATAGAAGTGATAGAAGCTTTTATTCGTCTCTTTAATTCGACAATAAAAGTATAGTTGCCGTGTTATAGTTAATATGGTGATATTATGAAAGTTAAGATATTTGATGAATCTCATGAGAAAGATTTAGAAGCGCAGGTTAATCAATTTTTAAGTGAAGTTACAGGAGATGTGATTGACATTAAATTTAGTACGGCAATTTCGATGTTTGGAGAGGATCAAGTATACTGTTTTACGGCAATGATTATTTATACTAGTTAGGAAGTGTTTTAAGTGAAAAAGAACTCGTTTATTGAAGGAACTATTATTGCAACAACTTGTATTGTCATTGTAAAGATACTCGGAATGCTTTATGTTATTCCTTTTTATGCGATTGTTGGTTCCCAAGGTGCTGCTTTATATGCTTATGCTTATAATATATATGGGCTCTTTTTAGAAATTGCAACGGCAGGAATTCCGAATGCTGTTAGTAAAATAATTAATGAGTATAATACGCTTGGAAGACAAGAAGCAAAAATTAGAGCTTTTCAAATTGGTAAAAAACTACTTGGCTTTATTGCTGTATTTGCTTTTATTATTCTTTTTGTTTTTGCTCCTCAAATTGCAGAAATTATTATTGGGGATATGACAGGTGGAAATACAGTAGAGGATGTTACTTTTGTTATTCGATGTGTTTCTTTTGCTTTACTTGTTTTTCCATTTTTAAGTGTTTCCAGAGGATTTTTTCAAGGACACAATATTATTTCAGTTTCCAGTGTATCACAAGTAATTGAACAGATTGCTCGGGTAGCTATTATTATTTTTGGTAGTTATATTGCTATTAAATGGTTACATCTTGATATTACTACTGGTGTTGGTGTTGCTGTTTTTGGTGCTTTCATTGGTGGATTATTTGCTTTATTATATGTTTATGATAAATTACGAAAAAATAAAAAAGAACTTTGTTTGGATCAAAAATTTGAAGTAAAAGATCAAGTAACAAATAGAGAACTGATAAAAAAAATTATTAAGTATGCTATTCCTATTGTTATTGTAAGTATTGCTTTTACCATTTATAACAATGTCGATATGATTCTCATATTAAGAACAATGGATTATCTTGGTATGGATGCTTCGGAAGTTGAATTTATTGCAACGGGTATTTCTACTTGGGCACCTAAAATAAGTATTGTTATTACTTCGGTTGCTCTCGGTATTTCTGCTAGTTTAATTCCTAATATGGTTGAGGCTTTTACTTTAAAAAAGTATGATGATGTTAATCATAAGTTTAATAAATCTATGCAAATCATTTTATTTATTAGTCTGCCAATGTGTATCGGAATTAGTCTTCTCTCTTCGGCAATATGGACTGTTTTTTATGATTATAGTGCAATTGGAACCAATATTTTGACTGTTGCTATTTTTGCGCCACTTTTTTCTAATTTATATACGGTTGCGAATAATACACTTCAAAGTATGAATAAATTTAAAATGGTTTATATTAGTTCTGTTACAGGAATTGTTTTAAATGCTCTTTTAGATGTACCATTTATGCTTTTATTTGATTTTGTTGGTATTCCGGCTTATTGGGGAGCTACGGTGGCTACGATTATTGGCTTTAGTGCGACAGTTATTATTGCTATGGTTTATTTGAAAAAGACTTATCACTTTGATTATCAAGATACCAAAAGAATGCTTGGTAAAATTATTGTTCCTTTATTAACAATGATTGTTGTTGTTGTTTTAATGAAATTATTTATTCCTATTGATTATGATAGTCGTTTTGCTTGTATTGTATATATTGCTGTTATTGCCATAGTGGGAGCGTTTACTTATTTCATTATTTCTCATAAAATGGGACTTATTGACGAAATATTAGGAAAAAATTATTTAGAAAAATTAAAAAATAAATTATCTAGAAAGAAC
>OLSM01001653.1_pt1 | contig 15980 bp, 19 predicted proteins | sample 1672721 | NCBI WGS metagenome assembly OLSM01 (sample SAMEA3136717, study PRJEB25190) | human gut metagenome | reverse complement strand
TCGGAATATCAGTTCTCCAAAGTTTCGGGCTACAATTGCCCTTCGACTTTGTGCGCAAGCTTTTCACTTACGAACGTGTCGCACGGTTATCGTTGCCGTAGCCCTCAAGCAGATTGATTGCACCCCAGATGCCAAGACCTGCGCCCAGAGCGATAACGAGAGTCTGAAGAACGGTTACTGCGCTATTGAAAAATGCCATAATATTTTCCTCCTAAAATTTGAAATTGTTTTGAGAATAGAAAAAGCCCTCCGTACTACCGGCATCAAAACCGGACGGAAGGCTTAGTTTACGAGAATCTTTTCAAGGAACTCCTCGACGGTTATCACGCCAAGTTTCTGTTCCATTCTGCTTCTTGCATATTCAGTTTCACAATCATATATATCACCACCACCTTTCATAAGAAACAGCCAATACATTGACTGCAACAAATCTTCACGAGAAGCACAGATTGTCGGTGAAAAAACGACAGGTGAAACCTTCAGAACCTCTGCGAGTTTCGCTGTGGTTTCTGCATTAGGGGTTCGAGCGTTTTTCTCATACTGAGCAATACGGACATCCGCTGTTTTCTCGGAATACCCCATCAGGAGTCCAAGCTCTTTCTGGGTAAGGCGGCGAAATCGTCTAACGAACTTCAATCGCTGCCCAATAGAGGTATCCGTGATCCACCAAGTCATTTTTTTTACACCTCGCTTTCTGCAAATTCTCGATATACAACCTCATTTTTTGCTCTGCGCTTGCCTACGGCTTCACTGGGAGCAAGGTCAGGGTAGGTTGCCTGCACTTTCTGTCTGCTTCTGCGGACAGTTTCAAACCCCGGAAAGCTGCGTCTATCCAGTTCCTTCAAAAACACAGGAACCGTCATGGCATGAATGTCGATGCCACGCAGACCGGAATAGTGTTCCAGTACCATCAGGTACAAATGATTGTCGGTATTTCTTGCCTTGTGGTCGTGTTCCAAGATGTTCTTAACCAGGGCAGATACCGTTTTCAGATTTTCCAAACAGAAACCTCCTTAATCCGCATCGACTACCACAAACTCATCACCTGCCTTGAGCTTCAACCTTCGACTCAGAAACTGCTCAATGTTGAACTCATTTCTCTTATCAAAGTCTGATGTGTACTTATAATTGGGGTGCTGCGTCAGATCGTACTTGTCAGAAAGAAACGGTCTGACACCACGCAACTGCAAAATACACTTGCTGCCATCCAGAACCGCAAGCTCATCTACGCTCGCAAGGTCTTTGCCTAACTTCTGATAATTCAAGCCGTAAGACGGGCTGTTACCTCTGGTGTTGGAGGTGTTGTAGGTGTCGATAGTTTCTTTTCCCAATGCCTGATTCAGTTCTTTGAGCGTGGTTGGCTCAGAACCACCCAGGAAAATTCGGGAATCCATGTTGCCGATGATGGTATCGGCATTGTCTTTATAAATGGCTTTCAGCTGTGATTGTGCCTGGAGAACAAGGCAAGCCGATATTTCACGGCTTCGGATTGTCGCTACCAGTTTTTCCAGATTGGGAATCTGACCGATGTTTGCCATCTCATCAATCAAGCAGCGCACATGAACCGGCAGTCTGCCGCCGTACACATCATCTGCTTTCTCGCACAACAAGTTGAACAGCTGTGTGTAAATCATGGAGATCAAAAAATTAAACGTCGCATCCGTATCTGACATAATCAGAAAGAGCGCCGTTTTCTTATCTCCGAGAGTATCCAACTGCAACTCGTCATAGGCAGTCACATCTCTGACCTCCTGAATATCAAAAGGAGCCAGACGAGCGCCGCAGGAAATCAAAATCGACTTAGCGGTCTTGCCGGCAGCCAGCTTGTATTTTTTATACTGACGGACTGCAAAGTGATTCGGCTTTTTCTTTTCCAGGGCTTCAAACATCAGATCCACCGGGTTCTGGAACTCCTCATCATCTTCCCGCACCTCCATTGCGTTCAGGAACTCAATCAGGGTGGAGAAATTCTGTTCCTCAACCGGAGCTTCATAGTGGATATATCCGATCAAGGCACAGTAGAGCAGCGTTTCCGCCTTCGTCCAGAACTCATCACCGGCTTTTCCATCACCCTTTGTGTTGGCAATCAGCGTTGTCACCAGTTTCAGAATGTCTTTTTCTGAATGGATATAGGCAAATGGGTTATAGTGCATCGACTTCTGAAAGTTGATGGTGTTGAAAATCTTGATGGTGTAGCCATGCTTCAAAAGGGCGTTGCCGCACTCAATCACGATGCTGCCTTTCGGGTCAGTGACCACATAGGAACTGTGCATCTGGAGAAGGTTTGGCTTCAACCAAAAGCGAGTTTTACCGGAACCCGAACCGCCGATAATCAGAACATTCTTATTTCGGGCATTGGCAGGATTCTTCGGGCGATTGCTCATCATCAGCCGCTCCGTTTTCGTCAGGATCACATTGTCCTCGAACTTTGGTGCAATAAACGGCTCAATATCTTTTGCCGTTCCCCAACGAGCAGAACCGTACTCAACATTGTGTCGGTACTTCTTTGCGTTTTTGCCTTTTAGATAGACAGCCAGCCGAAGTCCTGCGCCGCAGAGAATACCAATCAGCAAATCCAACGGGTGAAAGCTGGGAAACGGATTGTTCAGGGCTATCGGAAGGGCATGAAAAAAGCTGAGGATTTTCGCAGATGAATCTGCCCCCTCAGCCAATCTCCATGCTTCTCCTAAATTCGTAGCGAACAACCCTACCAGAAAATACGGTAAATTCAGAATCAGGAGCTTTTTCATTTTTCTCTTATCCATCACAGATCACGCTCCTGTTTCTTCTCTCGAACCTTCTTCGGAATCGCTGCGACAATTTCCTTGAACTTCTTCAGCTGCGCCAGAACGCTCGGCTTTTCATTCTTGGTTAATGCCCTTGCCTGATGTTCCTTGCAGATTGCATCCAAAGCATCTGCATCTTTAGAACGGACAAAAACAAGAAACCGGGGAGGATCAACGGACTTATCTTTTCTTACGGCAAAGTCCACGCCATACTTCTTGGCGAGCTTTTCAAAATCACGGATACTCTCTTTGTCGATCTCAACATTCGTAGCACCCTGATTCTGTCCCAAAAGCTGTTTCACGGATTGCTTTCCATGAACGGCAGGGTCTCGTGCCTTTTTCATCTTCACTTTTTCCCGGTGCTGCAAATACTTGCGGATACCGGCAATGATAGTGCGCCCCGTCAGCTTGGTTGTGCTGATCGCCAGGTTTACTGTTCTGTTTTCAACTTCTTCCTGCATGATTCATCACCTCCTGCAAGCAGTAGAGTGAACAGATTATCGTGCCATATCTCTGTGGTCGTAATACAGATTGCCCTTGGCAACTGCGGCATGGCTGATAATCTTGATATTGCCAGCTTTCTGGTTATCCAGAGCCTTCTGATAACCCACATCGCTCAAATACAGGCGATTTCTTTCGCCTTTCCAACCGACAGGCGATTCATCGGTCAGCACATCGAAAATAATCATGTGCTTGGTGGCGTCATCAAATCGTGCCAAGTCCATATAGGTATGTCCCTGGTACTCCTTGGCACCATCCTGAATCCGCTTTCGCTCCATCAGCTCTCCAATCGTCGAATTTCTTTGCATAAGAACCTCCTTACAGAACATCTCGGTCAGGGTTACTTTTGTGGGGAACCGAATCAGCTTTGACAGGTGCATCTTCTTTCTTCACCATGTCATCCGGCAGGGGAAGCGCCATAATGCTGCGCCCCATGCGTACAAAAGTCTCAGGCTGATGAAAGTGTTCCTCAAACTGCTTCATCAGTTCCGGGGACAGAGAACAAAAATCATCCTCGCCCAATCCCACAACCAGAAAATCACCGGCGATAATGTCATAAATATCGCCGTCATCATCACGCAGCGCACGGTTCAGTTCTTTGCCTACGAGTTTACCTTCGTCGTGCATCACCAGTGCAACCGGCTCATTGAACGGATAAGTTGCCTCAATATCGCCACCTACGGCTTTCTGCAAATCCTCCAGCTCACAGCCGATCTGCACAGCCTGCGGATACATGAACGGCTTTACCAGCAACACATTCATGGTATCTGCCTGTTCTTTCTGAACCTCCCGTTCCTCGGTCGTGCCGAACGCAACACCGGTAAAGTTTTCGGAGTCCAGAATGTACTCCGAATTGTAATAAGCGGCTCTAACCTGTTCCTCTGCCGCATCGTGAGATTCTGCTTGCACCGTAACCGTTTTCTCCAAGGTTTCGGTGATCTTCACATCGTATTCTTTCAAGTTTCGATACCTCCGTTTCTTTGGAAATAAGAAAAGCGACCATCCATGAACCTGTTACAGTTCATAAATAGTCGCATCCACATCGGCTAAAAGCTCGAACAAGCAAATATCGTCCAGTTCGCAAATCAGGGAACCCATGTCGAAGAAAATATCGTCCTCGCATTCCACCGTAGTAACCACGCTGCGGTGTTCGTTAAGACAAATGGCTTCTTCCTTGTCCATCGTGATCGTAGACATACAGGACACCACATAGAATGTCATATCTTCTGCTAACCACAGCTCCTTGCTCTGAATCGTGCGAACTTTTTCATCGCCGCTCATATCTTCTACATAGGACAGAAGCCGCACGGCTCTGCTGTTCAGAAGTACCTTTCCCTGATAGTCGATACCCTCACCAGCAGAGGACAATACTCGATACTCGCTAATCATCTCGGCATTTTTCTGAAACGACTTTGCCAGAAGCGCAGGAGAAATATCATCGAACTCCTCACTGTAGTTTACGAGCATATCTACCATATAATCAGGATCGCAAAGGTCGTAGAGTTCTTCCAAAGCGCCCTGAATGTTTTTGGGTGTAAACATTTTTTACCTTACCTTTCCATTGATTTTTCTCTTTTTTTCTGCCATTGCTCCAAAAGCTGAATGATTTTATCCTCCATCTGCTTGTTGGTATAGGACTTCGGGAAGTATTTTCGCAACGAATCCGTTTTGAAGGTTACTCTGTCCAGCTCTCCCTTCTTGATTTCATTCATAATCTCGCACATCGCATCCAGCGTACACTCGCCCTCCTGTGCGAGCTTTTTAATTCGCTGTGCTTGCGAAAGGGAAGGAGCTGCTTGAGCATAATCCATTGCAGAAAGAAAATCCTTCTGTTCTTCACTTGCCAGATAGGAAAGCTCCACCGCAGGATTGAATTTGATCTGACCCGTATCTACCATATCCAGCAGTTCCGGAATCAGTTCGGTCAGACGGATATAACGGTGTACCTGATTTCTGCTTTCTCCTGCCTCCTGACCGACTATATCCATTGCCTGCAACTTCATCCCAACTTGGGATGAAGTTAAATCGGTGCGTTGACCTTGATGTTTAATCGCATCCAGCTTCATCTTATAAGCAAATGCTCTTTCACTCGGCAGGATACTCTCCCTCTGCAAATTCGCATCAACCATCAAAATAATGGCTGCATCATCGTCCAGGTCACGAACAATCGCAGGCATGGTTTCCTTACCCGCAAGCTCCGATGCCCGGTGCCGCCTGTGACCAGAAACGATTTCATAACCACCGTCGGGGTCAGGACGGACAATCGCAGGAGTGAGAACTCCGAAATCTCGGACGCTCTCTGCCGTTTTCATCATTTCTTCATCATCAACCACACGGAAGGGGTGTCCCTCAAAGGGGTGTAGCTCAGAAAGCGGAATTTCCTGCACACGCTCCTGCTGGGCTTCAGCTCTGGATTGATCGGTGGAGAAAATATCATCGTACCCCTTCAAGCTGATGTTTGCGCCTTTTTTCTGCATTGTTTAACACCTCCTTCGTCAGAATTTTATAGGCTTCGGCAACTTTGCCTTTGGGATCATGCTTGAAGATACTGGTTCCCTCTGCGCTGATTTCCTCTGCACGGACAGAGCGGGGAATGTCGGTCTTGTAAACCTTCAGCTTTCCGCCGTAGCTCTCCCGAATCAGATTGCTGATGTCTTTGGAGTAGTTGGTGCGGCTGTCCACCATCGTCAGAAGAATCCCTTCAATCCTCAGTTTCGGGTTGATTTGCCTCTTGACCTTGTTGATGGTTCCAAGCAGCTGTTCCAGACCCTTTGCAGGAAGGTATGCTGCCTGAACCGGTATCAGCACATTGTCGGCAGCTGCCAACGCATTGACGGTCAGCATACCCAAAGACGGCATACAGTCAAGAAGAATGTAATCATAATTCTGTTTGACTGTATCCAGGTATTGCCGGAGAATGGTTTCCCGGCTCATGGCATTGACCAGTGCTACCTCCATACCTGAGAGTTCGATGTTGGACGGCACCAAATCAACGCCCTCCGGATGATGAAGAATCCCTTCATCGGGAGTAATAGGGTTTTCCATCATAATCTTTCCCATCAGATCGGAAAGTGTCGGAGACAGATCATCCGGGCAGGGATTGCCCAAACTGACCGTCAGGGAAGCCTGGGGATCGGTGTCTACCAGAAGCACCTTTTTTCCTTCAAGAGCCAAGCCAACGCCCAGATTCTCGGTGGTGGTGGTCTTTCCAGTGCCTCCTTTCTGATTGACCACCGCAATGATGGTTGCTTTTTTCGACATTTATCGTCACTCTCCTTCCTCTCGCTTCATTTTCAATTTCTTAAATCCTCCTTCCAAATATCCGTGTGACATATCGTGCCGAACAAGAGCATCGTAGTAGGTGTCTATTGTCGTCGGCGCATTGTATATCGTAGTCAGCATATACTGACGGATATTTCTAATCTTTGTGGTGTTCTCCTTGAAGCAGTCCATAACATATCGAATGTGTTCGGCATTCAGTTTCATAAACCGACTGCGGACAATTTCTGCCGGACGCTCCTCTGCACCAATGCGAATCAACGGTCGCTTCGTGCAAACTGTTTCAACGATCAACTCCAGAATGTTATCCAGCATTTCGGAATCGTAAGGGTAATCCTTCTTCAACAAATCCATACTAAGCTGATCCGAGAAATAATCAAAGTATTCTTGATACCGGTCATTCTCGTCCATCATTCCACCATTTCCGGAAGGAAAGATAGAATCAGTATCACTAAATTCAGTATTTTTAATATCAGTATTATTACATTGTGATTTCGGAAGTTCTTGAGTTGTGATTTCCATTGTTCCAGAATTGTGATTTTCACAATTCAAGAGTTGTGAATCCACAGCAGAGATAAAGTTCTTCACATAGATCAGGTTGGGCTTTCCCAAACCCTGGCGCTTACGTTCAATCAATCCTGCTTTCTTCTCAAGTTCACTGAGCAGCTTGATAGCCTTTTGTTCAGCACAGTTCAGAGCCATCTTCGCTTCGTCGATTGTAAAAATGATATACACTCTACCGTTTTTATCTATCCAACCATTCTTGGCAGACAGGCTCATGCGGTCAAGCAAAATGCCATACAGCATCTTGGCATCGGCAGAAATATTCCAGAACCTCTCGTTCGTGAACAACACCTTCGGAACTCGATAGAATGTGAATAGATCGGATTGCTGACCGTAAAAATAATCAAAACTCACACGGCTTCACCACCTTCTTTCTGCGGAAAACTTTCTGTTGTCAGCGGAATGCTGCGGAAAGTCGTATCCGTCTTTTCGTAAGGACATCGGGCAAAATAGTAGAAGCGGTATTCCTGTTCATACACATCCATATCAACGAAGCCCCACTTCACGCATAACCTTCTTCGTACACCAACCAATGCACGGGTGATCTCGCCCATAGGGACAGCCATCACATTCCGACTTGGGTTTCGGTGGCAAAGAGATTAAGTAGTAGCAATGATTTCTACCCAGACGGCAACCCTTTCTGCCATTCGTCCAGAAGTAGCAGTAATGGCAATCGCTCGGCTTGTCTACGGCATAAACAGGGTTGCTCAAATAAAACACCTCCAATCTCTTGTATTTGCCCATGGTTTTGGACAAAAAAGAGCGCCTATCTATCCCCGATGCGGGGCAAATAGACGCTCTATGTATACAACCATATTCAATTTTATCTGCCATAACAGCGTGATACTGAAAACATCTGCCTTTTTTGATTAGCAGGAGAGGTATTTTCATTAGCAAGAACAGCCCATTTTCTGCTAAACATTAGCTGGCGATTTTGTCTTATAACCGCAGTTCGATTCCGGAGGGGTTGTCAAAAATCAAATTTGGAGTAGGATTTTATCTCATATAGTGAAAGAGCTTTTTCACAGTTTTTTATATAAGAAAAGCCGAAAACCCTTGAAAACAAAGGCTTTCGGCGTTGTTAGCTGGCGTCCCAGAGAGGATTTGAACCTCCGACCCCACGCTTAGGAGAAGCCCCCCGCCGGTTTCGCCCGTGTTCACCCGAGTTCGTGGGAGTAAGTCGATGCATGCGGTCCCGTGATGCAGAGTCGCTTTGTGTTCACTGTGGTTCATGGAAGATACAGGCAAATTAGACGTTTGTTAGACAATTTCTAATACGGGGGAAGATGCGTATTTTTTTCGCGCGCCAATATTAGACGGTTTTACATGAAATACAGCACTGTTCTTCACATCATAAATCAAGCAAAGGATACTATATAATATATCATAATTCCACGCAAATGAAAAGAGAGCACTTGATCACGGGTGCTCTCTTAGATGGGGGAGGGTTAGCCAAGATTGTCGGCAAGCGCGCTCAGAATCTTGAGCAGGTCGGGGTTTTCGGAGATTTTTTTCAAAAGCGACGGATCGATGCCGGAAGGAGGATTGACAGCAGGGGATGCTTCTTGCGCATCCGGGATTTTGCCACGGTAAAAAACTTGCTCGAACAGCTCGGCGTTATTTTTGCGGTTCTCGTCCATGACATGGGCGTACTGATCTGTCACCATCTGGGCTTGCGCGTGACCGGAGTCACCTTGGACTGATTTGATGTCACCGCCAGTCAGCTGCAATTTGTAAGTGATGCTGGAATGGCGAAGCGAGTGGAAAACAACTTTTGGCAGGTCGTTTTTCTTAATTAATGCTTGGAACATCGCAGTAATCCGTGACTGCTCCACCGGGCTGCCCAGACCATGGGCCAAGACCAAGTTGTAGTCAGTGTACTCGTCACCGAGCGCCTCCTTGGTGCGCTCCTGCTCGCGCTTCCATGCCTCAAGCTGGCGCGCAACAGTTTTCGGGATAAAAACTTTGCGAATGCTAGATTCCGTCTTGGGCTTTTTCAAGACGAGCATGGTTTTGTTGCGCTTCGAGCTCTGAGGGAAGATAAAGAGAACGTCCTTTTGCTCGAGGGACTTCATGGCCGTCTTGTCGACACGCTGTAGTTCTTTCGTGATAATGATGGATGCTGTTCCGTCTGCGATGCTTTTCGGAGAAATATCGACGCAGTCCCAGGTCAGGCCGAGAATTTCACCGATTCGCATGCTGCACGCAAAGGCAAGATTGATTGCCAGCTTCAGACGGGCATCATCGCAAACATCGAGTGCAAGAAAAATCGTCTCAGCATCCCAGACTTCACGTTTTTGGGGTACAGCCTTAGGAACAGTGGCATGGAGAGCTGGATTTTTCTCCATAAGCTCCCATTTGACAGCTTGATTGAAGGCGCTCCGCAGCAAACTGTGGACTTTGCGGACTGTCGCCGGCTGAACAAAACCGGAATCCTTTGCCCCGCGCTTCTGGGTGACATGGGAAACAGCGGGGGTTTTCAGCAACTGCTGATAATATTTCTCGAGGATACGCGGCGATATTTCGCAAAGATCCATTTTGCCTATAATCGGCGAAATATAATTTTTGATAAGGCGCGAATTGCTGGAAAAAACGGACAATGACCATGTTGCTTTGCCATAAAGAGAAATATACTCTTTTAAGAGATCGTTTACGGTCTTACAGGTGGGAACATCCAGCGCGCCGAGCTCCTGACGATGCTCGATCTCTGCCTTACGGCGCTTTGCATCAGCCAGGGTTCGATACGTTTCCCATTTTTGCTTGCGCTTTCCGGATACTTCATCATACTCGTAATGCACGACGAGAAAACGATCGTTTCTATGTACGATTGATGCCATTATTTCACCTCAAATTTCATGTTTATTTTCCTGTTGGAGCAAAATCCACTGGATTTCATCTCGCGAAATCAAATACTTTGCGCCGCATTTCTCCGCGGCGAGTTCGCCGCTTTGAATCATTTGGCGGACATCATTATATGTAATGTGCAGGAGGACAGATGCTTCCTGCATCGAAAAAACCGACTTTGTTTTGTCGATTTCGGTGCAAAACCTGCTCTGATCGGCATGCCAGCGCTCGAAACTCTCTTTGGTCACGCGCCGACGGCCAGCGATAAAAACGAAGTCGAATTTGTCTCGATCCGGGCCATAAAGGAGGATGTGGTAAACAGCCTTGCGAGGAATACCTAAAATTTGTGCAACTTCGGGCATTGTCATCGTCTGTGCTTCAAGAGCAGCATCTCGTGCTCGGTCGGCTCGGGTACGGTATCTGGTTTGCGTTTTATACCAATCTAAAAAATCGCGCTTGGAAATGCGAAGCCAGCTATCAACTTTAAAAGTTTTAATGTTGTAACGTTGAATAATATCGTATATGGTACTGAAGCCTATGCCTAGCTCTTCGGCAAGCTCTTGCGGGGAATAGGATTCTGCACGAAGTACTTTGCCGGGCGGCGGCCTATGGACCTTTTTGTGCTTGACTTGTCGGGCATACCAATGCTCGAAACTGTCTATTATGATTCGAATCTTGCCGTTGATAATAGCGGTCTCGAAGCATTGCTTTTTAACAAGCCAGTACGCATCGGTTTTACCCAGGCCAAGTAGGCGCTGCATCTCCGGGACGGACATTGTAGTCTTTTTCTTTTTTGTCATGGGGATTCTCCTTCGAAAATAGTAGCCAGGTCATTTGACCTAGCTATATTTTAGTTGATGTATAGCGACATTGTTAGGATGTCGAACAGTTGAGCGACATCCTTGACATCAGCAGGATTGGCCATTAAGCCATTCGTCAAAGCTGAATTTGGAAATGCGGATTGCGGTGCCGATTTTAAACCAGTGGAACTGACCGGTTTTCAGCAGCTGATAGACGCTTCCACGGCTAATGCCCAGCATTTTCTGCAACTCAGCGACCGTATAGCAACGCTTGTCGGTGCTGATAGGGATACTATCGATATTTTGCATAAAAATTACTCCTTTTGCTCGTTAGGTGGTATGATGCGGATGATGTGCTGTGGCGGCAGGCCTATGCTCTCGCGAATGCCTAGGTCGATGCACGACATATGGATTGGTCGCACATGACCCAAATAGCGGATGATTTGCGATTTACGTATTGTCTGGATCTGTTCGGCCAAGGCCATGCATGGCTTGTCCAGACCGCGTTGATGCCGCAAGACGTAGTGTGTTGGCATGTCTGTTTTTTTGATTTCAGTCGTAAGAGGAACGACGATCAGGGTCGGTGCAAATCTGTTGCCCTGTTCGTTCTGAACGACAACAACAGGACGGGTGCCTCCTTGAATGTGACCATGATGCTCGCCGAGGTCAGCAAGGTAAATGTCACCTCTGCGAAAACTCCAATTTTTGTTAATCATAGATTTCCACTCCTATTATGTAACGTGGGCGGAGAAGATCCCGCCCACGGTGAATTTCTATTGCTAAAGATTATGTTTCCCGAGAATTTGTCTCTGACGCCCCCTCAGGATCGCAGGCATTAAGCCTGTAGGGAGTCAATCAAGCGGTCGGCTGCGATAACCGACCTCATGGGAATTTCACCCCTTCACTTTCGCGTGAAGCCTCGTACGGAAGTATCTTTAAAAAACGTGAAGGATCGTTGCTGAATATCGCTCGCTCCGATACTTGCAGCGAAGTCACGCTCTTGCCAGTTGGCAATCGTGGCGATCGGTCGCTGATGTAGCTCCCCAACACGGGTTGGACTTGATTGACTGATATTGACTTGTCAAAGAACATGTAAGGATTAATGATCCTTACATAATAATTGTATATTATTGCGAAAGAAGTAACAGGTACAGGGAGTACGGATTACCCGAGTTCAGTTGTTCTGCGATTGGCAAGAAGAATATAATCTGTGCTTGCGTGGAAGAACTTGGACATGGCAATAACCAGATCAAGAGATGGTGTGCGCTTTCCGCGTTCAATTTTTCCAATATGTTCGAGACTGATTCCTAAAGCTTCGGCTAGCTTTTCCTGGGTTAACCCTTTTTCCGTACGCAGCATTTTGATGCGCAGCCCGAGTTCAATTTGAGCGAAATAGTCCATTTGTTAAACTCCTAATTGTTTATTTTAAGGCTGTTTTAGCCTTTCAGTTAAACAATTCAGTTTTGCGGTAAGAAAAGTGAATTTTTGGCGCAACTTTGCTGGTAGAAAATATGGTCGATATGAAATTGAACACTGAAGATCTGCTTCGCTTGCTATTTGTGCGGATGGATGGTAAAATCAATACATAGAGAAGTGATTACCGCTGAAAGGAGATGTTACAGATGGGGAGATTTGTAAATCCAGATAACAGTGCATTTCAGGTCGCGCTGAATGCGGAGATCTATCTCGACAAGACAGGTCTGATTGCATATGCCAACCGCGTGTTGGATACTCCGGATGCCTATATCTGCAACAGCCGACCGAGAAGGTTTGGAAAATCCTATGCAGCGAATATGCTCGCGGCGTATTACAGCAGAGGTACAGATTCCGAGAAAATGTTTGCAGATCTGGACATTGGGAAAACCCCTCTGTTTCGCACGCACCTGAACCGCTATGATGTTATTCATATCGATGTTCAGTGGTTTCGCTCCTATGCGGATGGCAATATCGTTTCAGTCATCACAGAAAGCGTAATGGAGGAGCTGCGAGATATCTATCCGGATATTCTGCCGTCCGAGGTTGCTTCTCTGCCGGATGCCTTGTCTCGTGTGCGCGAAAAGACCGGACGGAAATTTGTTATCATCATTGACGAATGGGATGTGCTCATTCGAGATGCATCGGCTGATACAAAAATCCAGAACGAATATATCAGCTTCCTGCGCGGTCTCTTTAAGGGAGTCGAGCCGACAAAGTATATTGCGCTTGCCTATTTGACGGGTATTCTCCCAATCAAAAAAGAAAAAACGCAGTCAGCACTCAATAACTTTAACGAATTCACCATGCTGAGCCCCGGTCCACTCGCTCCGTTTATCGGTTTTACTGAGGACGAAGTGCAGCGGCTTTGCAGCACATATCACCGGGACTTTGGCGAGGTGAAACGCTGGTATAACGGCTATCTACTGAACGGTCAGCAGATCTATAATCCGAGGGCAGTCGTCAGCGTGATGCAGCGGCAGGAGTTCCGCAGCTACTGGTCGGAAACAGCATCGTATGATGCGATTGTTCCGCTCATCAACATGGACTACGATGGTCTGAAAACCGCTGTCATCGAAATGCTGTCAGGCGCGTCGGTCAAAGTGAACACCGCGACATTCAAAAATGATACGGCAAATATCAACAGCAAGGACGATGTGCTGACCTATTTGATCCATCTCGGCTATCTTGGCTACGATCAGAGGGAAAGAACCGCATCCGTTCCAAATGAAGAAATCCGCCAGGAACTAACCACGGCCGTGGAGAGTAAGCCGTGGAATGAGATGCTACTGTTTCAACAGGAGTCTGATAAGCTGCTCGATGCAACGCTCGATAGGGACTGTGCCGCAGTAGCAGAGCAGATCGAGAAGATTCACAATGAATATACGTCAGTCATTCAGTACCATAACGAAAATTCGTTGAGCAGTGTTCTGACGATCGCCTACTTGAGCGCGATGCAGTATTATTTTAAGCCGGTTCGTGAACTGCTGGCCGGCCGCGGATTTGCGGATTTCGTATTTCTGCCTAAACCGGAATACCGGAGTGATTATCCGGCGCTGATTGTCGAGCTGAAGTGGAACAAGAACGCGCAGACCGCTTTGCAGCAGATTAAGGATCGAAATTACCCTGCATCGATTGTGCAGTATACGGGCGATATCCTGCTTGTTGGCATCAACTATAACAAAGACACCAAAGAGCACGAGTGCGTGATCGAAGAATATAGAAAAAGATAAGCACAGCCGTTAAGAGTAGATTTACAGCCTCTCTTAACGGCTGCGTTATATAATGCAGGGTTTTACCTATAAATTTGCGGATAAGATCTCTTTATAGCCCTATGCAGTAACTCGTGCAGGGACAGCGTTATCGTGTAAATAATGAACAATAAAATTCGCTATATTGGTGTCCAATGGATATAATAATAGCAGGGAGTGATATGAGTGTCGATAGAACAGCGCAAGGCAAAAATTTTAATCAACAAGGCAGGCGGAACGGCTGGCGCGGATGCGAAAAACTATCGCGTGGCACTGCCGTCCGCCTGGATAAACGAACTGGGGATTGACGAAGAATCGCGCGAAGTTGTGCTGCAGTTTGATGGTGAATCCATCACGATACGGCGTGCTGTATCGGGCGGCTACTCAGACTTTGTGGATACCGCTCGTCGGCACGGACATGAGCTGCTTGTCCTGCATTTTTACGATGGTAACGCACTGTGTACGAAAATCTGCGCAGACAGAACAATGCGCACGCTGGCAATCGAAAATCACACAGCGGATGTGTTACGGACGGCATTTGGTGTCAACCAAAACCCGACTTGGGACGATTTGCAGGAGCTTTTAGAAAGCCGCTGTGTGCCGCGTCAGCGAGACGGCCTGCGCTATTATTTAGCGGAACTGGGACTGGAAAAGTATGAACCGTTGGAAATCATTCGCAGGACAGAAGGCCGCATGGCAGAGGACAACTGTCGCCTTGTGATCATGGAGGGATGAGCGTGGTAATCAAGCGGACGACAGGAAACCGCATTGCAGGAACTTCGTCAAAGGGCAATCAGGAGAAGTGGCAGGAGGACGGCCGCTGGTTTAAGCTGGATATGTTCGGCTATGAAGGGCTGGCGGAAACTGTGACTTCGGCGCTGTTGTCTCGAACCAATATTATTGAACTGGGTTTTCAATATGTAACCTACCGCATGGAGCGGCTAGAGGTCCATGGCCGCACCCGCAACGGCTGTTCCAGTGCAGACTTTTTGCAGCCGGGAGAATCCATTCTGACACTTGCCGATTTACTGCGCAAAGGCGTAGGCTCGGACTGGCAGTCGCAAGTAAAAAGACTTCCCAATATGCAGGCAAAAAAGGGAATTCAGCTTTTCCTCTGCGACATCGGCAGCACGCTCCTCAACCATTTCGTAATCCATCGGAACGAAGCTCCTGTCCTGCCAGCCGAGATCCTGCAGGAGCATATCTCTGCACTGCTGAATGGTGATGTGCTTCAAATCAATATCGCCGCCGTCAATTTCGCTGAACTGCCGGTCATAAACAGAGTAGTCCCAGCCGGTTTCGGTGGACTGAATGGAGAGATATTCGCGGTGCCCAATCTGCCAGGAGGCCTGGTTTGCCGTAATTTCCGGTTCGGGAGAGACTGTGCCGCCGCCGCGCTCCATCATCTCAGCGAACTCGCAGATGTGATAGACCCGGCCGGCAATTCTGGTGTGGTAATCATCAATATACACGCAGGGAGAAACAAAGTGCCTGCCTGCATAGTCGATCTGCACCTTGCCGCCGTCCGGGATACGGAACAGCTCGTTGTAGTCGCTGGTGATAAAACGGATGCTGTGATCGTGAGCATCCTCCGGATGCTCTTTTCGATAGGCGCGTCTGGCTTCCTTGATCTGCTCCAGCGTGCGAAGTGCAACTTCGGAAACCACTTCACCTTTGAGTCCGATCTCCTCAAGCGCCATCACCCTGCACAGGCGAGGGGATTGCGGATCGGGTTTTCCAGCATCTCCTCATAGGTGATCAGACCAGTGTGCTGGGCAGCACCGGTAGCTTTATCGAAGGTCTCATACGCAAACCCCGTCTGCGTGACCGTTTCCTTCACGTGCAGGTAGGATTCGTGATCCACCAGATAAAGGGCTTCTTTCTTTTCAAACATCAACGTAATCTTTCTCCTTTCGCAAAAAAATTAGCAGCCAGGCACCGAAGTGCATGACTGCTATGTGAGGAACGGTATTCTGTTTTAG
>OLSM01001644.1_pt1 | contig 16036 bp, 14 predicted proteins | sample 1672721 | NCBI WGS metagenome assembly OLSM01 (sample SAMEA3136717, study PRJEB25190) | human gut metagenome | reverse complement strand
GCTCGATGCCGCTGATCCGCCTGGGCGGTGCCGCCGGGACGGGGCTCGCGGACGGCAAGGCCGCCCGAACCGTTGCCGACAACGCTCCGGGGACGTGGAATACGCTCTATGTTAAGGTCGTGGACGATCGCATCACGCTGGTGGAGAATGGCGTGAAAGTTGCCGAAAATGCCGTGATGACGAACCTCTGCGCGCCCGGCGAGCCGGTTTATGCACAAGGCCGTATCGAACTGGCCGGACAGGGTGCTCTTGTGGCCTTCCGGAACCTCTGGATCAACGAATTGCCGTCGACACCCGTTTTCTCCCTCCCGGCCGACGAGGCTGCCGCGGGCTACGAGGTGCTCTTCGACGGGCGTTCGCTCTACAAGTGGACGGGCAATACGACCAATTATGTGCCGCTGGACGGTACGATCGACGTGACGGCCACCTACGGCGGTTCGGGGAACCTTTACACCGTCGGGGAATACGGCGATTTCATCCTGCGCTTCGAGTTCCGGTTCCTCACCGAGGGCGTCAACAACGGCATCGGTATCCGTACGCCGATGGGTGTCGATGCCGCGTTCCACGGGATGGAGATCCAGATTCTCGACCACGATGCGCCGATCTACAAGGACATCAGCGATTACCAGCAGCACGGTTCTGTTTACGGCGTCATCGCGGCCGACCGCGTGAAGTTCGGCGAGCTGGGTGAGTGGAATACCGAGGAGATCCGTGCCGTGGGCGACCGCATTACGGTCACGGTCAACGGTCGGGTGATCCTCGACGGCAATATCCGCGAAGCCTGCCGGGGGCATAATGTTTCCGAGGACGGTTCGAAGGTCAATCCCTATACGGTCGACCACCGCAACCACCCGGGGCTTTTCAATAAGTCGGGCCATATCGGCCTGCTGGGCCATGGTGCCGGCATCCAGTTCCGCAACCTGCGTGTGCTGGATCTGGGCGCGGGCCGCAAATAACAACCGCCGGGGCCGCCTCCCGTCCGGATCTCTTTCCGGACGGGCGACCCCCGGGGGACGGCGCGGGAACGCTCCGCACCCGATCCCGAAACTTGTAACCTGTCGGGCGTGCCGCGCCGCAGCGGATCCGCCGCGGACGGAGATTGAGCCCCGGCCGTGCGAATTGCGGCGCCGCCCGATATAACCTTTTGGAGGATTCCGATGAAAAACGAACCGACCGTTTCCCGCCCCGTGCGGATTGTGGTGATAGGAGCCGGGAACCGGGCCAATAAGTACCTCGAATATGCCCGCCGGTATCCCGACCGGCTGCAGCCCGTCGCCGTCGTCGATGTAAACGACCTGCGCCGCCATGCCTTCGCGCGGGATTTCGGACTGCCTGCCTGCAGGAGCTATGCGCATTACGACGACTTCTTCGCCGATGGCGTCGAAGCCGACATGGTGCTGATCTCGACCCCCGAGAACGTCCATTTCGACCCGGCGGTCAAGGCCATCGACGCGGGATACCACATCCTGCTCGAAAAGCCGATCGCCCAGCACCTCGAAGAGTGCCGCGAAATCGCCCGCCGTGCCCGCGAACGGGGCGTGATGGTCGGTGTGTGCCATGTGTTGCGCTACCATCCCTATTTTGCCAAAATCCGCGAGATCGTCGCCTCGGGCGAGCTGGGGCAGGTCGTCTCGGTCAACCATACCGCCTCTGTCGGTCTCGACCGTGCCACGCACAGCTACGTGCGCGGAATTTTCCGCCGCGAGCGGGAGTCGAATCCGATCCTGCTGGCCAAATGCTGCCACGACATCGACTTCCTGCTGTGGCTCACCGGCGCGCATTGCCGCAGCCTGTCGTCCTTCGGCTCGCTGCGCTGGTTCCGTGCGGAGAATGCCCCCGCGGGTGCGGGCCGCCGCTGCCTCGACTGCGCGATAGAGTCCGCCTGTCCTTTTTCGGCACGCGACCTCTATTATGTCCGCCGCGACTGGGTGGCGAACTTCGATGTCCCCGAAGGCAAGACCCTCGATGAGACCATCCTCGAGGAGCTTCGCACCGGGATGTACGGCCGTTGCGTCTACCACTGCGACAACGATGTGGTCGACCACCAGCTGCTTGCGATGGAGATGGAGGGCGAGGTGACCGTGAGCCTTTCGATGGAGATGTTCACGGCCGACGATTTCCGCAAGACGCACGTCCGCCTGACGGGCGGCGAGATCGATGGCGACGAGAGGACGCTGCGCGTGCGCAGGTTCCGCGGCGGCGACGAGCGGACTTACGATTTCTCGGATATCGTGGGGCAGCCGTTCCATGCCGGTGCCGACCTGCACCTGATCGGGGATTTCATCCGGGCGCTTCGCGATCCGGGCTATCCGTTCCTGACGACCATCGAGGATTCGATCGAAAGCCACCGTATCTGCTACGACGCCGAGCGCAGCAGACGCACGGGGACGACGATCCGCGTGGACGGGACGAAATAACGCACTACGGAAAAAGGCCGGATTATCCGGCCTTTTTTTCATTTTTAGCACCGTCTTTGCTACCTTTGCCGGAAACGGCCTCCCATGGAAATCCTCTATCGATGGATCGACGGCATCAACGACGTGCTGTGGTCATACCTGCTGGTCGCACTCCTGCTGGGGTGCGCCGTCTGGTTCACGTTGCGTACGCGCGGCGTGCAGTTCCGTATGCTGGGCGAGATGGTGCGCGTGCTGGGCGAGTCGGCCGGAAGCGGCCCCCGGGGCGAGAAGCATGTCTCGTCGTTCCAGGCATTCGCCGTGTCGCTGGCCAGCCGCGTCGGCACGGGGAATCTGGCGGGTGTCGCCACGGCGATCGCCGTCGGCGGGCCGGGCGCCGTGTTCTGGATGTGGGTCATCGCCCTGCTGGGTGCGTCGAGTGCCTTCGTCGAATCGACCCTCGCCCAACTCTACAAACGCAAGGGGCGGGACTCCTATATCGGCGGCCCGGCCTACTACATGGAACGCGGACTGGGCAAACGCTGGATGGGCGTCCTCTTCGCCGTGCTGATCTCCGTGACATTCGGTTTCGCCTTCAACTCGGTGCAGAGCAACACGATCTGCGCGGCCTGGGAGGGTGCTTTCGGCTTCGCCCACCATTGGGTCGGCGCCGGCCTGACGCTGCTCACGCTGCTGGTCATCTTCGGAGGCATCCACCGTATCGCCCGGGTGAGCGGGGTGGTCGTCCCGGTCATGGCACTGGGGTATATCGTCCTTGCGCTGGGCGTCGTGCTCTTCAATTTCCGGCGGTTGCCCGAGGTCGTGGAGCTGATCGTCGCCAATGCCTTCGGTTGGGAGCAGGCGATGGGCGGCGGTGCCGGCGCAGCGCTCATGCAGGGCATCAGGCGCGGCCTGTTCAGCAACGAGGCAGGCATGGGCTCGGCGCCGAACGTAGCCGCAACGGCCCATGTGTCGCATCCGGTCAAGCAGGGGCTGATCCAAACCCTCGGGGTCTTTACCGATACGCTCGTGATCTGCACCTGTACGGCCTTCATCATCCTTTTCGGCGGAGTCCCCGACGCCTCGCTGTCGGGCATACGGCTTACGCAAGCGGCGCTGGTCGGTGAAATCGGCCCTGCGGGCAGTGTCTTCGTCGCTGTGGCGATCTTCCTCTTCGCTTTCAGCAGCATTATCGGGAATTACTACTACGGCGAGGCCAATGTCCGGTTCATCACCCGCCGCCCCTGGGTACTGACCCTTTACCGGGTGCTGGTCGGTGCGATGGTGCTGTTCGGGGCGCTCGCCACGCTTGACCTGGCCTGGAGCCTGGCCGACATCACGATGGCCTTCATGACCCTCATCAACCTCGTGGCGATCGTCCTTCTCGGGCGCCAGGCGTTCCTGTTGCTGGCCGACTACGTGGGCCAGCGGCGCCGCGGCATCAAAAACCCGGTCTATACCCGCGACCGTATTCCCTCGCTTGAAGACAAGGCGGAGTGCTGGTAGCACCCCGCCCCGTATACCTTGCTGCGGAAACGATCTATTGCACGAACCGCCGTGTCACGCGGAATCGCTGCATGGCCGCCACCACGAGGTAACTGGCGGCGAAGGCGAGGCATGCGATCAGCAGGATGCGCAGGAGCGTCGGCAGAGCCGGAATCCGGGCGACGAGGTCATAGCCGGCCTGCACGAGGATGAAGTGGCAGAGGTAAATGCCGAACGTCGCGCCTGCCAGCCGCGAGAGCCATGCGCGGGGCTTGAAGTCCAGCTTGCGCACGATCACGAAGACCGGGTAGGTCATCATGAAGACGTTGATGCCCGCGAAATACCATACGATCTCAAGGTACGCGTAGTTGCCCGGGAAGTGGTTTTGCAGGGCGACGTATCCGAAGGCCGTGATCAGGTAGCCCGCAATGAACATCGGGATGCAGACGGCCAGTGTCCGGCGCCAGTCCCATGCGGGCGGGAATTTCACCAGGTAGTATGCCAGCACTAGGTAACCCGCGAAGCCCGAGACGTAGTAGAACGTCCCGAATTCGTTCCAGTCGCAGACGCCGTAGAGCCCCATGTTTCCGAAATTCCCCGTGTAGCCCAGCATCGGCGCGAACATCTTGGCGTAGGGCAGCAGCAGGGTCACGCCCCATACGCCGAGCAACGTTTTGAGTTCGCTGCGCGAGGCCCTTTCGAGCCATGCGCTGATCACGGGCATGATCAAATACAGCCCTGCGAGCATGTAGAGGTACCACAACGGCGTAGTGTCGAACGTGAAATTGAATACGAATGTCCAGAGTTTGTGCAGCGTGGCGCCCCAGGTGAAATTTTCGGGGTCGATCGCCGGGCTCTGGCTTGCGGTGACGTAATTGAGGTAGACGTAATAAAGCAGCGGCAGCACGACCGACCAGAAAACGAGTGCTGCGAGGATACGTCCGATGCGCTTGCGGTAGAAGCCGGCGAGGCCGGTTTTCACCGGGAGCAGCAACACGCCCGTCATCATGACGAACAGCGGCACGCAGCAGCGCACGAAACTGCCCGAAAAGGCTCCTGTGAGGAATGCGGCGCGGTCGTTGTCGAACTGGCCGACGAAGGGGTCGCAGCAGTGCGAAAAGACCACCAGGAAGCAGGCGGTCACGCGCAACAGGTCTACCCAGCCGATGCGTTCGCGGGCCGGGGCGTTCGGGTTGGGAAGTCGGTTCTCCATCTGTTTGTCGGGGTTAATCGGATTTTTGCGAAGATACGAAAAAAAGCGCGCCGCCACGATTTTTTTTCGCAGCAGTGCGCCGTTTTTTGTGCCGGGACGCACGGTTCGCCGCGCCCGGCGCCGCCTGCCGGTCAGTTCACGACGACCGTCGGGAAATATTCGCGGAAAAGCGCCGCGGCACGTTCCGACTGTTCCGGGGTGTTCTCCTGTACGCCTGCGAGCCTGTACTCTTTGCCCATTGCTTCGTATTTGTGAACGCCGAGCGTGTGATAGGGCAGTATCTCTACCCGCTCTACCTGTTTGTAGCCGCCCAGCCGTTCGCCCAGCGCGCGGATGTCGGCCTCGGCGTCGCTGTAACCCGGCACTAGTACGTAGCGCAGCCAGAACGGCTTGCCGTGTTCTTCGAGCCATGCCGCCGTGCGGAGCGTCTGGGCATTGTCGCGCCCCGTGAGCGTGCGGTGGCGCTCCGGATCGGCCTGCTTGATGTCGAGCAGCACCAGGTCGAAAGCACGCGTGGCAAGGACGTCGTAAGCCTCCTCCGCGCTCACCGCGCGCTCCACCGCGAACCCCTCGCTCTCCAGGTAGCGTGCCACGATGGCGGACAGGTCCACATCGTCATCGACTATGAGTATGCTCGGCATCGCACTCCCCTTCGGCCAGCCGGATGGACGAGACCATTGTACCCAAGTTAGCTGGAAATCCCTTTCCGCGAGCGCAAGCACCTGACCTCGTTGGTTACGGGCCGTAACCAACTGCTAGCACGCAAACGGTTACAATATGTAACGGTTTGCCCCCGGACAATCCCCTGTTGCACGTGGCAGCCAAATTGTCCGACGGCGCACGGGGCGTACGTCACGCGCGTTGAAAGCACGACCTGGGGTTTCGCGCGAGCGAACCGCCACGTCCGAGCGAAGCCCGTCCTTTTCCGCCTACGCGTACGCAGGTAGCAGGAAGACAGAAGAGAACCGCCCCCATTTGTCCGCAGCTTAGCCCCGCAGCTTCTTCCACTTGCGGATCTTGCTGCGAAACGACTTGAACGGCGCGACAGTGTTCGTGTGGACCCACTTCCACACCGGCCACATCGACGGGGTCGACTGCGCCCACTTCCGGCCGCCCGGCTCGAACAGCTCGTTGTCGGAGAACCCGTCGACCCACTCCGCGAGCGCGTCCATGTCGGCCGAAACGCGGCGGCCTCGAAGCCGCCGCGTCACGCCTATTCGCCCATCATGTCCTGGAGTTTCTTGATGTCGGCCATGCTCATGCCCCCCATGCCGGGCAGGCCCATGCGACGCCGCCGGCCCTTCTTGCCCTTCTTGCCCTTCTTGCCGCCTTGCAGGTCCTCAACGGCGGGCATCATCTTCTTCATCATCTTCTTCGTCTCGTTGAACTTCTTGATCAGCTGGTTCACGTCCGAGACGGTCACGCCGGCGCCGGCGGCGATGCGGGCGCGCCGCGAGCCGTTCAGCAGGTCGGGCTTCTCGCGCTCTGCCTTGGTCATGGAGTTGATGATGACCTCCATATGGTCGAGCGCCCCCTCGTCCACCTGGCCCTGCGACATGGCCTTGTCGCCGCCGGGCAGCGCGCTGATCAGCTTCGATATGCCGCCCATCTTGCGTATCTGACGGTTCATGTCGATGAAGTCGTTGAGCGTGAGGTTCGCACGCATCATGCGCTCGGCCTGCTCCTGCTCCACCTCTTCCTGCTGCACCTTGACGGCGCTCTCGATGAGGCTGACCACGTCGCCCATCCCGAGTATCCGCTTCGCCATGCGGTCGGGATGGAACTCCTCGAGGGAATCCGGCTTCTCGCCGGACGAGATGAACTTGATGGGCTTGCCGGTGACCTGCTTGATGGACAGCGCGCCGCCGCCGCGGGCGTCGCCGTCCATCTTGGACATGATAACGCCGTCGAAGTCCACGCGCTCGGCGAAGGCGGCCGACACGTTCACCACGTCCTGGCCGGTCATGGCGTCCACCACCATGAGGATCTGGTCGGGCTTGACCGCGCGCTTGATGGCCTCGGCCTCGTCCATCATCTCGTCGTCCACGTGCAAACGGCCCGCCGTGTCCACGATGACCACGTCGCGCAAGTTGTCGATGGCGTCCTGGACGCCCTCGGTGGCGATGCGCACCGGGTCCTGCCCGTCGCCGCGGTACACGCGCACGCCGATCTCGCCGCCGAGGGTTTCCAGCTGGTCGGCCGCGGCGGGGCGGTACACGTCGCAGGCCACGAGCAGGGGCGAATGGTTCTCCTGCTTCAGGCGGTAGGCCAGCTTCGCGGCGGCCGTCGTCTTGCCGGAGCCCTGCAGGCCCACCATCATGATGACGTTGGGCGTGCGGTTCTGGGCCAGGACCAGCTTGGACTCGGTGGAGCCCAAAAGCTGCGTGAGCTCGTCGAGCACGATGCGCACGACGTTCTGGGAGGGCGTCAGGGAGTCCAGGACCTCGGAGGTCATGCACTTCTCCTTGCAGCGTCCCACGAACTGCTTGACCACGCGGAAGTTGACGTCTGCCTCGAGAAGCGCCATGCGGATCTCGCGCATGGCGAGGTTGATGTCGTCCTCGGTCAGACGTCCCTTGCCGCGCAGCTTGTCGAAGGTGTCCTGGAGGCGGTCGGAGAGCGAGTTGAACATGCGTTACATCCCTTCACCAACGAGCGCGGCACAGAAGTCGTGCGCGTCGAAGGACTGCAGGTCGTCGATGGACTCGCCCACGCCGATGCGGTAGATGGGCAGGCCCAGCTGGCTTGAGACGGCAAGGGCGATGCCACCCTTTGCGGTGCCGTCGAGCTTGGTGATGGTGAGCGAAGTGACCTGCGTCGCCTGCGTGAACTGCCGTGCCTGTTCAAAGGCATTTTGTCCCGTGGAACCGTCGAGCACCAGCATCACCTCGTGCGGGGCCCCCGGGATGACCTTGCCCATGACGTTGCGGATTTTGGTCAGTTCGTTCATCAGGTTGACTTTGTTGTGCAGGCGGCCTGCCGTGTCGATCAGCACCACGTCGGCGCCGTTGGCCTTGGCCGACGTCAGCGTGTCGAACGCCACCGATGCCGGGTCGGAACCCATCTCCTGACGGATCATCGTCGCCCCGGCGCGGTCGGCCCAAACTTTGAGCTGGTCGATGGCTGCGGCGCGGAACGTATCGGCGGCGCCGATCCAGACTTTCAGTCCGGCCTTGGTCAGCTGTGCCGCGAGCTTGCCGATGGTGGTGGTCTTGCCCGCGCCGTTGACGCCGACGACCATCACCACGTAGGGTTCGCCCTGCCTGGCGTCGAGCCCGAAATGCTTCTCCGAGCCGTGCGACTCCTCCATCAGCGACATGACCTCCTCGCGCAGGATGGACTGGAGCTCGGACGTATTCATGTATTTGTCGCGCGCCACACGCTCTTCGATGCGCCGGATAATCTTCACCGTGGTTTCCACGCCCACGTCCGACGTAATCAGCACCTCCTCCACGTCGTCCAGCAGGTCGGCATCGACCGTCGAGCGGCCTGCTACGGCACGGGCGAGTTTCGAGAAGATTCCGGTCTTGGTCTTTTCGAGCCCCGCGCTGAGCTCTTCCTGCTGCTGTTGCCGACTCTCCGGAATGTCCGCTGCGGCGCTATCCTGTTTCTTTTTGAAAATATCGAAAAATCCCATACTTATATTTATATATCCTGACAAAGATAATAAGAAAGTTTGGAAAAAAACGTTATATTTGCGCTATATACATTTCCTGCAATGATGAAAAAAACGATCCTGCTGCTGTTGGCAGCGTTTTGCGGCGTACTGACTGTCGCAGCCCAAGACCTGATAATCAAGGCTGACGCCTCGAAGGTCGAAGCGAAAGTGACGGAGATAACCCCCGAGTCCGTTCGTTACAAGCGTTTCTCCAATCCCGACGGCCCGACTTACGTCCTGCCCGTGTCGGAAATCAGCTATATCCAATATGCAAACGGCGAGAAGGAGTATTTCAAGGCTGCCGCGAGCATTCCTGCAACACCGTTGACCCCGGCCATCCCGGCCGAGGAGCCCGCTAAGGTTTCCGCCGCTCCCGCTGCGGCCGAGGCGCCTGCCGCCAGCCCTGCCGATGGGGTGAAGTATGTGGTCAAGGAGTACGAGATCGGCGAATTCTATAACCAGGACGGGATCAAGGGCGTCGTGTGTATGCTCTCCGACGACCGCCAGCACGGGCTGGTAATCTCGCTCGATGAGATTTACCTGCACTGGAGCGAGTTCCGCAAGCCCGACCTGCGCGTCATCGGTACGGACAACCGTTCCGACGGCAGTGTGAACATGGAGAAAGTTGCGGCCTACATCGCCGAGAACAACCTTTCGTGGGACGATTTCCCGGCATTCAAGTGGTGCCGCGAGAAGGGTGAGGGCTGGTACCTTCCGTCGATCGACGAACTGCTGAACATCGGCCATAATTACAGCGGCGGGACGCGTGTGCAGTCCAGCCGCCAGGCCCGTAACCGGTTCAACAACGCCCTCAAGAATAACGGCGGCAAGCGTATGGATCGGCTGGTCTACTATTTCTCCTCGACCGAGAAGGACGAGAAGTCGGCCTTTACGTCGCATATGGGTATCGAACCTCCCTATGTCGTCGAAATTCCCAAGTATAACAATTTTCTGGTGCGCGCGGTACACAAGTTCTGATTCGCCGGGAGAGAGCCGGAGAAATACAAAGGGCATCCGATCGGATGCCCTTTGTATTTAAGATTAGCTCTTAAAATACTTATTTCTTCTCTTCGAAGAATTCCTTGACCTGGTCGTTGGGAATGATGCCTTCCTTGAACATGTAAGCACCGGTCTTGTCCGACTTGACCATCTTGATGCACTTCGTAAAGTTCTTACCCGTGCCGGTTTTCAGTGTTGCGACTACTTTCTTTGCCATAGAGCTTCAAAACTATTTAATTTCACGGTGAACGGTGACCTTCTTCAAGAACGGATTGTACTTTTTACGCTCCAGACGGTCGGGGGTGTTCTTTTTGTTTTTCGTCGTGATGTAACGGGACATTCCCGGAACTCCGCTCTGTTTCTGTTCGGTGCATTCGAGAATGACCTGAACCCTGTTGCCTTTCTTTGCCATTTGTTACTTCGGTGTTTTAGTAAACGGACTTGGGTGCGGCAGCCTCGCGCAGTGCTACTGCAAGACCCTTCTTGTTGATTGTTTTCATTCCGGCTGCCGACACCTTCAGGGTGATCCAGCGGCCTTCCTGCTCGGACCAGAAACGCTTGGTTTTCAGATTGGGGCTGAATTTGCGTTTGGTCTTGTGGTGCGAGTGCGAGACGTTGTTGCCCACGATCGCTACCTTGCCTGTGATTTCGCAAACTTTCATTGTTGTTTTCGCTAAATTTGTTCGTTATTCCCGTAAGGGAGTGCAAATATAAGGAAAAAATGAGAATTAAAGATTAATAATCCACATTAATTTTCCGGTGTGTGGTCTATTGTATTGGTTTTTAGTGTTTAACGTAACGGTATCGAAAGTGCGAAACGTGCCCCTCCGCTGTAATTTGTGTCGAGTTTTATCGTGCCGCCCAGGGCCGAGGCGATCAGCCGGCACACGGTCAGCCCGAGCCCGAGCCCTTGCGAGAAGGTGTCGAGCTTGACGAAGCGTCCGAAAATATGCTCGGCCTCGCAAGCCGGGATGCCGGGCCCCGAGTCGGTTACCGTGAATGTGATGCGGCGGTTGCCGCCGTCCAGCGTATATGCGAGCGTGATTTCTCCGTCGGCCGCGAAATGTACGGCATTGCGCAGCATTTCGGTGATGGCTTTGGATATCAGCATGCACGAAGTGTGCAGGTGGAATTTCTCGCGTGCCGGGACAAAACGGATACTCACCGCCCGGGAACTGGACTGTGAGACCTTCTGAATACACTCCTGGCAGCATTCGTTGATGTCGGTCGGGCTCATGGCCGGCGGGGTTTCCGACGATTCGAGTCCGGCGATGTAGAGCACGTCGTCCACGAGTTTTTGGAGATAGCCGCTGTTTTCCTGGATGATGCTTATATAGGATTGCCGCTCGGCGGCGTCGGCATCGTCCGAGGCTGCGGCCAGCTCCGCAAATCCGACGATGGAGTTGAGCGGCGTATTGATCTCGTGCGTGATGTTGCGGATGAAGATGCCTTTCATCCGGTTGCTCTCTTCGGCGGCTCTCTTCGCGCGGGCGAGGTGGCGGTTCATGCGGAGCATTACCGCGATGAAGACGGCGGCCAGCAAGAGAATGCACGCCAAGCCGATGGTGCCCAGTTGGGTGCGGTGCAGGCGCTCTTCCTGCGCCTGTTGGCGCAGTTCTGCTTTTTCCATGTTCAACCGGTTGACATCAAGCAGCGTGGCGAATTCTCCGAGTGTCTTCTCGTTGTCGTCGTTGACTTGTTTGTGGTAGAGTTCTGTGTAATGCTGTATGTCCCGGTAGGCGGCTTCGAAATTGCCGAGGGCGGCGTAGGCGGCTGCACGGTTTTCATAGAGGTAGTAGAAATAGGATTCCTTGTATCCTTCTCTTTCGAACGACCTGATCAATTTGTCGATTGCGGCGATCATCTTGCCGTATTCGTGCGAATGGTTGTAGATGGCGACCTCGATTTCAGCGAGTTTGATCTCCGAGAGGTTGCCGTTCTGCCCGGCCTTGATCTCGTTGAAAAGTGCTTTGGCTTTGTCGGTCTGGCCTGTCTGGGCGAGCAGGTGCGTTTCCTTGGCCTTCAGACCCCAGATGTAGTCCGGTAGCGGAATGCATGCCTTGCCTTTTTCGACGGCTTCTGCGGCTTCGGGATAGCGTTGCAGATCCATCAGCATGGTCGCGAGTTCCGAATAGAGGTTCGAGAGATGGAATGTGTTGAGCCCGTTCTGGATGATGAAATCGATTGCCTTCCGGTAGTATTCCACAGCGGGTTTTTTCAATCCGCGGGTGCGGTAGATGTGTCCGAGCTGTTTGTATGCCTCGGCGGTTGCGGGTTTGTAATTGTCCTTTTCGGCCTGCGACATATACTGCTCCAGTTCGTATTGGGCGAGCGTGTATTGCGCCTGTTTGGTATAATAGAGAATCAGCCGCGACCAGGTGAAGTAGTAATACTTGATCTGGTCATTCTTGCGGGCGAAATCCTGCACGCGGGGAATCCATGCCTTGAGCGAGTCGAGGTTGTTGTTGAAATAGTAATGGTCGGCTTTCAAGCTCAGGGCAACGGCCTGCATCCGGATGTCGTGCTTCTCGCCCGAGAGCCGGAACAGCGTGTCCGCCTTGCTGAGGACGGCCGTGTCGCGTATGTTGTTGTTGCACCAGCGGTAATAGGCGTAAAGCGTACTCTCTACTTGTTGGTGGCTTTCGTTTTCAGCATGGGCCGTGGTGAGGAGCATACCGAACAACACCGACAGGAATAAGGTTCTTTTCATTTTGCGCTGGGCTGAATTGCTGCAAAAATAAGCTAAATTGTTTGCAAAAACAAACGGATCAGCCGTAATTTGAAACTATTTGCCCGGTTGGGCGGCGAGCAACTCTTCTTCGAGCAGTTCGATGGCGGCCGTTCCCGCTTCGCGGATGATTTGCGTGCGGTCGCCTTTGGCATGGATCAGCCGGGCCGTGGTGCGCAGGGGCGAACTGACGGCGATCCATACCGAACCGACCGGGTATTCGGGGGTGCCGCCCGTGGGGCCTGCGATCCCTGTCGTGGCGATAGCGTAGTGTGCATTTGCCAGATGACGGACGCCTTCGGCCATCTGGCGTACGACCTGTTCGCTGACGGCGCCGTAGCGGGCTATCGTATCGCAGCAGATGTTTACGAAGTTCTGCTTGGCATCGAGGCTGTAAGTCACTACGCCGCATTTGAAATAGGCCGAGGCACCCGGCATGGCCGTGAAGCGTGCCGCGATGGTACCGCCCGTGCAGCTTTCCGCCGTGGCAAGGGTCTGGATGCGGTCGGTCAGGAGTTTATGCACCCGCTCCTCGGGCTGCTGACGCATGCAGGATGTGAGGGCGAGGAGTGCACCGATGGTTGAGGCAAGTATTCTATGCATGGGACGAATGTATTATTTACCGTTGAGTTCGTCGCGCAGCAGGCTGATGGCGAAGGCGCTGGCCCGGTCGATGATCTGCCCGCGGTCGGAACCGCACTGTTTGAGGATGGCGGTCGTCCGGTGTGGGGTCGCCACGGCGATCCATACCGTGCCGACCGGCTTTTCGGCGGAGCCGCCCGCGGGGCCTGCGATACCGGTGGTCGCTATGGCGTAGTCGGCACCCGAGATCCGTCGTGCCCCTTCGGCCATTCGCCGTGCGACCTCTTCGCTGACGGCGCCGTGGCGGGCAATGACCTCCGGGTCTACGCCCAGGATATCGTGTTTCGAGGCGTTGCTGTACGAAACTACGCCGCAGAGGAAATAGGCCGAAGCACCCGGCATGGCCGTGAAACGTGCCGCGATGTTGCCTCCGGTGCAGCTTTCCGCCGTGGCGAGGGTCAGCCCGCGCTCGGTGAGCAGCTTGTGTACCAGTTCCTGCATGGTGGCCGTTTCGTACCCGATGATGTTGTGGGGGATGATTTTCCGCAGTGCCTCGAATTGCCGTTCGATCTCCTTCGAAACGCTTTCGCCCTCGACCTCATAGGCCGACAGGCGCAGCCGTACGGCGCCCGGATTGGGCAGGTAAGCCAGTTTCAGGTAGGATGGCAGGGCGTTTTCCCATGCTTCGATCTTTGCGGCGAGCATCGACTCGGGCAGCCCGGCCGTGATCATCGTGCGGTGTATGATCTGGCGTAGTTCGAAATGCGCTTTCAGGCGCGGCATCACTTCGTCCTGCATCAGGTGTTCCATCTCGTAGGGGACACCGGGCAGCGAGACTACCACCTTGCCGTCGCGTTCGAACCACATGCCCGGAGCCGTGCCGTGGGCGTTGAACAGCACCGTGCAGCAGGCCGGAACCATCGCCTGCCCGCGGTTGAGTTCGTTGAACTCGATGCCGCGCCCTTCGAGCATGCGTTTCACATGGTCGGCGACCCGTTGGTCGGGCACCAGTTCGCAGCCGAACATTCCGGCCAGGGTCTTTTTGGTGATGTCGTCCTTGGTGGGGCCGAGCCCCCCGGTGATGACGACGACGTTGGAATCTCCCAGGGCGCGTTCCACGCTCCGGACGATCTGTGTGCTGTCGTCGCCGATCGAAACCTTTTCGTGTACGACGATGCCGGCGGCGTTGAGGTGCTTGGCGATGGATACGGAGTTCGTATCCACGATCTGGCCGATGAGGATTTCATCGCCGATGGTGATGATCGTTGCTTTCATGGCAATATTTGAGGCTCAGGATGCGGGCTGTTTCTTGCGGGTGTCCGGTTCGTTATCTGCAGGTTGTGCCGGGCTGTTCTGTGTTTCCGGTGACGGGTTCGGCACCGATTCTGCAGGTGCGGCGGCCTGCGTTTGGGCTGTCGCGGCGGTTTCCGTTCCGGGTGCGGCCTTCCCGGCTTCCGGTGCCTGTGCGCCTGAAGCCGTCGCTGCTGCGGCTTTTGCCTCAGCGGCCTGAGCAGCAGCCCGGGCCTCTTCTTCGGCTCTCGCTTCTGCGGCTGCCTTGGCTGCTGCGGCCGCTTCGGCATCGGCGATCAGCGAACGGCAGATTTCGCCGACCAGTCCCGGCCCTTCGTAGATGTAACCGGTGTAGAGTTGCAGGAGGTCTGCGCCTGCGTCGAGCATCGCCTTGGCATCGGCGGGGCTCATGATGCCGCCCACGCCGATGATCGGAAAGTTGCCGCCCGAGCGGGTGTGGATGCGCCGCACGACCTCTACGGCCCGTTGGGTGAGCGGTGCGCCGCTCAGGCGGCCGCTGCCGATCTTGTCGAGCGCCATGTGGCTCGTATGCAGCCCTTCGCGGCGGTGGGTGCCGTTGGTGGCCACGATGCCGTCGAGCGGTGTTTCGAGCAGGATGTCGCTGATTTCGTCGATGACTTCGTCCGACATGTCGGGCGACACCTTGAGCATGATCGGCCGGTACTGGTTCTGCCCGCGGCGGAAGTCGAACAGCGGATCAAGTATCTGGAGTATGTGCGTGCGTGTGTAGGTGGTGCCTTCGCGGCAGGAGTTGTCGCAACTGATATTCACCGTGAAATAGTCCGCATACTGGTAGAGGTTGCGGAAGAGCCGGAGGTAATCTGCCGCCGCATTTTCGGGGGGCGTCACGGTGTTCTTGCCGATGTTGCAGCCCACGATGAGCCCTTCGTGCGGGCGGCGCAGGTGGCAGATCGTCTTGTCCAGCCCGCGGTTGGAGAGCCCGATGCGGTTGATGATAGCCCGGTCTTTGGGCAGCCGGAACACGCGCGGGCGCGGGTTGCCCGCCTGCGGGCGCGGGGTGACGGTACCTATTTCGATGAACCCAAAGCCGAGTGCCGCCAGTTCGCGGTAGGCTTCGCCGTTGTGGTCGAAACCTGCGGCCAGGCCGACGGGATTGGCGAATTTTACGCCGAAGACCTCGCGTTCGAGCGCCGGGTGCCGTACGGTGTAACATTTGCGCAGGAACCAGCGCCCGCCGGGTATGAGCCCGATGATGCGCAACAACAGAAGCGCCACATGGTGTGCCCGCTCGATGGTAAGCGAGAAAAGGATGGGCTTTATGATTCTCCGGTACATTTTCTTAAGGGCATTGTCCGTGGCCGCAAAGGTACTAAAAAAGAATTGATTTCGCTAAAAGTATTCCCTGCGGTAGCGGTAGTGGTCGCGCATGGCCTCGAAATCGGCGGGCCGCGCCTTGAGGCGGCAGCTTTCGGCTTCGATGTCATAGGCGTCGCCGATGGTCGTGCAAAGCTCCTGCCACGGGATCGGCCGCGGGACGGAGGGGGCGGCTTCGGAGGGGTACCAACCCCGGAGCGGGAGGCCGAAGAAGCCGGCCAGCGTGGCGACGGACATGGCCGTAGCGGTGGCTTTGCCCTGCTCGGAGTAGCCGGCGACGTGGGGCGTGGCGAGCAGCGCGCGGTCGAGCAACTGCGGGTCGAGGTGCGGTT
>OLSM01001643.1_pt1 | contig 16043 bp, 22 predicted proteins | sample 1672721 | NCBI WGS metagenome assembly OLSM01 (sample SAMEA3136717, study PRJEB25190) | human gut metagenome | reverse complement strand
AACTGCGTTGACGTGTCATTGCCGCAGTAGCTGCTATGCGGCAAGCAATGCAGATTAACATTAGCGCAACTGCCTATAAAATAAGCATAATTCCGCACAAATCACTTGAAAACGAATATTTCTTCAATCGGTGCTTCAACAACTCTTGAAATATCAATCGCCAGTTTAAGTGAGGGATTGTATTGTGCCTTTTCCAGCCGCATAATTGTTTCTCGCCGCACGCCCACCTGTGCCGCTAACTGCTCTTGTGTCAAATCCTTTAATAGCCTGTACTTTTTTAATCTACATTCAAAATCCGGCACGCTTATTCCTCGCTTTCATCAAACTGTTCATCGTTATCATAATGATATAGCAGATATTCGCTAAGGAATATTTCAAGTGCTATGGAGAGAGCTATAACAATAACAAGAGCAATTAAGGTATATTCAAGGTTATCCATGAGCTTTCCCTGTCCCAAAATGAGTATTGCAAGAAAAATAATGGACAGAGAAGTTGTGTTCGCTACACTTTGCGCTTTCATTTTGTTTTCTTTGTATCGTTCATCTATAAGAGTATTTGACATTTTTCCCTCATAGAAAAATCCGAAAAAGCCGAAAAACAGGAAAAACACAAAAGGAAAAATTGTCTTGTCAACGCTGTAAGTCCAAAATCCCAAAAAACCGGCAAATCCTAATAAACCTAAAAAACCCAGTTTGGGATTTATTGTTCTGGTGGATTGCAAGGTTAATTCCCTACGCCTGTTTATTTTAATAGATTCCAAAAACAACACAACAATATTCACAATATACAAGGTAAGAAGTACGCCGGAAATAATCATAGGCAGGTCTTGCACTCTGAAAACATATTCAGATAAATCCATAGGCACAATAAACCTTGAATTGTTAAATGCTATCGTGTACCATGAAGATATTGCTACCAGCAGAGCGCATATCACGCCCAGGCAAATTGTGAGTTTCGTTCTTTTTTTCATAATGGTGTCCTCCGATGAGATGTATTTGTCGCTTATTAAGATAAATATATCACTTCAAAGGCTGGCTGTCAATAGGAAAGATACAAATACATCACTTTCCCCAAAATGCTTAGAAAGACAAAAGCTGATATAGGAAAATTCCCACATCAGCTTTTCGTATTGGTCTGTGTTTCGGAAATAGTGGCTGCTGTCTATCAAATTATCATTTGTTACTTTACCGCACATGAGCATTGGCACCGGGGTTGTCGTTGCCGTAGCCTTCCAGCAGGTTGATAGCTCCCCAGATGCCAAGACCGGCCCCCAGCGCGATGACGAGAGTTTGAAGAACGGTTACTGCGCTGTTGAAAAATGCCATAAATGTGTACCTCCTTGTACGATGCGCCCTAATGGGCTGATGAATAGTGAATGTCCCCCTGCATGTGCACCTGCAAAAGGGCAAAAAAATAGCCAGGTCTCCAATTTCCATCAGAAACCTGGCCATGTAAAAGGGCGGCTCACCGCCGCCCTCATCGTTAATATTCTGTGCTCAATAGAAAATCTGCAATGTGCATACTCTTAATGCCCTGGTAATTTCCTCCGACAAATTCATCGGTTCTCAAAACATACTTCGGATAATTATCTCGGATTTCCAGCAGCCGTTCATATTCGCGCTTTTCTGTCTTCTCAGATTTGATCTCCTGTGTGACCTGCACGTACAACCGGTCATTCTGCTTCTGCGCCACAAAATCGACTTTACCATCCGGTGTTTTCCCAATCGTCACGGTATATCCTCGTCTGCAAAGTTCCAGATACACCACATTTTCCAGACTGGAAGCAACGCTGTCTGGTGTATAGCCCAGCGCGCTGTAACGTAAAGCGGTATCAGCAAGATAAAACTTCTCCTGCGTTTTCAGAATCTCCTTCCCGCGCAGGTCGTATCGAGAACAACGATGAAGAAGATATGCTTTCTCCAGCTTTTCCAGATAACTGTACACCGTTTCATTGTCGATTGAACGATGCTCCGATTTCAGATAATCCGAAATTGATTTTGCCGAGAATGAATTTCCCACATTCGCAAACGTGTACCGAACCACCCGTTCCAGCTGGTCGATCTTACGAATCTGGTTTCTCTTTACGATATCCGAAAAAATCGTAGAATTATAGATGTCCCGGACAATCGTATAAACCTCATCCTGTGAATACTCTCGCAGGTGTGTTGCAGGGAAGCCGCCCAAGCGGATATAATCTGCCAGTTCAGCATGGATATCCTTTACCTGTGTATACTGCTTTTTGAATTCCAGATATTCCTGAAAAGAAAGCGTATAGATACGGAAGGAAACATATCGTCCGGTCAGGTAAGTCGCTATTTCCGAAGACATCATTCTGGAATTGGAGCCTGTCACATAAAGGTCAACATCATAATCCGTTGCCAGGGAGTTTACCACTTTCTCCCAGCCTTCAATTTCCTGAACCTCATCCAGAAAGAGATACGTTCTCCCAGTTGGATCGAGTTTTTCTTTGACAGCTTTGAACATATCCTTCGCTGTCATATCCTCATAATCCATGGAATCGAAACGCATACTGACAATCCGCTCAGACGGAATGCCATGCTCCTGTTGCAGCTTCTCCATGATCATTTTTAGAACTGTGGATTTTCCGCAGCGGCGAACCCCGTCAACACTTTTACAAAAGGTGTGTCGGTGTATGCCATAATCTTATCGACGTAAAGCGGTCTGTTTATCATAGGAACCACCTCCATGGTTCCATGATACCGCAGGCACATAAAAAAATCAACATGTTTTGCGATTATAAACCGCAACTTATATTGATTTTCATTGACTTTGAGAACAAGAAAATCAGCATTCAGCATACGGTTGTGACCGCAAAGGTCAACGGAACGGTAACGGAAATCGCACGAGATAAGACAAAAACAAAGTCGAGCTGCCGGACACTTCCCCTGATTCCTGCCTGTGACCAGATGCTCAATAATTGGGTCACAGTGACATCAGCACAACAAGCAACATTTATACACATCTGGATTTCTCCAGTAAGGTATCTTCTGCCAATGCCATCGTCAGGATCTTCCCGGAGAACACAAAGGTGTGACTTGCAACAAAAATAAAGCAGCCCGGAACCCGAAAAAGTCCGAACTGCTTGTTTGGTGCCGGTGGTGGGGGTCGAACCCACACGTGTTATTAGCACAAGGGATTTTGAGTTTTGGGGAGGGTTTTCCATTTGGTGTCATCTGGTGATCTTTAAGGTCATCTGGTGCCCGACTTTAAAGCGCAAAAGCAACAGAGCATCGAATGAATTTTTGATAAATCTGCGATTTTTCGTTACGTTTCCCCTCTGCTCTGATTTTTCGATATGGAAGGCAAAAAAGGAAATTGGAGGGATATTTAGGAGGGATGCAGGGCAAAACGCTCCTCTGCTTAGGCACAAAACGAAAGGAAAGTCAAGGACGATGAACAAATTTCAAGCGAGAAAATTTTACAGGAAAATGTTTGCAAACTATCCCGATGTTCTCACCGTGGAAGATGCAACAAATCTCTTGGGCTTCAAAAGCCAGACCGGCGTGATACGGCGCATCCATCAGAACCGTATCCGATACCTGAAGGTCGGCAGAAATTTTATGATCCCCAAAGAATATCTCATAGATTATCTTTTAAGCGATTGATTCCATACCGACTATATTATATTACATAGCGCACTGCTTTTTCAATGTCAAGGAGCTGTGCGCTTTTATTTTTTCAGATGGGAGGTCAAGTTTTGAACGGAAACCAGTATAGAAAGTTGAAAAAACAGCATGATCCTTGATTATTTCTACGGACAAGCCGGAGAGCTGTTCTCCTTCTACCGCATTCCAAAGGCTCTGTTTCAGGAGCCACGGTTCCAGAGCCTGTCAACCGATGCCAAGACCCTGTACGGTATCCTGCTGGACCGCATGAGCCTGTCCGTGAAAAACGGCTGGCTGGACGAGCAGAACCGGGTGTTCATTATCTTCACGATAGAGAATGTCAAGAGGGCGTTGTGTTGCGCAGACAACAAAGCGACCAAGCTGCTCCGGGAACTCGAAAAGTTTGGTCTGATTGAACGAAAACGCAGAGGTCTGGGAAAGCCAAGTTTGGTGTATGTGAAGAACTTTTCAGCAGAATCGTCAAAATCAATATTCCAGAATCGTGATTTTCACGATTCTGGAGGCTTCAAAAACGCAAGTCAAGACCCTTCAAAATCACGATGTAATAAGACTAAAGAGAATGATACTGAAATGAGTGAGACTGATCCATTCTATTCTGAAGAAGCGGATGGGATGAGCAAACGCACCCAACTGGAAGAATATTTTTCTCAGTCTTTGGAGATAGACCTTCTGCTCCGGCTCTGCCCGGATGATGAGGGCACCATCTATCAGATCGTAGATTTGTTGGTGGACACCTGCGCTCCCAGCAATATCGCTTTTGTGCACACCTCATGCACTGCGAGAAAAGAAAAATCAACGTATATTCGTCTATATAGAATGCCCTGCCAGCCCAATGGACTTTCCTGACTGTAAGTACGACCACCAAGCCTCTGATTTTCAGGATGAAACGATTTGGGATGTAATATGGTTGGCGGACAAGTGAGCTACAGGCCCTTGAGATGTAACTCACTTGGGGTTCAGATGTATCGCATCCCAATTCACAATAAAATACGATGTACCGTAAAAGCGTAACTTCTGCTCTGAATGAATGGAAGATGCGCTTTTTACATTTGGCATCAAGTTATAGATTGACAAGAGGACGCATACACGATAAACTTAGTATAGTTGCACCCAATATAGATGAAAGTAATGGGTGTAACAAGCGACACCTCAAGTAAAAGTTTTATAGAAGTGGACGGAGGGAGTATCGTGCTGAGCGGACAATTTGAAAATTGCTATGGCTTACGTCAGTTTCATTTGCCCAATATTGATTTTCGCCGTTGTAATGGAGCACTTATTTATGCACCTAACGGTGTGATGAAAAGCTCTCTTTCAAAAGTCTTTGACGATATTTCAAAAGGCAATGTCACAACTGATCGGATTTTTCCTGAGGTTGTGAGTAGCTACTCAGTAACACATTATACGAGTACGTATACTTTTAGTTCTGCAAATCCTCAAAATGTTCTAAATCCCACTGATCGAATTTATGTAGTCAACACGTTTTCGGATTCGTTTGAATTTACAAAGGAAACTGTCAGCACACTGCTTGCAGATGAAACAACTAGAAACGAGTATAATGCCTTAATAGCCAATTTTAGCGGTGAAATTGGACAAGTCGAAGAAAAATTGAGAGTCTTGACTGGCTTGACAAAAAATCAAATCAAGGGAAAACTAATTGAGGACCTAAGACTACCTACAACGACAGATTGGACCGATATTATAGAGAAAGTTCATGATTTGATTGCAACTCGACAGCCGTACGCTTTTCTGAACGATTGTAAATACTCGGAACTGTTTAATGATAAAGTCATGGCAGTTTATGCAAAAAGAGAGTTCAATACATCACTAGCCGAATATGTGGACAATCTCAATCAATTGCTGGAAAACAATCCGATTTTGAATACTCATTTTACCGAGAAAAATGCGGAAACACTAGGCAAAGATTTTGAGAAGAATAATCTTTTTGCGGCACAACATACAATCCGTCTAAAAGATGGAGTTACCGAGATTCACTCTCTTGAGGAATGGAACTCTATTGTTAAAACTCAACTGGATAGACTTTATGCCACACCTGAATTAAGCACGGCATTTTTAAAGCTAAAAAAGATGCTAACTGCAAATAACGATGTATCGCGATTAAGGGATATTATTGTGGCTCGCCGTGAGATTATACCTGTGCTACATAATATTCCAGACTTAAAAATTCAAGTATGGCTCGACTGCTTTTCAAAACTGGATATACCATTTACTGATTGTTACGAGAGAATTTCGCAGTATACTACTCGAATTAAAGCATTATATGAGCAGGCGGCTACACAGTCTGAGCGATGGCAAGCAGTTGTTGATGAATTTAATAGACGCTTTCGTGTGCCGTTCAAAGTTCAAATTGAAAACAAGGCCAATTTCTTATTAAAGGATGAGGCCCCCAACTTATCTTTCAAGTATACTAGAGGAAGCACAACTCCGCAAACGGCGACACTTAAAAAAGATGACTTAATGGTATCTTTAAGCACCGGAGAAAAAAGAGCCCTTTATCTTTTGTACATACTTTTTAACCTTGAACGTATTCGCAAACAAGCGAGTGTTGGCGGCGGTCAATTTTTGATTGTAGTAGACGATATTGCTGATTCCTTTGATTACAAGAACAAATATGCTATTATCGAGTACCTCGATGATTTAAAAAAGACAACTGGAATAGATCTTTTGATTCTTACACACAATTTTGATTTTTATCGTACAGTTAAATCAAGACTGAATATATCTCGCCATAACTGTCTCATTGCACAGAGAGATGAAGAAGGCACAATATCAGTGTCTGAATTTAAGTATCAAAAAGATTTTTTCAAAAATGTCATTATGGATAACATCAAGGATGGTAATATTTCCAATGATGCTAAGAAAAAGTTTTTGTTTGCAAGCATTCCATTTTATAGAAACCTTTGTGAGTATAGCGGAAAAGAGGTTGACTATAAAGAACTCACTTGCTTTATCCACTTAAAGACTGATCCTTTGGATACAGAATCTTTAATGATTTCTGATTTGTGGAATAAGGTTAACCCATTTCTTGGCAACGCACCATTTAATGGCCTAGATGAAAACTACTATATCGCCTTGTGTAGAATTGCCTTTCAGTGTGCAAACGATACCAATGACGAGGTTCTGTTAGATAATAAGCTTGTTATGTCGTTAGCTATCCGCTTGTGTGCGGAAAAATTCTTGAAGCAAGTGCTAACTGAAAATGGACAAAATTTCCAAGATGCGACTAGTAATCAAACAAGAGTGTGGTCTAAAAGAGCTGCACAATTCTTAACCCCAGAGCAAAAGGCCACAATAGATGAAGTGAATTTAATAACACCAGAAAACATTCACTTGAACGCATTTATGTTTGAACCATTGATTGATATTTCTGATTGGGCACTTAAAGAATTATACGACAAGGTTATGCATTTGTAATAACGAGGGATTTACCTATGAGCATTAAATACATTACTCCTGCCCAGCACAAAAGCAACCTCCGCAATGTGTACGGCACCTTTGCCATCGAAGGCATGACCATCAGCAAAGATACACGTAGCAACCTTGATCGTATCGGCAGTGGTCAGGCCAGCTATCAGCAAGTTGTGAATGAACTGCGCGCAAAATACACAAAGAAAGGCTGATTATGTTCTCGAAGTATGATGTCTACACCACAGTGCAGTCCATGTACTGTTATCCTGATACGGATGTTCTGATCAACAAGCTGGACATCCGTGACAAGACAGAACTTAAACAGGCTGAAGAAGAATTTACGGCGGTAAAACAGATGGCTCTGTTGCAAGAGCCGATCAAGGGACGTTTTACCAAAACGCACCTGTTTCGAATTCATCGCTTCCTTTTTGAAGATGTGTACCCCTTTGCTGGGCACATCCGCAAAGAACAAATCAGCAAGGGAGACACGATGTTCTACCCACCAGACCTGATTGACCGAGAATTAGAGCGAGTGTTCAAAAACATCCATTCTAAGAAGCTGCTTGCCGAGCAAGATGAAGAAAAGCAGATTCAGAATCTGTCGCAAACGATGGCAGAACTGAATATCATTCATCCCTTCCGCGAGGGAAATGGCCGCAGCACCCGTGAATTGATTCGCTGCATGGCATTAGAATATGGACTGCACATCAACTGGGGCAACACCGACCGAGAAACTTTGATTAACGCTGCAATCGCTGCCGTAGATGATGATATGGCATTCTGCGATGTTCTAAGGAAGTGCATCGAAGCAGAAAAATAAATAGTGATGGTCTGACGCACAAATTAGCAGCAAAGCGCAACTTCTACTCTGAATGAATGGAAGCTGCGCTTTTATTTTTACCCACAAAACATTTCAAAAGGAGGATGCCAATGGATAAAGACTTTATGCTAAACTACTACGACAAAATGGTACGTCCAATATGGACGGAGCTGATGAAGACACCTCGCTATCAGCGAGCAGCTTGCGAACATGACAAGCTCGAACGTGAGTTCCGGCGGCTGTTGGATGAAAAGCTGGGGCGGAAGTATCTTGAACTGGACGATGCACTGTTCCGGGTGATGGATGACATCGCAGAAGCTATGTATATGAAAGGTGCCGCAGACCGTGAGATGATGATTCGTTAATACCATGAGCTACGACTACTTCTACGGTCAGTCAGGCGAATTGTTTTCCTATTTTCGCATCCCGAAAGTGCTGTTCCAAGACCACCGCTTCCGGCAGCTCTCCACCGATGCCCGGACACTGTACGGCATTCTGCTGGACCGCATGAGCCTGTCGGTCAAGAACGGCTGGCTGGATGAACAGGGGCGGGTGTATATCATCTACACCGTCCGGGAAGTGCAGGAATCTCTCTGCTGCGCCGAGCACAAGGCGGTCAAGCTGTTCCGGGAGTTGGAGGACATCGACCTCATCAGGCGCAAACGCCGTGGTCTGGGCAGACCCAGCTTAATTTACGTCAAGGACTTTTCCTCCGGCTTGCCAAAAGCGCAAGTACAGAATTGCCCAAACAGCAATTCAGGTGCTGCCGAAAGCGCAATTCTGGAGCAGCTAAAACCGCAAGCAAATAATACTGATAAGAATAAGACAGAGTGGAACGATCCTGACCCTATCTATTCCGGGGGCATCCGGGAACAGCTTGAGGATTATTTTTATCAGGCATTGGAGGTAAACCTTCTGCTCCGGCTCTGCCCGGACGATGAGGACACCATCTATCAGATCGTAGACCTGCTTGTGGACACCTGTTCCACCAAACGCAAGATGTTGCGTATCGCCGGAGATGATAAGCCTACCGAGGTGGTACGCAGTCGGCTGAAAAAGCTGAACGCCGACCACATCCGTTTTGTGCTGGATTCTCTGGCAGAAAACACCGCCCCGGTGCGGAACATGAAGCAGTATCTGCTGGCGATGCTCTACAATGCGCCCACCACCATGAACCTCTACTATCAGAACAAGACGAACCACGACTTTGCGCGCGGTTCACCGAAAGCGGGGTGATGTTATCGCAAAGAAAGCTACGATTATCGCAGTCACCAATCAAAAAGGCGGTGTGGGGAAAAGCACCACCTGTGAGAATCTGGGCATTGGGCTGGCGATGGAGGGCAAGAAAGTCCTGTTGGTGGATACCGACCCGCAGGGGTCTTTGACCATCAGCATGGGCTGGCAGCAGCCCGATGAACTGCCCACCACCCTTTCCGCCCTGATGCAGAAAGCCATGAACGACCAGCCCATCCAGCCCGGTGAGGGTGTTCTGCACCATGCAGAGGGCGTTGACCTGATCCCTGCCAACATCGAACTGGCAGGGCTGGAAGTTGCCCTTGTGAACAGCATGAACCGGGAAAAGATGCTCAAGCAGGTGCTGGACAGTGCCAAACGGGAGTACGATTTTATTCTGTTGGACTGTATGCCCTCGCTGGGGATGCTCACCATCAACGCACTGGCGGCGGCAGACGCTACCCTGATTCCGGTGCAGGCACAGTACCTGTCTGCAAAAGGTCTGGAACAGCTTTTGCAGACGGTGCAGAAAGTCCGGCGGCAGATCAACCCGAAACTGAAAATCGAGGGTATTCTGCTGACCATGACCGACAGCCGCACCAACTACGGAAAGCAGATCAGCAATCTGATCCGGCAGGCATACGGAAAGCACTTGAAGGTGTTTGAGCAGACCATTCCGCGGTCTGTCCGAGCGGCAGAAACCAGTGCGGCAGGCAAAAGCATCTTTGCCTATGACCCCAAGGGCAAGGTGGCAGAAGCCTACAAATCTCTTGCAAAGGAGGTGCTGGCGGATGCCGATCGACAGCGGAAACTTAGCTCTGAAAGGGCTAGATGACCTGTTTTCCACCGAGGAAAACCGACAGGAGGAACAGCGGGAACAGGTGCAGCAGATTCCCATTGATGCGCTGCACCCCTTCACCAACCACCCTTTCAAAGTGCTGGACGATGAAGCCATGACCCGGACGGTGGAGAGCATCGCACAGTACGGTGTGCTGGCTCCGCTGATTGCCCGCCCTCGCCCGGACGGTGACGGCTATGAGATCATCTCCGGGCACCGCCGCCAGTATGCGGCTAAACTTGCCGGGCTGGACACCCTGCCGGTTATTGTGCGGCAGATGTCGGACGATGCTGCTGTGATATTGATGGTGGACAGCAATCTCCAACGTGAACACATCCTGCCCAGTGAGAGGGCTCTTGCCTACAAAATGAAGCTGGAAGCGATAAAAAATCAAGGTGCTAGGTCAGATTTAACTTCGCCGCAAGTTGCGGCGAAGTTCCGCAGCGATGATGCAGTTGCCAAAGACCAAGGCATAAGCGGTGATACAGTTCGACGTTATATCCGCCTGACCAACCTTATCCCGGAACTGCTGGACATGGTAGATGAAAAGAAGATCTCCTTCAATCCCGCTGTGGAGCTGTCCTATCTGAACGAAAGCCAACAGCGGGATTTTTTAGAAGCCATGGATGGTACCCAAAACGCCCCATCTGTATCGCAGGCTCAGCAACTAAAGAAGATGGCGCAGTGTGGTGAGTTCACCTATGAAAAGGCGTTTGATATTTTGGGGCAGGAAAAGAAGAGTGAGCAGGACACCGTAACTATCAAAAACGACATCCTGCGAAAATACTTTCCACGCAGCTATACGCCTCGGCAAATGGAAGAAAAAATCATTCAGCTTTTGGATGCGTGGCAGAAAAAGCAGCAGCGCCACAACGAACGCTGATTCGTAACGCAAGACCCGATTGGGTCTTTTTTGTTTGCAAAAATTTGGAGGTAACGCCTATGAACAATACGATTCCTTTTCACCCCGCAGCTCACGCTCCGCAGATCACGGTGGACGTGAACATCCTGTCCATGCTGAAACAGGCGGCATCCTGCTTGACCGAAATGGCAAGCGAGAATATCTACCTTGCTGCCATCGGCCCGGACATGGAACTGACCATTATCATGGAGGAGGACGCCCCTTCCATTCTGCCCTGTTTCGATGAGGAGGATGCCCTGATTGCCGTGAAGGGTGCGCCGCTGTTTATCAGCTACAACCCGGCGCAGGTCCTCAAGCTGGCAGGCAAGCGGTATCTGACCGGTCCGGTCATCTTCTACCGCACCGATGGGCACAGCACCATCGTATCCCTGACGGTGGAGGACATTTACCGCTTTCAGACCTATCTGGAAAGTCACAGCACCACCCTGATGGCAGATGGTCAGAAGCTCACCTGCATCTGCATTGACTGAGGTGTGCCATGCTGAACTTTTTTATCGGTTTCGCCTTTTTTGAAGCAGGTGCCATTTTCGGCTTCTTCGTGGCGGCTTTGCTGAACGCTGCCCATGCCGGGCAGGAGAGCACCATCTTTGAGGAGAATGATAATGGAACAGAATGAAAACACCTTGTCGGTGCTGAAAATTGCGCCGGGACAACATCCGCAGCAGGTCGAGATTGACAATGACCTGAAAGCCTTGCAACAGGCGGTGGGCGGCTCCATCGGCGCAAGCTATCCGTTTGAAGATCCGGTTGCTATCGTCTACAACGATGACGGCAAGCTTATGGGACTACCGTTGAACCGTGCCTTGCGGGATGAAAACGGAGAAATGTACGATGCCGTTGCCGGGACTTTTCTCATGGTGGGGCTGGGTGAGGAGGATTTTGCATCCCTGACCCCGGAGATGGCACAGAAGTACGAGCAGCTTTTCCATCAGCCGGAAGCCTTTCTGAAACTGGGCAACCGTCTGCTGGTGCTGCCGGTGCCCGATGAACCTCCCACGGAAAAGCCCCGCACCAAGCCCCCGGCAGAGCATGACCGCTAAAATCACCCTGCTGCGCGGGAGGTGATGGCAGTGCAGGAAGAAATCGAACAGAAGTCATTCAACATTATGATCTCCACCACAAAGCTGTCTGCCCGGACCGTCCTGCGGGCGGTAAAGGCGGCGTTTCGGCTGTACCAGTCCAAAGCATCCCAAGGCAAGCAGAGCGTCCGCACTCTGTTGCGGCAGAACCGGGGTGTGTCCAGCGTGGAGATCAGCAAGACCGGCATCCGTGGGCTGGAACGCTATGCCAAAAAGTACGGCATCGACTACGCCATCCGCAAGGACAGCTCTGAGGTGCCGCCCCGGTATCTGGTCTTTTTCAAAGCCCCGGACGCAGAAGCCTTCAACTCGGCGTTCAAGGAGTATTCGGCATCCCTGCTGAATAAGGGCAACCGCCCCTCGGTGCTGGCACGATTGCAGGAGCTGGTGCAGGCGGCGGCAGAACTCCCCGGTAAAGTCCGGCACAAGGAACAGGAGCGTGGACTGTGACCACGAAAAAGCTGACAAAGCTGCTGGCTCTGTATCTGCCCTATATTTTGCTGGGGCTGGTGGCAACGAACTTCGGTGAAGCATGGCGACTTGCCGAGGGCAAAGAGCTGGGGGATAAGATCATGTCCATGATGGGCACTGTTCCGTTGGCATTTGCAAACCCTCTGCCCAGCCTGCACCCTCTGGATCTGCTGGTGGGCTTGTGCTGCGGCGCAGGGTTACGGCTGGCGGTCTATCTGCGTGGTAAAAATGCAAAAAAGTACCGCCACGGCATGGAGTATGGCTCTGCCCGGTGGGGCACCGCCAAGGATATTGAGCCGTTCATGGCTCCCAAGTTTGCCGACAACATCATCCTGACCAAAACGGAACGGCTGATGATGAGCAACCGCCCGCCTGACCCCAAGAACGCCCGGAATAAAAACGTGCTGGTGGTGGGCGGCTCCGGCAGCGGCAAGACCCGGTTTTGGCTCAAGCCCAACCTTTTACAATGTCACAGTTCCTATGTGGTCACCGATCCCAAAGGAACTATCGTGCTTGAATGTGGCAACGCAATGTTGAAGAACGGCTACAAGGTCAGGATTCTGAACACCATCAACTTCAAAAAGTCCATGCACTACAACCCGTTCAGCTATGTCCACAGTGAAAAGGACATTCTGAAACTGGTCACGACCCTGATGACCAACACCAAGGGCGAAGGGTCCGGTGGGGACCCATTTTGGGAGAAAAGCGAACGTCTTTTGCTTACCGCCCTGATCGCTTATCTGCATTATGAAGCCCCGGTGGAGGAGCAGAATTTTGCAACCTTGCTGGAAATGCTGAACACCATGCAGGTGCTGGAGGACGACGAGGAATACCAGAACCCGGTGGATTTACTGTTTGAAGAACTGGCAAAAAAGAAGCCCAACAGCTTTGCCGGGCGACAGTACAAACTTTACAAGCTGGCTGCCGGAAAGACCGCAAAGTCCATCCTGATTTCCTGCGGTGCTAGGCTCGCGCCCTTCGACATCCAAGAACTGCGGGACCTCACTATGTACGATGAGCTGCAACTGGACACGCTGGGCGATAAGAAAACAGCGTTGTTCCTCATTATGTCGGATACGGATTCCACCTTTAACTTCCTCATCAGCATGGTCTACACCCAGCTTTTCAATCTGCTCTGCGACAAAGCAGACGATGTGTACGGCGGCAAGCTGCCCATCCATGTGCGGTGCCTTATCGACGAGTGCGCCAACATTGGGCAAATTCCCAATCTGGAAAAGTTGGTGGCGACCATCCGCAGCCGTGAGATTTCAGCTTGTCTTGTTTTGCAGGCGAAAAGCCAGCTAAAGGCGATCTACAAGGACAATGCCGACACCATCATCGGCAATATGGACAGTCAGATTTTTCTCGGCGGTTCAGAACCCGGTACACTGAAAGACCTGTCTGAAATACTGGGCAAAGAAACAATTGATTCGTTTAACACTTCGGACACGCGCGGTAATTCACCATCCTACGGAACATCGTTCCAAAAGCTTGGTCACGAATTATTGAGCCGGGACGAGCTGGCGGTGCTGGACGGCGGCAAGTGCATTTTGCAGCTGCGTGGCGTCAGACCTTTTCTTTCTGACAAGTACGATCTGACCCAGCATCCCAACTACAAGTTCACTTCTGATTTTGACGAAAAGAATCGATTCGATATAGAAAAATATCTGAATCGCAAAGCAAAAATCCACCCCGGTGATGAGTTCATCGTGGTGGACGCTGATTCGCTCCCGTCTGCCTGACCCGGTAGGCGGTTTTATTTTATCCAGACCAGAGAGGTACACCAGCAAGCCCACTCCCGCCGCAGTTTGCGGCTTCATTATGCAGCTTCAGGTGTGTACGGATGGTCTACAACTTTCATTTATAAAGGAGAAACGACTATGGAATTCTTTAACTCTGCTATCGAAGTTCTTCAGACTCTGGTTGTCGCTCTGGGTGCTGGTCTCGGCGTGTGGGGTGCCATCAACTTGCTGGAAGGTTATGGTAACGACAACCCCGGCTCCAAGTCTCAGGGCATGAAGCAGCTCATGGCTGGCGGCGGTGTCGCTCTGGTGGGCATCACCCTCATTCCTCTGCTGTCTGGTCTGTTCGGCTAAGAGCCGCAGGCGGGATTTCCCGCCTGTACATACGCAATCGCTCTATCTTAGCTGTGGATAACAGCCCTTTATCACAAGGAGCGCATTGCAGTACGAATCTCCACCCATCAATGAAAGGCGGTGCTATTATGCAGTTTTTGACCCACATTATTTTTCTCCTGAACCTTCTCAAGACCCTTATCAACCACTTCAGCTAAGGACGGTGACTGCTGAATGGAAACCGTTCTCAAAGCCATTGCCGACTGGATCAAAGGCATCCTGACGGCAGGCATTATGTCAAACCTGTCCGGCCTATTCGATGATGTGAACACGCAGGTGGGAAACATCGCCCAGCAGGTGGGCACCAAGCCCTCCAGCTTTGAACCGCGCGTTTTCGCAATGATTGAGGCGTTGTCCCGGAACGTGGTGTTACCCATCGCAGGCATCATCCTGACCTTCATCGCCTGTTATGAATTGATCGAGATGATCACCCAGCACAACAACATGGCGCAGTTCGAGCCTGCCCTCATCATGCGCTGGATCTTCAAAACAGCGGTGTCGGTGTGGCTCATCAGCAACACCTTCGATATTGTGATGGCAGTGTTCGACATCACCCAGAAGGTGGTGTCCGATTCCAGCGGCATCATCGCCGGAAACACCCGTGTCAACGACATTGGCTTGTCGATGTTGGAAGCCAGCCTGATGCAGATGGATGTGGGTCCCCTGTTCGGACTGTTCCTGCAAAGTTTCTTCATCGGCATCACCATGCGGATCTTGAGCATTATCATTTTTGTCATCGTCTACGGAAGAATGATTGAAATCTACTGCATGGTGAGCCTTGCACCCATCCCGATGGCGACCTTCGGCAACCACGAGCAGAGCCACATGGGGCAGAACTACCTGAAATGCCTGTTCGCACTGGGCTTTCAGGGCTTTCTCATCCTCATCTGCGTGGCAATTTATGCCGTGCTGATCCAGAGCGTGGCAATTTCTGGGGATGCCATCAACTCCATTTGGAGTATCGTGGGCTACACCGTCCTGCTCTGTTTCAGCTTGTTCAAAACCAGCTCCGTGACGAAATCTGTCCTCGGAGCGCATTAAAGGAGGTGCTTTATTGGCTGCGTATATTTCCGTTCCCCGTGACCTGACGAAAGTAAAATCGAAGGTCGCATTCAACCTGACGAAACGGCAACTGCTTTGTTTCGGCACAGCAGCTCTCATTGGAGTGCCGCTGTTTTTTGTTCTCCGGGACTCCGGCGGCAACACTGCCGCCACCCTCGGCATGATGGCGGTGATGCTGCCGGCGTTCTTCCTTGGGATGTACGAGAAAAACGGTCAGCCCTTGGAAAAGCTGCTGTCATACTATGTGCAGTCCCGGTTTCTCCGCCCGAAGATTCGCCCCTACAAGACCAACAACTACTATGCACTGCTTATGAAGGGAGGCATGACCCATGATCCCGTTTTGGAAAAAGACCGATAAGCACAGCAAGCCGCAGTCTGCGCAGAAGCGCAGACAGAACGCAAAGCCCGCT
>OLSM01001641.1_pt1 | contig 16049 bp, 13 predicted proteins | sample 1672721 | NCBI WGS metagenome assembly OLSM01 (sample SAMEA3136717, study PRJEB25190) | human gut metagenome | reverse complement strand
GCGAAGCCGGGGTACTCCGCGTCGATGCGCGTGCCCGCCAGCTCGTTGGACGTGGCGACCGCGAGCTCGAGGTCGGGGTGGCGCAGCACGAGGCGCACCAGCTCGATGCCCGCAAACCCCGCCGCACCCACGATACCCGTCTTGATGGCCATGTCGATCCCTCGCTTGCTTGTTGCGCCGGACGTGTTGTCCGGCTCGATGCGACGCAGACTCGCGAATTCGTGCACCTGCACAAAAATGCGCCGCGACATCATTACGGATCATCGTAAGAAAGAACCGCACGTTTGGCAAGGCGGGAAATGAAATAGTTACACGAAATGAAGCTGCAGAGTGGAGCTGATGCAAGCATGTTAACGTGATAGGCGCTACTTACATCGGTAGCTTCTCGCGAGCCTGCTATCGGTTTCGTCGGAACAAGCATTTCGGTTAGCCGGAATACTATTGAGTTTTTACTACCTAAATCATCTCCATACTTGAATTGCCGCAGTTTAGTTCAACATTTCAAGATTTGATGCGGGGCAATAGGATCGTATCCACCCATCATCGCGCATCGGGCTGACTTGAAAGACGATAGGCCAGTATATGATTTTTCGGAGCAGATACAAATGGAATGCCACTCCTAATCTCTACTCAAAATATTTGGGCGTTTTGCCCGAGACATTGTTTCAGAAGAACTGCACGGTCCATCACCATATAATACAGGTAATGATCTAGGATTCGTTAACCATAATTCCGCCAAGGACACTAGCCTTGTTGCTGCTGTCTCTGCATTCCAAATTTCGTTAATCGTCCGAGCTGCGCGTTGTCCAACTATTGCACGATGCTCATCATTTCTAAACAGCTCTTCGACGACCTTATGCATTTCGAAATTTTCTCCAGGGATCCACGTATATCCGTTTACTTTGTCTTCTATTAGGAAATCCGTCGAACCAGCATGCTTACTTGCTAGGCAGCAACAACCCGACGCCATCGCTTCATTCAGGACAGCTCCCCATCCTTCTCGTCTAGTGGATGATGTTACGAACATTTTTGAGGTGCACATTATTTCACGGACACCCCTATTACATAGACCTGGAATAATTCTGACTCTTGAGCTAAGTCCGCAATCATTAACCGTCCGCTCAAAACGCTGGCGAATAGGGCCATCACCAATAAACGTGGCCGTTGCACCCTGCAATAACCATGGAGACATTAACTCAAGCGCACGATAAGGCTGCTTCCAGTTAATCATCCTGCCAACCCACAGGAAATCGTTCGCCCTTCTACCATCGAGATGCTTTTTTGCAACCGCTGGAAAATACCCCCACTTAAGGCATCTAGAGGTGTCTAGATCAAAAACATGCATGTCTTCAGCGACGAAGCTTCCTGCACACAGAAGACCGAAGTTGCTTCGATTCAGGTAATGAAACCTTTTTATCGTCCGCTTTCTTTTGAATGGAAAAAGCCTCAAGGCTTTTCCCCTTTTGAGAATCCTCTCAGAATAGAGAAGGGTCAGTCCGCCCACTTCCACTCGTGTGTCAGAAAACTCGGTGTACTCAGGAGCAATTATTGCAAGCTCGGCCCGTCTGCATAAAGATTTCGCCCTCTCTTGAGCCGCTTTACTCTCATACGCCCTCACAATCCAACGGTAACCGTCGTTCATGTCTCGATAACCATTTGCATGGCGCGCTTCGTCGAAGGGAGTCATCGCAATGAAGTGGAAACTACCCCCCCCCCTCCCGAAGTATCTTGTCCATTGCCTCGCAAAATGAAATTTGGTGCACATTCATGTAATTCGAAACGAACACGATATTCATACCGGCGCCCTTCATGTTATACGAATAACTTTCGTGCTATTTGCATTGATTGATATATACCTTTCCTTAAAACAACAGCGAAGATTAGATAGCCGACGATAGTTATCGCGAAAGCCAGCCATGGGGACAGGGAAGCGTTTGCGACAATGAACAGAATAGCCAACAACACTTCGCCTACGAGAAACGAAACATGACTGGCAATCGAAAGGTTAAAATACCGCGTAAGAAACGCTTCTGCCACCACAGCTCGCAGACCTACAGAGACGACCGCAAACACGCATATCGACTGCATACTATGCAGAATGACAGCCCCGAATACCGCCAGCACCGAACTCAGTACGACCGAAGACACGTTCACAGCAAGTAGCAGAGCCTCCTTGCGCGTAACTTTGAGAATTGTCGTACCAAGTATTCCCATTCGACTGTCGAAGACGCATATCGGCAATAGCAGTGCGAAAAAGCTCATTGCAACACTGTAATCCGGAATCCAATTGTTCAGCACGATGACTATCGGCGTATAGAGCAGGTATGCTACAGGCATTATCACCGCCAACATGCCCGAAAGAGATTGAAAGAAAAGGGCCAAGTCATCTTTACAGACCTGGCGCAGTGCTGGAAACAGAACCATGCTAACCTGCGATATAAATGTCAAAAAAAAGCTTACCAACGTAAGCGCAAGAGAGAATTGCCCGAATGTCTCAATATCCCATTGAGCGTCAACCATAAAACGAAATACTCCGAGCACCAGAAGCGATGCCATGTTAGCAAAGGTGAGCTTTATTCCTACTTTCATATCATGCATGCATTCTGACAATACACCTTTGTGAGACGTTGACCCAAAAATGAATTCCCTGCCCGCAACCAATGCGTATACGAAGGACACGCAGCGCCCAAACAGGAAAGCGGCGACATAAGGAGCAAAGGTATCAACCCTGCAGAACATAAGGCCCAAAAGGACTATCAAAAAAAACAGCCTGTCGAGTATTTGCGAGATCGAGTAACGCTTGACTTCGTTTGTCGCCTGAAATAAGAAACCGACAAAGTAGGTGATGTTAAACAGGAAGGCATACGCTGCGGTAGCTAATAGAACCTGCGCTCGAGACTGATCAGGGACAAAACAGACCGATGCCGTCGCAATAACTAGCATTACTGCCAGTTGAAAGGCGAAGTTCGTCTTGAACACTGCACGAATCATTGGTATATCAAGCCTACTGCGATGTTTCCCGCCATTGATGAGATAGATACCGTCGTTCAATCCAAATTGCAGGAGGCTGACATAGTTGGTATAAAAGATGAACAGCTGCCAGTATCCAAATTCTTCTGTGCCGAGAATTTTCGGCACAAAAAACGACATCATGAGGCCAACGCATAAGGCAAACCCTTGTGCCATAAATGCAACACTGACGTTACCCGCCAGTTTACGCGCCTCGATGGACACGACCAACCGCCACCATTCCATTTTCTTCGTGGATGCGGATGCGTGAGCCAGTCCTTTGTGCAGAACTCGCGAGCATCGCCCTATTTATCGTCGCCCATAAATAGTTCGTCGCGCCAAATGCAACCGTATAAGCGAAAGAGGACATTAAGTCGCCGCGCATAATAAAGAAGAAGAAGAAAACCAATTGCGGATAAAACATTTGAACAAACAGGCTGCGTTTCGAATTGCTCCAATATCTTTCGTCGCAATAGCGAATAGCAATTCCCACGAACACTGCAAACAGAAAGAATCCTGCAAGGCCAAAATTGATGATCCCCTCGCCGGGTAGAGGACATGCAACATTCGTGACACTCTGACCTTGAGCCGCAACTACAGTTGCTCCAGAACCGTAAGGCTTACTTATCCATAAGCTCCTCGGTATAAAGAACAAGATTGAACCTAAAAGTTGGTATCCGAAAGAAACGCCATAATACCCAACATACTCCATGGTGCGAAGCAATAGAGAATATGCATCATACGATACCTCCAAAAGAATGGTCGGAATGCTTCCCAAAGTTGCGATGAGGGAACTTAGCAGGTCCGCAGACACATAGTCAGCTCCCTTGAATACGTTGATCGCAGGGAACAACACCAGGAGCGCGAAGAAGAATAGCAACGGGAAGATGATTTTTTTATTGAATAGACCGAATGAGATAATTAAAATGCCACCCCAAATTGCGGCTGCGCTATAGCGGGGCATTCCCGTAGGAGCGCATGCGATCAAGCAAATAATTACAGAGATCAGCACGAAGATCAAACCCGTATGAGTATTTTTGTAATTGATTATCGCCGCCATGCATGTAAACGCCACCGTTGCACGGCAGGTCTTTTCAATTAGCTGTCGTATAGCGCTTGACTCTATTTCGATATCGTTCGTGCTGCGCGACAGTAAATCATTGAATCCAACAGTCGCTATCAAATATACGAGAATCAAAGCGCTGGTCACGAGCATAACCAGCAGCAGGGATTTCGATATCTCGGGCAACCTTACGCTAGGCCTATTTACGATTTTTGTCCCGTTACAAATCAAGCCCACAAGGAGGCCCCAGCAAAATACAAGGATATTGCCCATCACAATCATAGAATCATCGAAGTACCAGCTCCAAGGAAAACTCCCCGATTGATATTGCAGCAAAGGCGCAAGTGAGAAAAATAGAATGTAGAACACCCAGTGAGCGATTTCGACCGAGTAGGCGTGCCTCTGGGCAGACCGTACGAGAAAGACGATGCCGACAATGCCGTTAACGACGAACGTTCCCGCCACAAACAAGTCGCCATTATGCGACTGGCCGCCACCAGCTATATATACATAGGTTGACAGCATGATCGCGAACAGTAGCATCAAACCCAAGAGAAGGGCGCTTTTTCTCTGCCGATCCCTGATTCCTCCGTCTTGCTTCGCCTTAAGCACCTACGACCACCCTAATGAGTTCGCGAAGTGTTCAGTTTGTAAGCTCCCTGCTTTTGTTTCTTGCGAGCCCACTCGATCGTGTTGCCGATGATCACATGCGGATTGCCGATGACCATAGAATCAGCAGGAACACGGCCTCTGACAACAGCACCGGCGCCAACGATAACATTATCTCCAATAACTGTCCCCGGCATGAGAATCGCCCTGTTTCCTATAAAGCAGTTCTTACCGATGCGAACATCTTTCACGAAATAGGCCTCCAGCGTCATATCCTCACCGATTGCCTCCAAAGCCCGTGCTATAGAATAATCATGTGTAAGAACACGAACATCGCTCGATAGCACGGATTTGTCTCCGATGTGAATTTTGCCGAAGTCCTTTCCATCAAACTGAACCGTCGTGGCAATATATTGCGGCATACCCTCGATGTCCATGCCATGCTTTTTCAGATAGTTAACGTACCTCTCCAAATACCATGGCATGTTGAATCTTCCTACGGTTTTGATGAGTTTAAGATATGCTTTGCCGGGAATCTTACCTACATTGATCACATTCTTGAACATCATCGGCTTACCTCCCATCCATTTGCGATTCGTAGAGGCTCAGATACGCTGCGGCGCATTCACCCTGATCCTTTACGGTTGAGCTGATTGGCCTATATGAAACTCGGGAAAAAAATGATTCAATTGCGGCGAACATCGATTCTGGCGTACACTCATCGGTGATGATGCAATCGTCTCTGCATGACGCGCATTCGGGGCTGCCTCCTGTATTGTAGGTGAGCACTCGGGTTCCGCATGCCAATGCCTCAAGATTCACCGTCGGGTAGTTATCCTCGTGAGTTGGATTGATGAAGAGATCGGCGGCGGCATACAGCTCAGCTAATTCAGCAGTAGAATCCGTGCGATCAAAACCAACAATGCCCTCCGGCAGGGAAGAGAGCTGCTTAGTGCTTAATCCCACAAGTACGATCAGATACTCATCGCCCAACAGCGAACGAAGCTTAATGATATCCTTAAACCCTTTTCTTTCCGACCAAGGACTTGCGACGCCTAAGATCATCTTCCTGTCGCCCACACAACATCTCCCCCTCGCCGCCGACCCGTCAATTCGATTGTTAAAAACCGACACATCGATACCGTTTCTCACCACTTTGACGGGATAGCGCGACAGGAAGCTTTCCTGCACCAGCCCGGCAAGCCATCGTGAGGGTGTAACGACGGTCAGCTTGTTCAGCGACGTGAACAGAGCTTTCTTCTCATCGAAGTTTTTCTCTGAAGCATCGATGAGAACACTCTTGGGAAACTCACTCTTCTGAGGGCAATTGAAACAGTGCGTCTTCCAACGATCGCAGCCAATGCGTTCGAAGTACGTGCAATGTCCGGTAAACGGCCAGCAGGAATGAAGTGTCCATACCACTCGGATATTCGCATCTTTCAAGTACGAAAAGAGAACCCTGACATCGAGACAGTATCCGTGTATGTTGTGCAAATGCACGACATCGGGGCCAAACCGCTTTATTTCATCGACAAGCTTTCGTGTCGCTAAGGACGAATAGAAACCTACGCGATCCGTCACCCTTGCTCTTGCAGCGTGCGAGTAAACACCGAGTTTGCTATTAAATGTAAGTTCCGTTTCGTTTTCGGATGAGCGCCCGCGCGCCCATGCTGCTTGTGATTCGTGGCCGCAACACTTGAGTTCCTCATGAATCCCTAGCATGATTCTGCCAGTGGATCCATATGAGCACTGATTGATGGAGAAAACCCTCAAGGTGATCACCGAACCAGTGCTTTGAGCAGGGCTCTATGCCCCACGAACGCATCCTCGATGACCGAATTAGACTCTTCACCCGCCAGCACGCGCAACATGTAGGCGTACTCATCCTTGAAGCCCTTGTCCTGACGCGCTTTCGGCGAGCTCTTCTTCGCGTTACTGCAACGGGTAAGGCCGACGTAGTTGTTCATCTCGTAAACGTTTCCCGCGCTGAACACACGTAGCTGCTCTTTGGGATACTTCTTCGATCCCATCGAGGTGTACACGATGTTTGCAATCGCGCCTGAGACCATCTTCATGGTTATGAGCGCGTTGTCTTTGCATGGATAACCGGGCGCATTCGCGAATGTGAGCGAAAGGCTCTCGATCCCGCTGCCGTCGAGAGCTTGGATAACGTCGACCATGTGGCAAGCTTCGCCGATAATGCGCCCACCGCCCACGGCCTCATCTTGCGTCCAGTGATCCGAGGGAATCTCGCCTGCGTTCACAACATAGTCGTATACCGCTGGCGTGCTGTACGTCTTCAGCTCTGATCGAATTTGGCTGATAAGGGGAGCAAAACGCCTGTTCATGCCACAGAATAACTCGCCCGAGCTCGTCCGATATGCCGCTTCGACAGCATCGAGCTCATTCAGCGTGATGCAAAGGGGCTTCTCGCAATAAACGCTCTTCCCAGCTTCCAGAGCCTCTATGGCGAACCGCGCGTGCGAATTGTGGTTGCTTGAGACGACGACGAGATCGATGTCGGGGTCTGCGAGCATCTCCCTGTAATCGCTCGTCACGTAGGCAAAGTCCTCAACGCCCTGAGTCTGGCCCGTACTCACTCCGCCGGTAGTCGCCAATGCACGGAACGAAAAGGACCCATCCGCCTTCATGGTGGGAAGGATGGTGCTTCTCGCAAAACCGCCCCCTCCGATAAGACCGACTCGGATGCTTTCGCCAACGGCTTTAAGTGGAACCTTCGCAACCGGACGAACGGTCGCATCGAACTTTCCCTCGCGCTCGGCGTACTTGAGCAGTATGCCGACATACCGCTCCCTTGCCTTGTTGGTCGTGATCATTTCATAGGCGCGCTGAGCATCCTCGAAGGGGATCTCGTGCGTGATGAGGTCGGAGACATCGAGGCTCCCGCGTGCGATCAGACGGACGAACTCCTCGATATTGCGTCCTTCCGTAAAGCGCACGTACCCGATGGGGAGATCTACCCCTTTCTCCTCGTAGTTGATGTCATAGCGCCCTGCCCCGTAAGACCTCGCAATGGTGAACGTGAGTTCTTTAGTGTAGAACGGCTTGCGCTGGATGTCCATGCGGGTCACGCCGATCATGCAAATGGTCGCACGGTCACGTGAGATTGCCGCTGCCAGATCCATCGGGTCATTTGAGCTCGTCGATGCTGCTATGATGACCTTGTCGACACCACGTCCTGCGGTCTCGGCAAGCGCCATTTCGGCCGCATTGTCATCGCTGGAGTCGATAAAGGACTTGAGACGAGTGCCTGGCATGGTGCGATCCGCAATGTCAAAGCCAATTACGTCGCATCCGTACGCATCCAGTATTCTTGCGCAGATCTGCCCAATGAGGCCAAGCCCGATTACGGCGACCGTCTCGCCAGGCCGCACGTCTGCCTGATGGATACCTTGCAGGGCAATACCGCCAAGAGCACCGAGCGCTGCCTGACGCGCATCTGAAAAACTGTCCGGGAGCTTAGCAACGAGATTCCGGTTCACACGGTTGAGCTCTGCGTGGTACGCCTGACCCACCATTGCTACGAGGTCACCGGGGAAGATATCGGTCACCCCCTCGCCCACGCCAACAACGCGTCCGACCGCCGAATATCCCATCGGCATGGGCTCGCCTAACTTTTTAAAAGCAGCGTCCATGGTGGCCAGAAGGCCATCGGTGGACAGCTTCTCCATTACCTTCTTCACCTGGTCGGGCCTTTCGAGGGCCTTCGCTATAAGGTTCTTGCCCCCGAACGAAGCGAGCGTGCGCTCGGTTCCTGCCGAGACAACGGACCACAACGTCTCGACGATGAGAAACCCGCTCTTTGGGGCTGGAGCGGGCACTTCCATCTCGCGCATGCTTCCATCGTCTACCATAAGGAATAGCTGCTTCATATCGTTTTCTCCTATCGGCTTTTATTCGCTCGTATGATCGTACGTGCTGCAAGATCGATTACTGTGGTTATCGTGCATTCGCCCTCTTCCTTAAAGCACGTCGCACGTAGCTCTTTTCCGAATTCTGGGCAATACAATGACGAAGTCTTATCCGCGGTTTCATCATCGAATTCCAAGAGATGGAGCCGCGAAACGAGACCGGAACCGGAATCCGTCTCATCTTCTATCTCGACGATCCCGTCAGCCTCGATGTGGACGGTACGAGTCAGACGGTTGCCAGATTGGTCTATCATGGAACCTTTCACCGTATATCTCCCCACGCGCCTACCAACGCAGCTTGCGCGTCGTCCCATCCGAAACGAAGCCCAACACTCGGATTGCTCGACGTCCCGCGCTTGGGGAGCGCTATGCGCCGCGGTACGCTTGAGATCGAGTCTGCGCTCGTCTTGATAGGCGTAGGTTCCGCAGTTCACTATTACCGGCTCACCATCGATGAAGGCCTCGAGCGACAGGGCGTCGCAGTGCGCGTGGCCGAGTGCGTATTCTGGTCCGGGCATGCCTGCGTCAAAGATAATTTTGACCAGCCCCACTCCCGCCTCCCTCTCGATGATACGATAACCGGAGCTTTCCAGATCGCTCTTGAATGATGGCTTTAAATCGAACAGATTAAGTGCACATCCAAGCAAGGCATCCCCGCTCTTGGAGACATTGTCGCCGCTGTCGTTGAAGAGAGGTGTGCGATTGGTGTTCCGCTCTAGCGAGTAGAGACAGTCGCACATATCCTGCAAGCGAAATCGCCCTACAAGCTCCCACTTGGCGCATCCACGTTTTTCCAGGCAAGATGCGACTCGCATCAGATCCTCTAGCACGATCTTATGGTACATGGGGCTAAGCTCGAAGTGCATGCCGTCGGGGAGGATCTGCTCTTCAACCTGCTCCAGGAGCTTCGGCACAGCGATATCGAGCGTCCCTGCGTCATCGAAGTAGCAGGCGAGAATGACAAGTGCCTTGAGATTCTCTAGGTAGTGGTTCGCAAGTAGATCCTTTTCGAGGTGCTTTGACAGGTAAACGTATTGCTTCGCAAGCGAGCTGTTTAGACGGGCGATGAAGTTCGCATCGTGGTCCAGCTTTTCAGCAAGCTCGCCATAGAACGCGAGCCAACTGACGATGCGCATCGAGATGACATACGGATCCCAAGCCACTCCCCCTTTATCGCAAGGACAGGCGTTTATCCAGTTTGCAACGATCGTTTTCGCCTTGTCGAGATAGCGATCATCGCTTGTGTCAAGATAGGCCTTTGCCAGCGGAAGCAGGAATTCGTGATAATGCAAATTGAAGCGCCATAGGGGCACCGACAATCTATCGTACCACGATCTGCTCCAGTCGATCTTCTCCTCGTAATGCAACAAGTCGACGCGATCCTCTAGGATCGCGTCGACGTCAAACCTATATAAAAACGCGGGGTCGAAATCGAGTTCCGGCAACACAGGAACACGCGCAACATCCGCCCTGGAGACGTCGGGCCGCGGCACGTATCCGTAGCGCAGACGCGTCTTACCGCCGACTCTTCGCCAGATTCGAAAAGCGATCTGACTAGGCTTCATATGTAATGCGGTGGAAATATAAAGGCGGATTTTTGACACTAGCGCGCGTCTTCCTTGGCAAGTGCATCCGCTATGCGCTTGCTGGCGTATCCATCACCATAGGGGTTGGATGCCTGTGACATGCGAGCACATTCCGCCTCGTCGGAGAGCAAACAAGAGAATTCGCGGTAAATGACGTCCTCTTCAGTGCCAACTAGCTTGAGGGTGCCAGCCTCTACGCCTTCCGGCCTCTCTGTTGTGTCGCGCATGACGAGAACCGGCTTCCCCAAGCTCGGAGCCTCCTCCTGGATACCACCGGAATCGGTGAGAATGAGGTGCGAGCGAGCCATGAAGTTGTGGAAGTCAACGACCTCTAGTGGGTCGATGATGCGGAGCCTGTCGAACCCGTCGAGCTCAGCATGGGCAGCCTCGCGCACAAGCGGATTCATGTGAATGGGATAGATCGCCTTCGTGTCAGGATGTTCTTCCATCACACGGCGGATGGCGCGAAATATACGGTGCATGGGATCGCCAAGGTTCTCGCGACGATGCGCCGTGATCAGGATAAGGCGGGAGCCCGCTGCCCAATCGAGCTCGGGGTGTGAGTAGCCCTCGCGCACGGTGGTGCGCAGCGCATCGATGCCGGTGTTTCCCGTGACCCAAATTCGGTCGGCGGGCTTTCCTTCGGCGAGAAGATTTTGCCTAGATGTTTCAGTGGGTGCGAAGTGATATGCCGAGACTATGTCGACAGCCTGCCGATTGAACTCCTCAGGCCAAGGAGAGTAGATGTCGCGAGTACGCAGACCGGCTTCGACATGACCCACAGGAATCCGCAGATAGTAACCCGCCAGCGCCGCCGCGAACGACGTCGTCGTGTCGCCGTGGGCAAGCACGCAGTCGGGGCGCTCGTCCTCAAGGATCGCCCTTATCCCCAGCAACACATCGGAGGTGATGTCGAACAGCGTCTGGCCCGGCCTCATAACATGCAAGTCATGGTCGGGGACGACCCCAAAGACCTCAAGCACCTGGTCGAGCATCTCGCGGTGCTGACCGGTGACGCAGACGACTGTATCGAAGTGCTCCGGCCGCAATTTGAACTCGTTTACGAGCGGGCACATCTTGATGGCCTCCGGGCGGGTGCCGAAGATAAACATGACCTTCTTGCGCACAGCAACCACCTTACAGCTTGTAGACGTTCTCGCCGGTGCCCATGACGTTGCACGGGTCGATGAGGATGCGGCCGCCGAACGCCTCGGGCCTGCCCTTGATCTGGGAGTGGCCGACCATCACGATCACCATCTCGAGGCCGTCGAGGAACTCCTCCATGGAGTGCACCTGACCGGGCACCTCGTCGCGCTCGACCCATGGGTCGTAGACCCTCGTCGAACCGACACACAGGTGCTCCTCCATGGCCTCCAGCATCTGAAGCGTCGGAGACTCGCGCACGTCGTCGACGTCCTCCTTGTAGGTCAGGCCGTAGACGCCCACCTTGGAGGCGTCGGAGATGCCGCGCTCCTTCATAACTTGATGTGCCCGCTTGAGCACGTACTCGGGCATAGAGGCGTTGATCTGCAGCGCCAGGCGGATGAAGTTGGCCGTCTCGGGGTAGTCGCCCACCAGGAACCAGGGGTCAACCGGGATGCAGTGGCCTCCCACTCCGGGGCCGGGGTTGAGGATGTTCACGCGGGGATGCTTGTTGGAGATCCGAACGACCTCGACCACGTCCATGCCTCCGATGCGGCAGATCTTCGCGAGCTCGTTGGAGAAGGCGATGTTGACCGCGCGGAAGGTGTTCTCCACGACCTTCGTCATCTCGGCGGTGCGGATGTCGGTCACGGAGATCTCCCCTTGGCAGAAGCTGGCGTAAATCCTCGCCACGGCCTCCCCCACCTCGGGGTCGTCCGCGCCGATGGTGCGGTTGTTGTGCAGGAGCTCGTAGACCATGTTGCCTGGGATGATGCGCTCGGGGGCGTGCACGAGCTTGACGTCCTCGCGCCCGGCCTCAGCCAGCAGCGGGCGAACGAAGCGATCGACGGTGCCCGGGGAGACAGTGGACTCCACGACGAGGACGGCGCCCTCGGGGGCAAGTTCCAACACCGTCTTGCAGGCGGCGACCACGTAGCAGGGGTCTATCCTCTTGTCGAGCTTGTCGTAAGGAGTGGGCACGCTCACGATGTAAGTGTCGCAAGCCTGGTACTCGGTCGTGAACCAAATGCCCGCCTCCACCGCGTCTGCGAACAACTGGTCGAGACCGTCCTCCTTGAAGGTCGTTCGCCCAGCATTTAGCGTGGCAACGAGCTCCTCGTTGTAGTCGGTGCCCACGATCTCCAAGCCATGCGCGGCCATCATGAGCGCGGTGGGCAGGCCGATGTAGCCGAGGCCGATAACGTTAATCATTTGAACGAATCCTTTTCACTTTACAGGTTTCATTAACGAACTACGTGAGCAAGGACCTCGAGCATCTGCTCTGCCATCCGCCTTCGCGTGTAATGCCACTCCATAAAGCCGACTGCCGAGTCGCTCATCTCCTGAAGCGTCGATTCGAGATCCGGCTGGCTCGCGAATTCGGCCAGCTGCGCGATATCCTCGCTGCTGCTACCACACAACGCGATTCCTGCACCGCTGTCCCTCACAAGATGCGACGCATCGCCTTCGGGGCCGATGAAGAGAACCGGGACGCCCCGCGCAAACGATTGGAAGATCTTAGAGGGGATGGTCCCGGCGAAGTCCTTGCTTTTCCGGATAGAGACGACGGTCATATCGACAGCTGCGTAATACTTCTCGAGCTCGTCTTTCGGCATGCCGTGCATGAGCTCCACGAAGTTAAACGAACCGGAAGCCAGCGCTCGCTCGACCTCTACTCGCGATGCGCCCTCGCCGATGAGGAGGTAGGACGAGACCAAGCCCTTCCGGGCAAGCTCGGCCGCACAGTCAAGAGTCGCGGGAACATCCTGGGACAGCCCCATGGTCCCGAAGTAACCGAGCCGTAGCAGGGGTCCCCATCTGTGCTCGCAGGGGATCACGTCCGCGCCGTTCGGAACGACGGAAATGCGGGTTCTCGAAACGCCCTCAGAGACCAGATCACCCACGAAGCCGTCCGTAAGCACCACGATATGATCCGCTGCTTTGCAAAACGACAGCTCGAGATATCTCATCGCTCTGACTTTTGCGCTTTTCTCTGAGCTGCCCGTCGCGACCATCTGCTTGTACGTCAAGTCGCGGAACTCGATGACGAGCGGAAGCTCGTGCCTCTTGGCGTACCGAACCCCGAGCCATGCGGCGAACACTGTCCCGCACGTCACGAGGACCACGTCGTAGTCCTTTCCTACGGGAGACTTTGGACCCAGGTTCTTTAGGCCGTTGACTATGAAGCTGACCCCGCTTCCGACGCGCTTCCTGAAGCTCGTGATCGGTTGGATCTTTGACTTGGAGCGGAACAAGCGAACACCGTCCACGGTCTCCTCACCAAGGGGAGCGACTGCGTATCCATCGAAGATCTTGCCGGTGGGGTAGTTAGGCCAGCCGGTGAAGACCGTCACGTCGTGTCCGTCCCGTACCCAATACTTGGCATGCTCTGCAGCGCGAAATGCGGCCGCGATGTTTTCTGGGGCGAAGAACTGCGTGAAGTAGAGTATCCTCATCTTCCCGTCCTACCTTTCCCGAACATGGCTCCGAACGTTCCAAAGAAGCAGCGGGCGTCCATCTTGAAGCCGGCGTTGCGCACGTACTCAAGCTCGATGCGCTGGCGCTCGCCCGACTCGAAGGTGGCGTCGTTTCGCGTGGTGGCCTGCCAGAGGCCCGTGATGCCCATGGGGACGCTCAGGTACTCCTCCGCGTCGTCGCCGAACCAGGCGAGCTCGTCGCGTGTGATGGGCCTGGGCCCGATGACCGACAGGTCGCCCTTGAGGACGTTGAGGAACTGGGGCACCTCGTCGAGGGAGGTGGCACGGAGCACCCGCCCCATCCTCGTCACGCGGGGATCGCCCTCCACCTTGCGCTCCTTCTCCCACTGCTCCAGCTGCTCGGGCGTAAGGTGCCTCGTCACATCGTCGGCGTCGGCAACCATGGTGCGCACCTTAAGCACGCGGATCGGCCTCCCGCCTTGGCCCACGCGCTCCTGCGAGTAGAGCGGAGCACCCGGCGACTCCGCGGAGACCATCGCGCATAGCGCCGCCATCGGCGCTGCGAGGAGGACGGTCGCAGCCGCACTGAACGCTATGTCGAAGGTCCTTTTGCATGCCCTGTAGAAGAGGCTCCCGTTCCTAGCCACGGGGCGTCACCGCCCGCAGCAGGGTCGGAGGGGCGCCTCTAGTAAGCGCCCCCCCCCGTGAGCATGATTCCGACCGTGCGGGCGATGACCTTGAGGTCAGTCAACACGCCGCGCTCCTCGATGTATTTGAGGTCCAAGTCCACCATGTCCTCGAAGCTCGTGTCGCTGCGGCCGCTCACCTGCCAGTAGCCTGTGAGGCCGGGCTTGACGGAAAGGCGGCGCATGGCGCGCCCGTCGTACTGGGCGACCTCGTTCGGGAGCGGCGGGCGCGGGCCCACGCAGGAGAGCTGCCCGAGCAGGCAGTTCAGGAACTGCGGGAGCTCGTCGATGGAATGCCTGCGGATGAAGCGGCCTGTGCGCGTGACGCGCGGGTCGTCCTTGATCTTGAAGAGCGGGCCGTCGGCCTCGTTCAGGTCCTTGAGCTCGGCCAGGCGCTCGTCGGCGTCGGCGTGCATGCTCCTGAACTTGTACATGTCGAAGGTCTCCACCTCGCCGCCCCGGCCGATGCGCCCCACGCGCTTCTGGGAGTAGATGGGGCAGCCGGGGCTTTCCAAGCGAATGGCCAAGCACAGCAGGAGCGACGGAATCAGGAGCACAGCTATCACGCCCAGCGAGAACACGATGTCGAAGGCGCGCTTGACGATGCGGTAGGCGAGAAGGGAGGATCTTTCAACTTGTTCTGCCTGCCCAAAATAACAGGGGGGAGCTGCACCCACTTGCTTGGGATGAGATGCGGACCCGGACTCCTCCAAGAGAGCCTCTTCCCCATCAACCGCCATTGCGTTTTCTTCGACAGTCATGCGTCTGCTCTCTTTTGGCAGGGTTTGCGGCGCTTGGGGTGCACGGCTACTCCGTCTGGCTCGGCGGAACGGACCGCGACGCGCGAGAGAATGCGATCAACGCCCCCCCCCCGTCGGCAGCGTATACGGGGAGGTTAGTGGCTGACGCCGCGCGAGATCCTTCGACTCGCTTCGCTCGCCCAGGATGGCAAAGGGAGAGAGATCGCCCTTATTCTTTTTCAGGCCTTTGGCCGACAATCGCTAGTCCTATCTCTACGGTGGTGGTTCTTCCGAACATGTTCACTTCGATGCGGGCGGTTCCTTTGCGGCGGTTGACCTCGGTGATCCAGCCTTCGCGGTTGATCATGGGGCCTTCGGTTACCACCACCTTGTCACCTTCGTACACGGCCTTCGACAGGCTGATGGTGCGGTGCTTCTCGGTGGTGAAGGCGTTGATGAGGGCCTTTTCGGATCGATCGAGGGGGATGAATGATTTCTCGCTGCCGAGCATGCGGGTGAACGTTGGAATCTTGACCAAACGGTCGTTTAGCTCGTCCACACGGTTGGTGACGGCTATCACGTAGCCGGGGAACAGATTGCGCGTGAGGGTGCGGTACTGGCCGTGGAACTTGCGTTCCACCTGGTAGCGCGGCACGAAGCACTCTTTGAGAACGGGTCTGTTGTCCTTCGAGCGCTGCCCCGCCGCATGCAGGTTGATGAGCTCGCACGCCTTGTCCTCCTGCCCGGAAAGAACCTGGATCACATACCACATGGAGGGCCTCCTCGCTCAGGCGGACATAGCTTCGCCATTCGGGCCTACGGCCCGCGGCATCGAGAGTATTC
>OLSM01001639.1_pt1 | contig 16065 bp, 9 predicted proteins | sample 1672721 | NCBI WGS metagenome assembly OLSM01 (sample SAMEA3136717, study PRJEB25190) | human gut metagenome | reverse complement strand
CGACTCTGTAGGCCGCTGGTTCGAATCCAGTCGGGCGCACCAAAACCTCCAAAGGAATAGCTCCTTTGGAGGTTTTCTTATGTCTGAAATGATGATGAAAAATGCGATGTGTACAGACGGTTGCGCATGAATTTGTATATTTGCAAGATTCTATGCTATAGTCGGTCTTTCCAAAGTATAATAGTACAAACCAGTATTTTGCGTAACCAATTAAGTATAGATAGTCAGTCCACTACACCTCTTCTACATTATGATTTGGAACTCTTGCTGCTGATTTAGTCACATGACCAGGTTGCACACGACGACGTTTAATGGTAAAATTGAAATGGTTATATAGGTATAAACTGTCGTTTCCCGGAGGAGAGAAAATGTCAAAACTGACGGATATCAAAAATCGAATCAATCAGATGGATGGTGGAGCATTTCAGAATTTGTGTGATGCCTATTTGAGCTACAAGGGATATCGGAACGTGTATTCGTTAGGAATGAATACAGGAACGGATAAAACAGCAAAGGGAAATCCAGATACTTATTTTTTGACAGCAGAAAATAAGTATGTATTTGTGATGTATACTACACAAAAGACGGATTTCTTAAAGAAAGCAATGGAAGACATTGACAAATGTTTTGATTCAAAAAAGACTGGTGTTTCTCCGAAAGATATTGCAGAGATCATATATTGCCATACATATGGCCGCTTAGGAGCAGGTGATGACCAGCATCTTAGACAGTACTGCGAGGAGCGCGATGTAGTGCTGACACTGATTGGCCTGGATCAACTGGGAAATGATATCTTCCGCGAGTGCCCAATTTTAGCCCAAGATTTCTTTGGAATTAGTATCGACTCAGGCCAAATTCTGCCGTTAGATATGTTTGTGGCGAGGCATGATGCGAACAAGATGTCTGCTCCACTGGGAACAGAATTTCTTTTTCGAGAAAAGGAGTTGGAAAAAGCAAAGTCTGCTTTGCATGATAACGATGTCTTGCTAATTGCTGGGCCTGCCGGTGTTGGGAAGACCAGATTTGCATTGGAATTATGCCGGCAGTTGGCGGAAGAGAAGGGCTACACTGTACTTGTCATAAAAAATAACAACTTGCAACTATATGAGGACCTGGTATCTGCAATTGAAGAAGGAAAAGAGTATCTGGTACTTGTAGATGATGCGAATGAGCTTTCCGGACTGCACCATGTACTGGATTATCTTCCGAGAGTAGCAGTCGGATTACGGTATATTTCAAAATTGATTCTGACCGTACGCGACTATGCCCGCAAACAAGTGATGCAGAGTGTTATGGAGGTTATTAAACCAGAAACAATTAAAATCTTGACATTTAGTGATGATGATATCCGTAAACTTATGGAAACATGCTACGGGATTACAAATCGAGTTTACACGGATCGCATTGTGGCCATTGCGGAAGGAAATGCGCGCCTGGCTATGCTTGCTGGAAAGCTTGCAGCAGAATCTGAAAGCCTTGCAGCAATTCAGGATGCGTCAGCCCTCTATCATAACTATTATAGCAAGCAGCTGAATGCCCTCGTTGAAAGTGATACAGGTGTGTGCTCGGCTGGAATCATTGCATTTGTTCGAGCGATCCATCTGAAGCATCTCGAAAAGCTTGCCCCAATTTTTGAGGTTGCGGGAATAAGCAGCAGTGATTTTACATCGGATCTAAAACTGCTCCACAGAGCGGAAATCGTAGATCTGTGCAATGACGAGGCGGCAAGAATTTCAGACCAAAGCTTCAGCAACTTTTTGATCAAGTATGTTTTTATCGAGGAAAAGATTATTCCCCTCAGCACGATGATTGAAACTTGTTTTCAGATTAACAAAAGCAGAACTATTGAGGCATGCAATATTCTCTTAAATGTATTCTCCGATCAAAATGTGAAAAAATATGTTGAAGCACAGATTAACCTTGTGTGGGATAAGCTGGAAAGTAATGTGGAAGAGTTTCTCCCTTTTTTAAAAGCATTTCATATGGTGCGACCGACACAAACTCTTTTATTGTTGCAGGAGTATATTGAGCAAGAATCATATCATCCATTTGATGTACAAACGTTGTCACTAAAAAAGGAAAGGCCGGATAAAAATGTTTCAGACGATACTCTCCAAATTCTAGGAAATTTTGGAGACCATCCTGAGTTACCAACAGCGCTGGATCTGCTATTACTGTATTATCAAAAACGCCCAGACTTGTTTGAACAATTCTACAGCATATTTGCTGGTCGGTTTGAAGTTAATTTGGAGTCCCCGCTTTTCGGGTATTCTACACAGAGAATGGTTGTCAAGAGTCTTTGCGATGCGGTGGAAGCAGCCCCAGAGGATACGAATCTTTTATTTCTATTCGTTTGTGTGGCAGGCCAATTTTTGAAACTTGATGTCTCAAAAACAGAGGGTGGTCGGCACAATACAGTGTCGATTTACACATTATCGCTTCCGCCAGATCGACCTGTTTTGGAATACCGAAAGATGCTTTTGGCACAACTTTATAAAATTTACCGACATGGTAATATGCAGGCTAAAATTGAAGACATCCTTTATAGGTACGGTATGCCTCATTGCGGTGTCGATACGGCTTTGGATGTGATGAGAGCCGAGTTTGAGGAAATTCTAAAATTCTTCTCCCTATTCCAGCCTGAAAATTTGTTCCACTGTGTAATCGCGGCACGCATTAAACAAGTTGCAAAGCACATTGATTATTGCGCACTGGATATACTGGCCCCGTTTCTTAACTCGGAAAAGTATAAGATATATTCTGCGCTTGTGTCCCATCGTTCTGAAGACTATTCGGCGGGATATGAGAAAGGGGTACAGCGACATAAGGAAAGAATTTACAAACTGGTGGAGGGATACACAGTTGCAGATATAGATTATTTGATACAGATATGTCTGGAAAGCATCCAGACTTTCGATAAGGAAGAGAGAACATTGGGCGTAGGCCTCGGATATGTGTTTGAGGAGCTAGAGAATCGGCAACAACTGTATCTATATTTGATAGATACTTACATGAGGGCGGATACCCCATATAAGATATGCGCCGGAAGGATCTTAGAGAAACTATTTGAGATTGAGTCTGTGTCAGAAGTAAAAAAATTAATCACTCGACATAAGTATAACCAGCAAAATGTGTGGCTGTGGTTCTTTTATGCTTTTATGCCTGAACAAGAAATATCCACTCAATGGGCATCAGATTTGTTGTGCTACCTAGACACACCGGATCTAGCAATGAAATCATCACCATATCGGACGGTTGATCTCTTACATAAATATGAGGCAGTAGAGACAAAAGTAATAATTCAAGCCATACGCATTATTTTAAGCCATTATGACGAGTCTCCATTTGTCTTTAGCCTTTATGCTTTCAGCATCTTGAATCAAAAAGAGAAGAAAGAAGCAAATGCAATTTTGGAGATGTTTTCTGGGGAAATTCTTCTTTTAGAAGAAGTATATTTAAAAGGGATATCTTGTTTAGAACTTTGCGATTATAAAGGTGTTCTATTGCAAACTATTATTTCTGCTGATCCAGCGTTTTTATATAAGTATCTTGACAGCGATGCACTTAGTCACCTTGGCTATTTTTCACATGATACTAGACTAACGACAATATGGAATACTGAAAATTTCATGGATTTAGCTGACGATGTTTTCAATTACCTACATGAGAAAAATAGAAATGCGGTTGACTGGAAGCGACAGGTATCAGTAAGTGTGTTGTTAGCCAGCGAAAAATCCCAACCGGAGACCATTGCGAAACAAGATTTATGGATTGACCACATAATTGAGAGATACAATTTGGATGAGGAGCGGATGGTTGATTTGTTTTCTGCGATAGAAGAACTGAGTTCCGAAAGGAGAAAAAAGGCATTAGCAAAGTTTTTGTCGCTTAATTCCGATCCGCATATTTTTGAGCGATTGCCCTTGGAACCCTCCCATTGGGGCGGGGTAGGCAGTATGATTCCATATATGCAGAAAAGAATTGAATACCTACGTTCTCTTCTTCCGCTTGTATATGGTATTAAATATTTGCGCCAAAAGAATCGCATTGAGCGGGAAATAGTACGTTGGAGGGAAAGAATCGATTTTGAAGAAGCTCAAGAGTTATTAGAATCATGGTATAATTAAAAGGTGCTGTAGCATAGCAGTATGTTATGCACTAAACGCCCCTCGCATCCGCTTCACAGCTTAGCTCAATGGAAGTGTACATACATTTTCATCATTCATCTAGTGGTGTGACAAAGGCGGAATTACTAGAAGTTTTGGGGACACCGCATCCACCCATTTCAATTTGATGAAGAACCACTTGCCTTCTCCACCACAAATTTCGCCCGATCCACGGGATACGGAGCCGTATCCCTTCTATGCTTCTCAATGGATACGACCTCGGCCTCGGTGGGGCCGTCCCTGCCGGGGACCAGCACCTGGTCGCCCACGGACAGGGTCTCGTCGTCGGTGCGGTAGTAGTACACCCGCTGCCACCCGGGGAACCGCACCCCGCAGAAAGTGTACACGGTCTTGTCCGTGGCTGCCAGCGGGTCGGCGTACTGGGGCGGCTGGGGCGCCGGCTTGGGACGCCTCCGCTGGATGCGCTGGGCCACCTCCTCCTTCCACTGGGGCAGCAGCCGCTGGGTGCGCTTGTCGGGCAACCCCTCCAGGATGGGGAACACCGTCCGCTCCAGGGCCTCCCAGGGCTCTGGGTCCCGCTCCTCCGGCATACGGTAGAAGATGCTCCGCACCAGCTCCTCGTACTTTACACCTTTGCCGTGGGGGTTCTTCAAAGCGGACTGCAGCAGGGTGGCCGCCTGGTCCTCCCTCCCCTGGGACAGGGCGTAGGCGATGTACCCGCCCGCGTCGGGAAACTCCGGGCTCGCCTCCAGCAGGCCGCGGCGGAAGTCACTGTTTTGGCAGAGCTCCTCCAGGGCGATTTCCTGAAACTCTGGCGGGAATTGGTCGGTTATATGCAGCAGGCCGTTGAAGGGCATCCAGACCCCGTCCATGTACTGGGGGTAGGGCCCGAACTCCTGGATCATCCACGCCCAGACCCGCACCGCTAGGGCCGGGTCCTCCTCCGCCAAATCCAGGAACAGCTCATCCAGGGAGGTGACGGGCCGCTCGTCCTCGTCGGGGACTTCGATGGGCAGCGGGAAGTTTTCCTTCACCGCCTGGGCGTACAAGAAGCCGTCGTGGAGGGTCAGGTACCGGGCGGCCACGCAGCCGCCTTCCACCAGGAACCGCCGCCGCTCGATTTCCCGCTGGCGGGTGCTGTCCGAGGGGACGTAGCCCTTGCCGTTTTGCAAGTCTATCAGGCCGCAGGCGGCGTCGTAGGCCCGCTGGGTGGGGTAGTCCTCCCGGCGGACGCCCTGCTTCGCGAACCGGTCCTCCCTGCTTTCCACGGAGAAAGTCAGGTAGGCCACGGGCCCCTCCGCCTTCTCCTGGGAATCGTCCCACACATCCTCGTCGTCTTCCTCCAGGTCATCCCAGATAGCGGCGTCCTCGTCCACGTCGTCTTCCAGGTCATCCCAGACATCGTCATCCTCCTCGTCCAGGCCATCCCCCAGAAAGTCCGGGGAGTGAAGGCCCAGGTCTTGGTCGATGAGGGAGTCCGTATCTTCCTCGTCCATCTCATCGGAGAGCCCGTCGTCCAGGCCGTCCAGGCCGTCGTTTTCCATCTCGTCGCAGGAGGCAGGCTCCTCCCCCGGCAGGGCGTCCTCAAAGACTTTCATGGCCAGCAGCTCCTCGGTAAAGTCCATCTGGCCGTTGCCGTTCCTGTCGAAAAAATTTGTGAATGGGAATTTTGCCATGGAGGGGCCTCCGATCTGCTTCTATGCTTCTATTCTACACGCACACAGACAGAAAGGGCAAGGGAGAAGTTGCGGTTGCCCTGTTTTTATCTTGTTTCCCGGAGAAAACCCTGCTGGAATGCGCCGGGGAATTGGAACTTTTTCTCCAAGCCGTCAAAGGAGACCGTAATAACACCTTTTTCAATGGCGGTGACTTTCCCAGTGCCGAAAGCCTTGTGCGTTACCATGGAGCCGGGACCAATATGGGAGGTATCTACCGCCGTCGTTTTCGCTTTATGAGCGATAGGAATCGTAGGAGGTGTATAGGCTGGCCGGTATGTAGGAGTTTTTCTGAGGCTAGGCTCATTGGGTGCAGTGATGGGCTTTCTCTCGGAAAGCTGGGCCGGTTTCTGCTCGACAGTTGCAGGAATTTGCTCCTCTTCCTCTTCTTCAGCTTCAGAAAAGGTAGGAATAGTTGGCAGATCCTCTGGCTTGGGCGCCTCGGCTACTTCGGAGATCACCAGCTGCCCTGCCATCATGTCATAGTCCTGTCGAGAAAGAACAGTACTGTACAGGCCGACGCTCTCGCCCGCGTGGCGGTCAATGCCGGTGTAAGAAAGGCTGGCATCCTCGTACCGCTTGAACTTGTACACCGCATCATTCATCAACGCCTCGTTGAACACATTCAGCGAGACCAGCAGCTCAAAGTCTTTCACATTCAGGCCCGTCACTTTTTTGAACAATTCCGGCTCCAACTGGGTGATGACATCTTTCAAGCTGTATTCGCGGTAGTCGGTCAAGTACATAAACACCGGCACACGGGTGGCGAACTTGATGAGCTTCTCCTGAATCATCTTGCGCTTGGACTTGTACTCTTTTTCTTCCTCTGAAAGCTCTTTCTTCTGCTTGGGTGTCAGTTTGTCGCTCTCTTTTTTCGCCTTCTTAACGGCTTCCGATTTGTTGATAATCGTCTCAATATCATCGTTCAAACTGCGGAAACCCTCAATCCGCATCAGTGCATCCATCGCGTCTTTGTTGGCTAGCAGCCGCGCCAGCGTCTCGTTATCTACATTCACCAGCAGAGCAGACTCCCACCGCTTGGCCAGCAGTGTGGCAGAGGTGCCTGCCATAGCGATATCCAAAATTTCAGCCGCGTTCACCTGCCTCATGGCGCTGCCATCGTAGGCCAACACCGGAAGAAAGTTGATAAATTCTCCCACTTTTTTCTCTGGATTGCTTTCCTCCACGTTTAGGCGGCAACTGTAATCGGAGATCTGCTTGAGCGCTCTGTCCAGGGCAAAGTCAAAGACATAGCATTCTTTTTTGATAATCTGCTTTTTGCCGCTGTCATCGGTGATCTCCCAAGGGCTCTGCACCCGGAACGCCGCTTGGAAATAGGTTTCCGGGCTGGACAGGTTGCGCAGCATAAAAATGCCAGTCCACGGCTTGATGGTCACGCCGGTGGTCAGCTTGCCACAGGAGAGGGTGATGGTTTTGGTGGAGAGCGGGTCGCCCATTGACCGCCGCACCGGCTCCACGGCTTTGACGCCGATGCCCGCCTCGGTACCGGCACAGACATTGACCGTATAGTCGTGGTAAAAGGCGTTTTGCCGCTGCGCCAGCAGATTTGCCATCGCGTAGCAGGAGGCCACATTAGGCAAAAACCACAGCGTATGGTTCAGCACGTTCAGCAGGCGGGTGTCCGAGAACGGCATAGGCGGCTTTTCAGCCCCTAATTTTAACTCATCCACGGTGGTTTCCAGGTAAGATCCGCGGATCAGGTCCAGCCATTTCTGCACGTAATCCTCATATTTGAAATGTGCGTCCTTGCCGGTGCCTTCAGCGGAGAAGAACACGTTCAGGTCAAACTCGTCAAACTCGCCCTGTTTGGCAATCTGCTGGATGCTGTCCGGGATTTTATAGGTCAGCATGACCATCCGTGGCAGAGCTGCGTATGGATTATCCTCACCCACCCAGTTTTCTTTGGCACGTTGTTCGTCGGAATATGTCCAGTTGTAAATCTGTTCTTCGATGAACTCACCGGAGTTCAGAGCGCGGAACGGTGTGCCGGACAGATAGAGGTAATAGGTCGTTGTAATGGGCAGCCACGTCTCATCGTAGGCATTGCCGCGATCATATTTACTCAGATCCTCGTCGTAGCTGTCCTCGTCCTGTTCAAACAGCTTTTTCGCGCTGTCCTTGAAATCCTGGCCCTCAAAAATAAACTCCAGCTCGTCCTGGCCGATTTTTACCACATCCGCGTGGCGCAGGCCCCACAGCATCTGTTCCCGGGCCAGCTCCATCGAGCTCCACAGCGGACGGCGCAGATTGGGATCAAAGGTAATCATGGCGCCGGCCTCCTTCGCCATGCGGACCGCCTCCTTGGTGGTGCTTCTGGCAGGCTCGCCGGTCATGGACAGGGTTCCGAAATGGAAAACCTTCGTTTCCGTAACAAGATCCTTCGGCAGCTCATCGATGGTGAGCATCGTATCCGCACCGGGCTTTCTGGCAAATGAAAATTCCCGGTCGCCGCTGTCGTCCAAAGTGACAAAGGCCAGCGTGGTGAAGTATCTGTCATCCACCAAAATTCCCTTGGTTTCCACTCCCGCATCCCGGAAGGTTTTGACCAGCATCCTTCCGAACCGGTCGCTGCCTACCTTTCCCAGAAAACCAGTTTTCGCGCCGAACTTGGAAAGGGTGCTTAAAAAATTCCCCGGAGCGCCGCCAGGGTTCCCCTGCATCAGCGGGTACCCTACGTCGTTATTTCCCTGGTGGACAAAATCGATCAGAAGCTCTCCTAAGGCAACTACGTCGTACATTCTCATATTTTACCCCTTTTTTCTTAAAATAGTTACTATTAGCATTGCATAAAACCGCGGGAAACGCAAGCCCTTTCCCGTAATTTTAAGATTTTTTTAGGAACAAAATAAGCGCGGGGGTTTCGATTGAATCCGCGGGAAAACTATGGTAAAATAAGAGCAAGCTTCACAGGAAAGGATGAATAAAATGGCAAGCAACGCAAAGTATGCCCTTTGGCTCCAAAAAGCTGTGGAAGACAGCGACCTGATCGAGGAATTAAAAAGGATTTCCGGCGATGAAAAGGAAATCTACGACCGTTTTTACAAAGAACTTGAATTCGGTACCGCGGGCTTGAGAGGGGTAATCGGCGCGGGCACCAATCGTATGAATATTTATACCGTCCGCCGCACTACCCAAGGCCTGGCTAACTACCTTAACTCCAAAAAGGAGGGGGCCTCCGTGGCCATCGCCTACGACAGCCGGATCAAATCGGAGCTGTTCGCCAGAGAGTGCGCCCGGGTGCTGGCCGCCAACGGCATAACCGCCAGAATCGTGAAGGAGCTTCAGCCGGTGCCGGTTCTGTCCTTCGCCGTGCGGGAGCTCCGCTGCGACGCCGGTATTATGATTACCGCCAGCCATAACCCGGCCAAATATAACGGCTATAAGTGTTACGGGCCCGACGGCTGCCAGATGACCGACACGGATGCGGACAATGTTTACGCGGAAATTCTAAAGGTAGACCTGTTCGACGGCGTGGAGGAAATTTCTTTTGACCAGGGCTTGGAAACCGGAAAAATCGTTTATATTGAGGACAGCTTTTACGATAAATATCTGGACTGTCTGGAGGCGCAGAGCGTTAATCCCGGCGTTTGCGCCGGCAGCGGCCTGAAAATCGTCTATACGCCCTTAAACGGCGCCGGCAACAAGCTGGTGCGGAAGATTCTGGCCCGGATCGGCGTTAAGGAAATCCAGGTGGTGCCGGAGCAGGAGCTGCCTGACGGCAGCTTTCCCACCTGCCCCTATCCGAACCCGGAATTCCGTGAGGCGCTGACCCTGGCCCTGAAGCTTGCCCAGGAAAGCAAGCCGGATCTGGTGCTTGCCACAGACCCGGACAGCGACCGGGTAGGCATCGCCGTGAAGGATGGGGACGACTACCGGCTGATGACCGGAAACGAAACCGGTATTATGCTGATGAACTACATTCTTTCCTGCCGGAAGCGCAACGGAACCCTGCCGGAGCGTCCGGTCGCGGTAAAAACCATCGTTACCAGTGAAATGATTCCGAGAATCTGCGCGGATTACGGCTGCGAGCTGCGGAACGTGCTCACCGGCTTCAAGTATATCGGAGAACAGATTCTGGGGCTGGAAAGGGCCGGAGAGGCCGACCGGTTCGTATTCGGTTTTGAGGAAAGCTACGGCTATCTGGCCGGCACCTATGTCCGGGATAAGGACGCCGTGGTAACCTCCATGCTGATCTGCGAGATGGCCGCCTATTACCGCAGGCAGGGCAAGTCTCTGGTGCAGGTAATCAATGAGCTGTACGACCGCTACGGCTATTATCAGAACACCACCCTCAGCTACAGCTTTGAAGGCGCCGAGGGCATGGAGATCATGGCCGGAAAGATGTCCTTTATGCGGGAGCATCCCTTCCGGGAGATCGCCGGCATGAAAGTGGTCAAAACCGCCGACTATCAGCTGTCTGAGGCGGTAGATCTGGCTACCGGCCAAAAAACCGAGATCAAACTGCCCAAATCCAATGTGCTTTCCTATTCCTTGGAGGGCGGCGCCGCTGTGATTGTGCGTCCCTCCGGCACGGAGCCCAAAATTAAGGTGTACGTGACCTCCGTGGGCAAGGACCTGGCCCACGCTTCCCAGATCACCAAGCGGCTGGGCGACTTTATGAGCGGCGTGATTAATCAGTGACCGCACCGGCGGCCGCCGTCTTCTTCACGGCTTTCAGCCCGGCCCGGCGGTGATTTCCTGGACTGTCCGGACCCGCCCTCGTTTTCTGGAAGCCGCGCCGCGCTATAGAAAAATGGCTGCGCGCTTTCGGCCGGCCCGATGGATATTTATTTTTGCGCGCCAAGAGGACGTTTTTGCTTTCTAACACCGCAGAACGCTACGGAAATATGGGAACCGCTCATTGGGCTTTTGCTTTTTGCGGCGATTTCCGCCAGAAATTTTTTAGATGCCGCGTCAGCTTCCTTCGGCAGCCCCAGGGCGCGGCAGGGACTTGGCAAAGATAAAACCACTCTAGCAAGTTGTCACCGGAACCGCTGTAAAACAGCCCGCGGGAAATGACTCCGCGGGCTGTTTGCTTCCTATTTACAATTTAATCTCTGCCGAAAAACGCCTTTGAAAAAGTTTAATCCCTGGTTCCCGCAGAACTCTCCCAGCAAAAAAGGCAAAAACGTAAGATTTATTAAGATTTCTTCATATAATTTTAACAAATTAGCGACAGGTTCATGGTGGTTTTTTCCATGCGGGTATGTTATAATAGCCATACTGACGGGTCCGTTCCTTGATTTTACGAATCGCTGGAGCCTTGCGGAATTAGGGTCCTAAAACCAGGTTTCCTAGAGCTTGAGGTGATGCCTATGAATAAAAAGCGGTTGATTCTCCTTATTCTGGCGGCGGTTTTAGCGGTTTTCACTATGGGCTGCCAATTTCAAGAAGAGGCTCCCAGCCTGGAGGTAGACGACGTGGCTATTTATTTTGGAGTCAGCAGCTATGCCATGTTCGGCGCGGATGAGGAGACTCTCCGTTATTTGGCCGATACCTACCGGAATTTAGAGGTAGAGCCGGTTTCCGGAGAAATGGACCTGACTTCTATGCTCACCGTTAATTTATTCCACCAAAGCCAGCAGGTCGGTTCCTTCAGCGTAGACCAGAACGGGAATATTTGGAAGGATGGCGGCACTCAGTGCTATCGTGCCCCCAATGGCTGCGATTATGGAAAAATAAAGCAGATCTATCTGAACAGCCAGCCGTCCTGACTGCAAAATGGTGATTCACCTTGCGATTAATAGATCAGCAAAAAAGCCTGGATCTTTTGATCCAGGCTTTTTTATTGTTAGGCTCCCGGCAGATCCGGGGGAGGAGCGCCGTAAAAAGCTTTAGCCGCTGTCGGGCGAAGCGCGCTGCTAATATCAGCCTTACGGTGATAATAAGCTGCCGCCAGAACGGTGATCGCCCATTTACAGGCCGTGGGGCCTGAACGCAATATAAATAAAATTCAGTTCGCCTTGAGACGCTTAACCCGTAACAGGCCCTTATCGTGCCGGCCAAGCCGCCGGCAGAGCCGGTGAGATAGGCCGCGGCGGCGGGTTCCGCCCTAAGCCGGCCTCAGAAGGCTACTGCTGCTGAGATTCGTCGATCTGGGCCAGGTATTCCGGCAGGGGAAGCTCAAACCAGAAGGTGCTCCCCTCTCCAACGGCGCTTTCCACGCCGTATTTGGCGCTGTGCATCTCCAGCACCGATTTCACAATGGAAAGCCCCAGGCCGGTTCCCACTACCGCCCGGCGGTGGGTTTTATCCACCTTATAGTAACGGTCCCAAATCAGCTCCAGCTTTTCCGGCTCGATGCCCTCGCCGTGGTCGATGACCTCCACCCGGACAAAGCCGGGCTTCAGCCGCTGGCGCACCAGGATCTCCTTATCCTGACCCGCGTAGTTTACCGCGTTGTTCACCAGGTTGTAAATCACCTGGGACATCCGCACCTGATCCGCCTCTACCGTAACGTCCTCCTTATAATCGAAGACAATATGGTATCCGTCCCGCTTGGTCAGAGAATTGTACCGGGCTAAAATCTCCCGGATTTCCTGGGTCAGGCTGAATTCGGTCAGAGTCAGGGTCTGGGTGCCGGACTGAAGCCTGCTCAGATTCAGCATGTCGTTCACCAGGTTGGTTAGGCGGGTGGTTTCATCGAGAATGATCTGGGCGTTTTCCGGCGTGTTTTCCCCCGGGATATCCCGCATCATTTCGCTGTACCCGCCGATCATGGTCAAGGGCGTCCGCAGGTCGTGAGAAATATTGGCGATCAGCTCCTTCCGCAGGGCCTCCACCTTGGAAAGCTCTGAGGCGGCGTAGCTCAGGGTGGAATTCAGTTCCCGGATTTCCCGGTAATCCCCGCCCTCAAAGGACACCTCATAGTTGCCCTGAGCCAGCTCCTTCGCGGCGTTATTGGTTTTAATGATAGGCTTGGAAATTTTCTGAGAGAGGACTACCGCCAGCACCAGGGACAGCAGCAGCGCCACGATGGTAATAAGCGCCAATTGAACCTGTATGGTCTGAACCGTAGGGTTGATGGGGGTAATGGTGGAATTGAGAAGCACCAGCACCTCCTGTCCCGCTTCTGTCTTGACGATCCGTGAATAGATCAGGGATTCCATGGCGGACTCGCCGGTGGTCAGCTGTCCCATCTGGAGATCGCCGCCTGAAAAGGGATACAGCCCGATCTCTTGGCCGCCGCCGAAATCTGAGGAGTAAAAGGACTGATATTGGGTTTGAGGCACTGTCTCGAACCGCATCCCCCCATTTTCCTTGGTATAGTTATAAATCAAAAACAGCTGGAAGGTTCCGTAATGGTGGATCAAGCAGTCAGGGCTGATGTCCGCGGAATAAAGGTCCCGCATTTCGCCGTTGACCACCCGCACGCACACGTCGTTCTGCCGGGCCAGCTCATTGATATAATCGCCTAGGTTCGGCGAATTGATCTTGCTGACAATGCTGTCCCCGCAGGCCTGGGCGTTCCGGGTTTTGATGGCCTTATAAAAGCTGTCTAAAAACACCGTCTGGAACAGCCACAGCAAAACCAGGATCACCGCCACAAACAAGGCAAAATAGGTGATCAGCTTCCACCGGATTCCCAGCTTTGCCGCTTTTTTAACACCCTTCAAACCGGTAGCCCACCCCTCTCAGCGTGGTAATGGTGCCGCTGTATTCCCCCAGGCTTTTCCGCAGCAGCTTAATATGGGTGTCCAGCGTTCGGTCATCGCCGTAAAAGTCATAGCCCCACACCTCGTTGATCAGCTTTTCCCGGGTCAGGGCGATGCCCTTATTCTTCACCAAATAGAAAAACAAGTCGTATTCCTTGGGGGTCATGTCCACCCGCTTGCCGTCGATATATACCAGCCTGCCGGTAAAATCCACGGTCAGGCCGCCGTAGGTCACCACATCCCGCTGGGCCTCTCCGCCGCCGCTACGCTTTAAAATGGCGCTTACCCGCATCATCAGCTCCTTCGGAGAAAAGGGCTTCACCACATAGTCGTCAATCCCCAGCTCAAAGCCGTGGATTTTATCGTACTCCTCGCCCCGGGCCGAAAGCATCAGCACCGGAGTCGAGCTGGTCTTCCGGATTTCCCGCACCGCGGAAAAGCCGTCCAGCTCCGGCATCATCACATCCATGATGATCAGGTCGAAGCTTTCCTTCCGGCAGATCTCCACCGCCTGGAGGCCGTCTACCGCCTCTACGGTCTCAAAGCCCTCGAATTGGGCGTATTTTTTGATAATGTCCCGGATTCTTTCCTCGTCGTCAACGATCAGCAGTCTGCTCATGGGTCTCCTCCTTCTCTGGCCTTCTGTTTCTCCTGCTTTTAGGTTACTCCCGCAATGTGACGGCTGTATGAAGGTAGCCTCTTAGCCTTCCGGCGGGGGTCTGCCCCGGCTGACCGCCCCGGACCCGGGCCAGGCCCGCTGCCCGCCGGGTCCCTCTGCCTCATTTCAGCCCGATCAGCCGGGCAAACGCTTCCTCAAACGCCTGATCCTGCTTGGGGGCGCGCTTCGGACTTCCCTTCAGCCGCCCGCCGGCGTTTCGTATTTTTTTCGCCGTATGCCTTGCCAGCAGCAGGGCGCTGATATTTTCATCGCCGTACTCCAGCCCGTCCTGGCTGATCGCTCTGGCTCCCCGGGCCAGGCACATGGCCGCCAGGCCGTAATCCTGGGTGACGGCTACATCTCCCGGCTCCAGCAGGTTCACCAAGGCGAAATCCACGCTGTCCGCCCCTTTTGAGACGGTTATGGTCCTGGCCCCCTCCCGCTGAAACACATGGGAGGTATCGCACAGCAGGATCACCTCCAGCCCCGCCCGGTTTCCCAGCCGGATAGCCTGGTTCACCACCGGGCAGCCGTCAGCGTCGATCAAGATCCGCATAAAATCCTCCTCCCGCCGTGGTTCCTTGGTTTTTCTTTCTCTTTTATGATAGCATAAAAGCCCGGAGGTATCTATTGTAATTCAAAACTTTTTATTTTATAATGATAGAATTGAAGAAAGGAAGATTTGCCATGGAAATTCGGAGAATTGAGGCAAAAGCCGTAACAGATACGGTAAAGGAGCTTTTTTTGCGGTGCAACTATGAAATCGGCCAGGATATTTTAGACGCCCTGGCCCAAGCCCGGGAACGGGAGCCCTCTGCCTTGGGGCGGGAGGTTTTGGGCCAGCTTCTGGAAAACGACCGGATCGCCGCCCAGGAGCAGCTCCCGATCTGTCAGGATACGGGCATGGCGTTTTTATTTGTGGAATACGGCGACAAGGTAGTTATTGAGAACGGCAGCTTTGAGGAGGCCGTTCAAGAGGGAGTGCGCCAGGCTTACCGGGACGGCTATCTCCGGAAATCCGTGGTCAGCGACCCGGTGATCGACCGGGTTAACACCGGCGACAACACACCCGCCATAATTTATACCGACATCGTGCCGGGCAGCCAGATTAAATTCCTGGTTTCCGGCAAGGGCTTCGGCAGCGAGAATATGTCGGCCATTAAAATGCTGACCCCATCCGCGGGGCTGGAGGGGGTCAAGCGGTTTATTCTGGATACGGTAGACCGCGCCGGGCCGAACCCTTGTCCCCCCATCGTGGTGGGAATCGGCATCGGCGGCAGCTTTGAAAAGGCGGCCCAGCTGGCGAAAAAGGCGGCTATGCTGCCGATCACTGAAAAAAATCCTGACCCCAGGTACGCCGCTCTCGAGGATGAGCTTTTGGAAAAAATTAACGCTCTTGGCTACGGCCCGGCGGGTTTGGGAGGCGCTTCCACCGCTTTAGGGGTAAACATTCTCACATTTCCCACCCACATCGCCGGCATGCCGGTGGCGGTAAACATCTGCTGCCACGCGGCCCGGCATAAATCCGCAGTTCTATAAGGAGGGAAAGCAGATGAGTCAAAGCAGCGCGCCTAAAAAAATCATATTCCCTCTGGATGACGAAGCCATCCGCGGCCTGCGGGCAGGAGATCCGGTGCTGACACCGGCACTATGCTCACCGCCAGGGACGCCGCCCATAAGAGGCTGTACGCCTTGCTTGAGCAGGGCAGGGAGCTGCCTGTGGATTTAAAGGGCCAGGTAATCTATTACGTGGGTCCGGCGCCGGCGAAGCCCGGCTATGCCGTAGGCCCGGCAGGCCCCACCTCCAGCTACCGGATGGACGCTTACACTCCGGCCCTTTTAGACCTCGGCCTGAAGGGCATGATCGGCAAGGGCGCCAGAAGCGCCCC
>OLSM01001632.1_pt1 | contig 16096 bp, 15 predicted proteins | sample 1672721 | NCBI WGS metagenome assembly OLSM01 (sample SAMEA3136717, study PRJEB25190) | human gut metagenome | reverse complement strand
TCGCTTTTTTCACTGATTCTGCTGAAAAAACCTCATATCCGGATTTTTTCAGTGAGAATGTAATTCCACGATTTAAATTTTCATCATCTTCAACCACGAGTATACCTGGCATAGCATCTGCACCTCTCTTTATTAACTATTCATCTTACAATGCTTCAATGCCTCCACAATTGCACTCTCTTTATCTTCTGGACACTGCGGTTGCCTGCTATCTTCATTTTTAGGTAAATTATAATTCTTTCCAACCTTAATTCCGCATTTTCTCTTTACCTGTGAGATATACAGATTGGAAACCTTCATGCCGGCATTATGTTCAGCCACATACTTCTTTATCTCATCATATGTAGCCTTAGTCTCTGCAGATGTTATATCCATATCATCAAGTTCAATCGTGACATTAATGTAATCATCCGGCTTTTGTTTCAGTTGGGACAAAAGAACAACCGTCTCCACATGCGTACTCTGCGGAAACATATCCGTAGTAGAAACCCGCATCAACTCATAATCCTCCGCACAAAGCACCTTCAGATCCCTGGCCAACGTAGCACTATCACAGCTCACATAAACAACCCTCTCCGGTTTCATCTTAAGGATCGTATTCAGAAGTACCTCATCACAACCCTTTCTTGGCGGATCTACCACAATAACATCTGCGTAGACGCCATTCTTCTCATACTCCCTCGGCAGTACTTCCTCTGCTTTTCCAACAAAAAACTCCACGTTCTCGATTCCATTAAGCTTAGCATTCTCTCTTGCATTGTCAATGGCCTGTGGTACGATCTCCACGCCGCGGACAAATTTTGCTTTCTGAGCCAGGAACAGGGAGATGGTTCCGATTCCACAGTACAGGTCCCAGACTGTTTCATTTCCGGTGAGACCTGCGTACTCCAGGGCCTTTCCGTACAGTTTTTCGGTCTGGATGGGATTGACCTGGAAAAAGGACAGCGGCGAGATCTGATAGGAGATATTTCCGATACTGTCCGTTATATAGGACTGTCCCCAGAGGAGACGAAGCTGATCTCCCAGGATCACATTGTTCCGTTTTTTATTGACATTGATGGTGATGCTGGTCATTTCCGGAATTTCACACAAAGAGTCCACCAGAGCTTTTTCTGCCGGGATCTTATCTCCGTTTAAGATCAGACAGACCATCATCTCATCTGTATGGAAACCATAGCGGATCATAATATGGCGTACAAGACCCTTTCCTGTTGTCTCATCATAAGGCTGTACATGATATTTCTCCATATGGCCGATCACACGGTCCAGAACCTCTTTATTCTGTTTCACTCCCAGAATACAGTCCCGGTTGTCAATAATAGAATGGGTCCTTCCTGCATAAAAACCGGTGATGATCTTTCCGTCTTTATTTTTTCCTACTGGGAACTGTGCCTTGTTGCGGTAATGGTAAGGCTCATCCATTCCCATGATCGGTTCCATGGGGAAATCCTTAAAACCTCCAATCCGCTCCAGATGGCCACGGACTTTTTTCTCCTTGAATTTCAGCTGCTGCTCATAGGATAATGCCTGAAGCTGGCATCCTCCACACTGACGGGCAATGGAGCAGGCCGGTTTCACACGGTACGGGGACGGTGTGATCACCTCCATCAGACGGCCATAGCCGTAGTTCTTTTTTGCCTTGATGATCTTGGCGCTGATCCGGTCTCCGATCACGGCGTCCTTCACAAAAACGGTGAAGCCATCGGCTTTCCCGATACCTTCACCGTCAACTCCGCAATCCTCTATATCCAAAGTCAGTATATCGTTTTTACGGAATTCCATCTATTAAATATCTCCTGTTCTTCTTAAATTGGACTCAAAAAGACGGTTATAACCGAGCCATTCTTTTTTGCCCTTGTCTGCGTGGAAAATCTCTGTCAGTGTCTCCATTCTTGCATCGGTATTGTCTGCCAGATTCAGAGCTACTGCCTCTGCAAGTGCCGGTTTCTTGGGAGAGCCGTACTCCAGCTCACCGTGATGGGCAAGGATGCAATGGATTACCTGATTCTCAAGTTTCTCAGGAAAATCCGGGATCTCTTTTACCAGGTCGTGTACCATCTGTGCCCCGATCACAATGTGTCCCAGAAGCTGTCCCTCGTCTGTATAATCATTCATCGGAAAAGCTGAAAGCTCCTTGGTCTTGCCCACATCATGAAGAAGAGCGGTTGTGATCAGAAGATCACGGTTCAAAAGCGGATAGGCATTTGCCATGTAATCACAGAGACGTGTCACTCCAAGGGTGTGCTCCATCAGTCCGCCGATAAATCCATGATGCACGGTCTTGGCTGCGGAATGACCTTCAAACACCTTCATAAATTCCTGATCTTCCACAAAAAGCTTCTTCAGAAGCTGGGAAAGATACGGATTCTTCACACTGTTGATCAGGTCGCGCAGCTGGCTCTGCATATCGTCCACACTGTTCTCACTGGTAGGAAGATAATCTGCCGGATCATACTCCCCTTCTCCTGCCTTGCGTGCTCTCTTAATGTTCAGCTGCATGGCACCTGCAAAACTTGTCACATCTCCCATGATCTCAATGTAATCCAGGGCATCAAAATCATCGATCCCCAGAGAATTTGGGTCCCAGATCTTACCATCGATCACACCTGTTTTATCCTGAAGGATCAGATTCTCATAGGGTTTTCCATTCTTCGTTGTAGCTGCCTGTTTCTGTTTACAGAGATAGATTCCGTTTACTCTGTCTCCCTCATGTAATTCATTTAAAAAACGCATAAAATTCTTGCCTTTCTGTTCTTTTTACTTTCAAAGCGGACATGCTCACCAAACAAAGTATCCACTTCACACTTTGTATTCACAGCCAGCCTTTCTTTACGATCTCCGGCTGCATCCCGGTCCGGGCTTTCCCTGTATTTTCGCACAGTCTCCCCTTACATCCGGGCTTTATTCAGTATCATAACACATTTTACTTTCCTTTGCTATGGAAATCATGTAAAATAGGAAACGAAGTGTTTTTTTGCATATCCTGTGTTACGCAGAAAAACACGAGATCAACAGAAGTAACAAAAAGGAGTAACTACAGCAACAATGAACAAAAAAGCATACAAAGCACTTGAATACTATAAAATCATAGATCTGCTGACAGACAAGGCTTCCTCCCCCATGGGAAAAGATCTCTGCCGGAAGCTTACCCCTTCCACAGATATCGAGGAAATCCGGTCCATGCAGCTGCAGACCCACGATGCCCTTGCACGCCTGTTCAAAAAAGGCGGCATTTCCTTTGGCAGTGTCAAGGATATCCGGGGCACACTGAAACGTCTTACTGTAGGCAGCGCCCTGAACGCGCCGGAGCTGCTTTCCGTCTGCAGTCTTCTGGAAAATACCGGCCGTGTCAAAGCCTATTCCAGAAGTGACCGTGACGACGGAATGACCGATTCCCTTGACGGAATGTTTGCGGCACTGGAACCTCTCACACCTCTGAGCACAGAGATCCGCCGCTGTATCCTTTCCGAGGATGAGATCAGTGACGATGCCAGCAGCACCCTTCGTCAGATACGCCGCAGCATCAAAGCCACCAACGACCGGATCCACACCCAGCTTTCTTCTCTGGTTGCAGGAAGCGCCCGGAATTATCTTCAGGATTCCGTCATCACCATGCGTGACGGCCGCTACTGTATCCCGGTAAAAGCCGAGTACAAAGGCCAGATAGCCGGCATGATCCACGATCAGTCCGCCACAGGCTCCACTCTTTTCATTGAGCCTATGGCTGTTGTCAAACTAAACAACGACATCCGCGAGCTGGAGCTGAAAGAACAGAAAGAGATCGAAGTGATCCTTGCCTCCTTAAGCCAGCAGGTAGCTGCAGAACTGGAAGCCATCCATGCAGATCTTTCCATCATGGTACAGCTGGACTTTATTTTTGCCCGCGCCGCTCTTGCCATGGACATGAATGCCAGCGAACCGATCTTCAATACTGAAGGACGGATTCGCCTGCGCCAGGCCCGTCATCCTTTGATCGATAAGAAAAAAGCCGTTCCTATTGACATCCGCCTTGGAGATGATTTTGACCTCCTGGTTGTCACAGGACCAAACACCGGTGGTAAAACTGTCTCTCTGAAAACCGTGGGACTTCTTACCCTTATGGGACAGGCAGGCCTTCATATCCCGGCACTGGACCGTTCCGAGCTTGCACTTTTCCGTGAGGTCTATGCAGATATCGGAGACGAGCAGAGCATTGAGCAATCCTTAAGTACCTTCTCCTCTCATATGACAAACGTGGTTTCTTTCCTGAAATCCGCAGATCAGGATTCCCTGGTCCTCTTCGATGAGCTTGGTGCAGGTACTGACCCTACCGAGGGTGCCGCTCTTGCCATTGCGATCCTGTCCCATCTTCACGAACAGGGCATCCGCACCATGGCAACCACCCATTACAGCGAACTGAAGATCTATGCCCTTTCCACTCCAGGTGTGGAAAATGCCTGCTGCGAATTCGATGTGGAAACTTTACGCCCCACCTACCGTCTTCTGATCGGTGTTCCCGGAAAAAGTAACGCATTTGCCATTTCCTCCAAACTGGGACTTCCGGATTTCATCATCGACAAGGCAAAAGAGCAGATCAGTGAGCAGGATGAATCTTTTGAAGATGTTCTGACATCCCTGGAGCAGAGCCGAGTCACCATCGAAAACGAACGTGCAGAAATTGCCCGTTACAAAGAGCAGGTAGAAGAACTGAAAAAATCTCTCCAGGAAAAAGAGGAAAAACTGGACGAACGAAAAGAGCGCATCTTAAGAGAAGCCAATGAACAGGCACATGCGATTCTCCGTGATACCAAGGAATACGCAGACCAGACCATGAAGCTTTTCCATAAGTTCCAGAAAGATCACGTAGATACCGCTTCTGTGGAAAAAGAGCGCCAGAACCTGAAGAAACGTATGTCAAAGGCCGAGAAAGGCATGTCTTCCAAACAGCAGAAGCAAAAACCAAAGAAGCAGCTGAAACCATCCGATCTTTCTCTTGGCGATACTGTAAAAGTTCTCAGCCTGAATCTGAAAGGAACCGTTTCCAGCCATCCGGATTCCAAGGGATATCTCTTTGTGCAGATGGGAATCATCCGTTCCAAAGTACATATCTCCGATCTGGAGCTTGTGGACGAGCCGGTAATCACCACCCCGTCCATGCAGCGTACTGGCGCCGGAAAGATCCGCATGTCAAAAGCGGCCAGCATTTCCACAGAGATCAATCTTCTGGGAAAAACCGTGGATGAGGCAGTTGCAGAGCTGGACAAATATCTGGATGACGCCTACATCGCACACATGAAATCCGTCCGCATTGTTCACGGAAAAGGCACCGGCGCTCTCAGAAAAGGTGTCCACAATTACCTGAAACGCCAGAAACATGTAGCTTCCTTCCGTCTTGGAGAATTCGGAGAAGGCGATGCCGGCGTAACCATCGTAGAATTCAAGAAATAAAAAAGGAGCGGAAACCATGGCTACAAAACAGAAAATCCTCATTGTTGACGATGACAACAACATTGCAGAGCTGGTAGCTCTCTATCTCACAAAAGAATGCTTTGAGACCAAGATCGTAAATGACGGCGAGGAAGCCCTGAAGCAGTTCCATATTTTTCACCCGGATCTGATCCTTCTGGATCTGATGCTCCCGGGTATTGACGGATACCAGGTATGTCGTGAGATCCGTCATACTTCCGATGTACCGATCATAATGCTTTCCGCCAAAGGAGAAACCTTTGACAAAGTCCTGGGACTGGAACTTGGAGCAGACGATTACATCATCAAACCTTTCGACTCCAAAGAACTGGTTGCACGTGTCCGTGCAGTGCTTCGCAGATTCCATGTAAAATCACCATCTGCCGCACCAAAGGAAAAATGTGTATCCTATCCGGATCTGGTGATCAACCTGACCAACTATTCTGTGACATATATGGGACATCAGATCGATATGCCGCCAAAGGAACTGGAGCTTCTCTATTTCCTGGCAGCTTCTCCCAATCAGGTTTTTACAAGGGAACAGCTCCTGGATCACATCTGGGGCTATGAATACATCGGGGATACCAGGACTGTAGACGTTCACATCAAGCGTCTCCGTGAGAAGATCAAGGATAATCCAAACTGGGCTCTTTCCACAGTCTGGGGCATCGGTTACAAATTTGAGGTAAAAGATTCATGAAGCAGCATCTTTATACCAAACTGCTGATCCTGTATTTTGTGTTGGGGGGAATCTGCTTTCTGCTGCTTTCCTCCGGCGGCTCCTACCTGGTAGAAAAAAGGCTTGAACGCTCCACCGGAGAGTACCTTTACCGCACAGCCAGCCAGATGGTTTCCGGAAATGAACTCCGTCAGGCTGTAAAAGACCCGGAAAACGACTCCCTTTCCCTGGCTCTTTCCTCTGCAGCGGCTTTTCAGAATGCAGACTTCTGGGTCATGGACACGGACGGAACCGTTCTGATAAACACAGATGAACAGTCTTCCGGCTCCGGTGAGATCACTGTCAAAAATTTCCGGCCTGCAGATTACGAAAATATCTGTTATTCTTCCGGTACGTTTTATGGGACATTCAAAACCACGCAGTTAAGCACCGTCGTTCCCATAAAAGATACAGACCAGGTGATCGGTTATCTGGCAGTCCACTACCCTATGAAAAACCTCTACGAAAGCCGCAGCAATATCGTAGAGGTCATGATCCTAATCTTTATTATTATTTACGCTTTGTTTTTCAGTTTCCTGCTGATTTATTTCTACCGGGTGCACAAACCGTTAAAAGAGATCCTGAAAGGTGCCCTGGAATTTGCAAACGGAAATCTTTCCTATACGATCCCGGTAGATTCTGAAGATGAGATGGGATATCTTTCCCATTCCCTGAATTATATGGCAGACAAGCTGAACAAAAACGGAGAATATCAGCGGCAGTTTATCTCCAACGTATCCCATGATTTCCGCTCACCTCTGACCTCCATCAAAGGATATGTGGAAGCCATGCTGGACGGTACCATCCCACCGGAAATGCAGGAACGCTATCTGAAAGTCATTGCTTTTGAATCCACCCGTCTGGAGAAACTTACCCGAAGCCTCCTTACTTTAAACGAACTGGATGTCAAAAAGCGGATGATGCATATGCGGCGTTTTGATATCAACGAAACCATCCGTACTACAGCAGCCTCTTTCGAGGGAACCTGTTCGGAACGGAACATCCGGCTGGAACTCCTTCTGGCAGGCAAAGAGCTGTTCGTCCGCGCGGATATGGAGCAGATCCAGCAGGTACTGTACAATTTATTGGATAATGCAGTAAAATTCAGCAGTGACAATTCTTCCATTACACTGGAAACAACCGTCAACCATGGCAAAGTTTTTGTCTCTGTCAAAGACCGGGGAACCGGAATTCCAAAAGAAAGTCTTTCCAAAATCTGGGACCGTTTCTACAAGATCGATGTCTCCCGTGGAAAAGACCGTAAGGGAACCGGCCTTGGACTCGCTATTGTGAAAGAGATCATCAACGCCCACAAACAGAATATCAATGTGATCAGCACTGTTGGCGTGGGAACAGAATTTATTTTTACCCTGGAAAAAGCAAAATAAAACATAAAAAACCTTTGATCCGAAAAGCTGTAAAAGAAATATTCCTTAATATTTCCTACAATCTTTCCAGATCAGAGGTTCTTTTATTTACTCTATAAATCTTCTTCGTCTTGCTATTCAGTATGTAAAGCAGACATGCACTTTCAATCTTTCAATCCGTTCACAATCTTATTTCCAGTCGTAATTTCTCAGGTGCCCTTCCAGATTCATATGTGCAAAATTATGCTGGCGCAGTGCCTCATAAAGAACAATGGCAACAGAATTGCTCAGATTCAGGGAACGGATGTCCCCGATCATGGGGATTCTCACGCAGGTTTCCTGATTTTTCACCAGGATATCCTCCGGAATTCCCGCACTTTCCTTGCCAAACATAATAAAACAGTCATCCTCATACTTTACATCTGTATAAGTCTGAGGCGCCTTGGTGGTTGCGTAATAGATCTTCGCTCCCGGATTCTTCTTGAGAAAATCCTCATAGTCCAGATATCTGGTCACATCCAGATGTTCCCAGTAATCCATGCCTGCACGCTTGATCGCCTTCTCATTGAGACGGAAACCAAGCGGCTCGATCAGATGTAATCTGGTTCCTGTTGCCACACAGGTTCTGCCGATATTACCTGTATTTGCCGGAATTTCCGGCTCATGGAGTACAATGTTTAAAACTCCCATTATTTATCCTCTTTTCATTATTTTAATCTCGTCTTCCGCCGGACGCTCCAGATATCTGGCATTTCCGCCGCTGTAAAGAAGCCTGTCATTTCCGGAATTGGTCTGCCCGATCACTGCTGCCATGATCCCTTCTCTTCGTAACTCCTGCACAAACGCATCGCCACCCTGGATTCCCAGAAGAATGCTTCCACCGGAAAGGAGTTTATAGGGATTCACATCAAAGATCTCACAGATCTCTATGGTTTCCTGTCGGATGGGTACGCTTCGAAGGTCTGCGCTAAGTCCCACTCCGGATGCTTCCGCCATTTTCCAGAGCGCAGACAGAAAGCCGCCTTCCCCCATCAGATACCTGGCACTGGCTCCGGACGCTTCCGCCATCTTCCAGACCTTATTGTTCTCTTTTTTCATTCCTGTTCCGTAAACTTCCGGAAGTTTTCCGGCATCTTCAAGAAACCGTTCCGAAAAAACTTCCCGCAGTCTGTCATGGTAGTTCTCTGCAATCCATGCCGTACCTTCTGCTGCCACAGGGCCTGCCACGATTAGTTCATCTCCGGGTTTCAGCTGTCCATCTATTTCCGCCTGAAGTGCCTCCAGTGCTTTTTTCCCAAGTTTCATAACTGCCGCCTTAATAAATGATCAGCGAAAGTACAGTCGGAACTACCATTGCAAGAACCAGAATAACTGCGATGATCGCTGTGATCACTTTTCTTTTTTTCGGATCAAACATTCCCATAATTTTTATTCACCTCATCTGTAATATCCGTTAATCGCGCATTGTTGGTCAAAGGATCCCTGTCTGTATAATCAAAAAGAATCTTCTTTCCATCTCGGAATACCTCGATATGGGCGGTCTTCGGGATTTTTTCCGCTTTCCGGTAATCCCAGATCATCCTCTCATAGGGCTTCTGATCGGATGCAAAGGATGGCCTGCTCTTTAAATTCTCACGAAGATAAAGATCCAGAAGCATCACATCGGAAAGGGCTTCCAACGGGATCTCTTTCTGTTCTCCGGCAAATTCCATCAGGATCTCATAGCGTCTCATCCTGGAATGAGAAATCTCCGAGTATCCTTTTTTCTCATAAAATCTGCCAAGTGCCTCATACATCCGGAAAGGATCTTCAAAATACTGTTCCAGAAATACAAGGGTGTGTTTGAACTGACCACTATTATAATACACTTCCACCATACTTTCCACCATTTTCAGCCTCAAAATCTCCCCGTAGGTCAGCCAGGCTGTGGAAAGCACCTCATAAGGTTCCCGGTCTTTGTAAAGGATCTGATATTCTCCGGTCATCTCCATCATATGGGAACCCTTCAGCACCTTCAGAAAACCAAGCTGAAACTGCTCCGGACGCAGTGCATAGACGTCGCAGAACGACTTATGGAAGCTGTCATATCCCTCATATGGAAGTCCTGCGATCAGATCCAGATGCTGGTGGATATTTCCAAAGCCGTGGATCTGCTCTACGATTCCTTTCAGTTTTTCAAAATCCATGGTTCTCCGAATAGCTTTGATGGTCTGCGGATTGGTGGACTGTACCCCGATCTCCAGCTGGATCAGGCCCGGGCGCATGGTTTTCATCAGAGCCAGTTCCTCCTCACGGAGAAGGTCCGCGGAAATTTCAAAATGGAAGTTCGTGATCCCGTTGTCATGCTCTGTAATATACCGCCAGATTGCCATGGCGTGATCATGTTTGCAGTTAAAGGTACGGTCTACAAATTTGACCTGTGGAACCTTATTGTCAATAAAAAACTGCAATTCGTTTTTTACAAGTTCGATATCACGGAACCGAAGCTTCTTGTCTATGGAAGAAAGACAGTAGCTGCAGGAAAACGGGCACCCTCTGCTGCTCTCATAATAGATGATACGGTTTTTAAACTCTGTAAGATTGCTGTATGCAAACGGAACTTTACTTAAATCCATCAGTTCCCGCCAGCCTGTGTGTACAATATCCGGGACTTTGGTTTCGTCATGAAAAGCCACACCTCGGATTTCTTTCAGGTTTTCCGGCTTTCTTTCTATATAATATCCTGCCAGTTCATGGAAAGTTTCCTCTCCCTCTCCTACCATCACACCAAAAAACGCGGGATTCTTTTTCAGAAATTCCACCGCATCGTAAGATACTTCCGGACCGCCTGCCCAGAAATCCACATGTGGAAGGATTTTCTTAAGATCCGGTACCAGTTCTTTTACAAAGGAAATATTCCAGATATAGCAGGAAAAACAGATCACATCCGGCTGTTCCAGATAAATGTCCTTTAAAATGTCATCCCGGATCTGGTTGATCGTATACTCTTTGATCACTACATTGGGACTGTACTTTCCGGAGCAGGATTTCAGGTTGTATACTGCAAGATTGGAATGGATATATTTTGCGTTGCACGCTGCAAGTAAGATCTTCAAAATTACTATTCTCCTAACTTCTGCCGGGTGACAGACTTCTACATCCGGCAGTTTTCATTCTTTCTCTGTCTGATTCTTTTCGCTTTATGATTATAACGTTCCAGCCCCCGGATGTAAATAGAAAAACAGGGATTCCCGGTATGCATAAAGATTCCGTTTCTGTTGTATTTCCATTCAAACAGCGTTAAAATGGATACTACATCTTTTATAAAGGAGTACCTTTTTATGGACCGAAACAGCTGCCTGAACTATTTTCAGGCTTTTCCCTTCTGGGAACATATGACCGAAGAAGACCAGGATTTTCTTCTTGATAATATCCGCGAACTCCATTACCCGGCAGGTGCTGCCATACAGTCAGAAGAACGCCAGTGCCTAGGAACTCTTTTTCTTCTGAAGGGCGTTCTCCGCGTGTACCTTCTGTCCTCTCAGGGAAAAGAAGCCACACTGTACCGTTTAAGGGACAGTGATATCTGCACCCTTTCCGCTTCCTGCATGCTTTCTGCCATCACATTTGATGTGCAGATCGATGCGGAAACAGACTGTGATCTGCTTCTGCTTCCGGCAGTTCCTTTTTCCCGGCTGATGAAAAACAATATCTATCTGGAAAATTTCATTTATAAACGGACAACCGAACATTTCTCGGATGTGATCGCAGGAATCGAACGGACATTTTTTATGACGTTACCTCAGAGGATTGCAGCCTTCCTTCTGGACGAAGCTGCAGATACCGGTTCCGATGAACTCACGCTCACCCAAGAAGCCATCGCCCGCTCCATCGGAAGCGCCAGGGAGGCAGTCAGCCGCAGCCTCAAAAAAATGAATAAAGACGGCTCTATCCAGATTTCACGGGGATCGATCCGCATTCTGGATAAAAGCCGTCTTTATGAAATGATGAATACTTTCTGATCTTACTGAAGTGCTGCCTCAAGCTCCGCTTTTGATGTCAGTCCCACAAAACGTGCTGTCTCTTTTCCACCCTTAAACACAAGCAGTGTAGGAATACTCATAATCTTATACTGCTGTGCAAGAGACGGTTCTTTATCTACGTCTACTTTCCCTACTTCGTATTCTGCTTCTGCCAGCTCTTCCACAACCGGAGCCTGACGTCTGCACGGTCCGCACCAGGTTGCCCAGAAATCTACCAGTACCGGTTTCTCTGCATTTAATACCTCAGTTTCAAAATTGTCTGTTGTAAAAACTTTTGCCATGATAAAATTCCTCCTTAAATTTATATGTTATGAAAATCCGATCATAATCCTGATCGTTATCAGTGTCTGCCGTTCTTCTGAATTTATGCTGTCTTCACTCTATGCCTGCCCTTTCAGAAGTTTCCGCACATACTGACAGGCAGAAAGTCCTGCCTGTGCTCCATCATGTACGGCCTTTGCCACCTGAAGAAGACCTCCGGTACAATCCCCTGCCGCGTACAGTCCGGGAACCGTTGTCTCCATCTCTTCATTCACCCTGATATTTCCTTTTTCATTCAGTTCCGCACCAATCTGACGGGCCATCTCTGAACTTCCGGCTGTACCCAATGCCACAAAAACACCTTCTGCAGGTGCAAATGACGTTTGCGGTTCGCCTGCTTCCTGTAAGGATACATCTCCTTTCAGGCGAAGTCCCTGAACACGCTCATCTCCCTCAATTGCCTGAATTTTCATGGTATTCACGTCAATTGCATTCTCTTTTGAAAATTCCGGTTTCTTTCCATCTGTAAAAATCGTCACATGGGAAGCTGTATGAGAAAGTTCCTCAGCTTCATGAAGAGCAAAATCACTGTTTCCAAGAACTGCTACATCTTTTCCACGGTAGAAAAATGCATCGCATACTGCACAGTAGCTGACTCCTTTTCCTTCAAATTCCTTCACTCCCGGAATTTTCGCGGAGGCTCTTTTGCTTCCGGTTGCCAGGATCACACTGCGGGCTTCAAAATCGCCTTCGGTTGTTTTTACCTCAAAGGTATCAAAGCCTCCCATTCCCACAACCTGTGCATCCAGAATCCTGACGCCAAGTGCCCTGGCCTGCTCAAGTCCTCTTTCAAAAAGTTCTTTTCCGGAAAGAGGTCTCTCAAGTCCGTAATAATTCTCGATCTTCTCTGCTTTTTCCAGTGAACCAATTCCTGTATTGATGATCAGCGGGTCCATATTTCCTCTCGCTGCATAAAGAGCTGCGGAAATTCCTGCCGGGCCTGCTCCTACGATAATGATATTTTCCATTTCAGACACCTGCTTTCTTCTGCTTCTTTGAAATCTGTTTTATAATATACGCTCTGCATCGGTCTGTTTCTGTGATTAAGTCACTTTTACTTTCTCACAAAAACTATTATACCACATCCTTTTGGAATTACATCCCCTTTATCACCTTTATCTTCCCTGTTTTTCCTGTCGCAAACGTTTTCCGAAATCTTGCACCCGGCCCTCTTCTATGCTATTATTATAACGGTTTGCTAATGCAAATCATCCATTTTTGCTTTTAATTAATTTTCGTGATTTCGAATAGATCAATTATGAAATAAGGGAGAGTTGTTTATTATGAGAAGTTTTGAATATTTTACCCCCACACGGGTGGTTTTTGGAAAAGATACACATCTTAAAATTGCCACACTTCTGAAAGAACAGAACTGTAAAAAAGTTCTGATCCACTATGGTGGACACAGTGCCGTCAAATCCGGTCTTATTAATGAGATCAGATCCGTACTTGACGAGGCAGGGATTGCCTATGTAACTCTTGGCGGCGTCGTTCCCAATCCGCATCTTTCCAAAGTCCGGGAAGGAATCGAACTCTGTCGCAGAGAAAATGTGGATTTTCTTCTTGCCGTAGGAGGCGGAAGTGTTATTGATTCCTGTAAGGCCATCGGTTACGGTCTTGCAAATCCGGAAACAGACGTATGGAACTTTTTCCTCCGCACAGAAACTCCAAAAGCATGTCTTCCAGTTGGTGTAATCCTTACCATCGCAGCTTCCGGAAGTGAAATGAGCAATTCCTGTGTCATCACAAATGAAGAGGGCTGGCTGAAGCGTAGTACTGCCCGAAATGACCTGTGCAGGCCACGTTTTGCCATTTTAAATCCACGGCTTACATACACCTTACCTCAGTATCAGACAGAAAGCGGCTGTGTGGATATCCTGATGCATACCATGGAACGGTATTTTGTAAATATCGAAACTATGGAAATTACAGACAGCATCAGCGAATCTCTGATGCAGACGGTAATCTACAATTCCCGTATCTTGCTGAAAGAGCCGGATAATTACACTGCCAGGGCAGAAATCATGTGGGCAGGAAGTCTCTCCCACAACGGCCTCACCGGCTGTGGAACCGGCGGCGGTGACTGGGCATGTCACCAGCTGGAACATGAACTTGGCGGAACTTACGATGTAGCTCACGGTGCCGGTCTGGCCGCACTGTGGGGAAGCTGGGCCCGTTATGTCTATGACGCAAATCCAGAACGTTTTGCCCAGTTTGCTACCAACGTATTTGAAATCCCATGCAGCATCGATTTCAACAAAACCGCACTTGCCGGTATTGAAGCCATGGAAGATTATTTCCGTTCCATTCAGATGCCTACCAGCCTTCATGAGCTTGGTCTTGATCTTACAGAAAAAGATATCCACGATCTGGCATTTAAGTGCAGTTATGAAGATACCCGTACCATCGGTGTCTTCAAACAGTTAAATATGAAAGATATGGAAAAAATTTATCTGGCTGCCCGCTGAATTTGCCGCATATAATATTGCAGATGTTTTTTTGAAAATCGGATTTTTCAGAAAAACATCTGCTTTTTTTATTTTTTCGGAAACGATTTGTATTGATTTCTGTAGATAGTGAAGCCAATAAAACTGCATCAGAATAAAGAATGCAATATCTGCACCACGCAGCAATGTGACGTAAGTCTTATCTCCGTTGTATATGCTGAGATAGCGGTGTGCGAAATAAATCATTCCAATACCGAATGCAAAAATCTGGAAACATCCTAGATTCTTGAGAGGTAACATCTGATCAGACGTTTTGCGCCGATAAAGTAATACTATGAGAAATATTGTACAAAATCCGATGATTTGTGAAAAAGTATACGCATAAAACATGAGACTTTCGATCATAGCACGGACTCCTTGGCGAATGCAGAGAAAATCTTGAATATAAACAAAAAACGCTGAAAATCTCAATGATTTTCAGCGTTTTCTTTGGCGCGCCATGTAGGATTCGAACCTACGACCTTCACATTCGTAGTGTGCTACTCTATCCAGCTGAGCTAATGGCGCACGGATAAAAATACCCGAATCGTTGAAAACCATCGGCCTTCAACGGACAAAGAACATTATAACTGCAAAAAACGAATTTGTAAAGAGGTAATTTCTATTTTATTGAAAAACTCTTATGTTATAATTGTTACCACTGTCTGTTGCGGCCGCAAACATCATGAAGTCATCATCTGGATAATCTGATCCATGGAAGCTCCTGCAGGAATCGTATAAGTTCCGTACTTCAACTTTGTGGCGGCGTCTGCCGCTTCTACAGCGCTGGTAAATTGTTCGGCATCGGAAATGACACCTGCGCTTACAAGAGACGCAGCGATATCATCTACTGTAGAATTTTGTACGACTGTGACTGTTGTAGTGGACGTGGCTGTACTAGATCCGCCCGCAGCATCAGAGGATGCACTGTCGGAAGTAGAGGAATCTACAGAACTGCTGTCCGTTTGGCTTGAAGAACTACCGGTTTCTTCTGTCTGCGTGGCTATAATCCGACTAGGATAGTCCATGATAGAATTTACGCGCCAACCGATGATGAGTACTGCTACTGCGATAATGAGCAGAGCAATGAGAATATCGCTGATATTATAAATAAAATTCTTTACTGTGTTCATAGTGAAAACTCCTTTGCTATCAGATAATTTTAACATAGAATGAAATGACGAACAATGAAGATCATGTGAAATTACTGGTCAATTGCCGAAAATGGCGTGACTGAATTGAAAACCACGTGGTATAATGATTCCCGCGATACGATGAAATGAAATATATTTTCTCCGGCGTGAGGAAACATGAGGGGAGTCAGCCGGAAAAATTTCGGAAATATTTTTACTGCATGCGTGACGGGGAAGGAAGGCAAAATGACGGAAATCGAAATCGGTAAAAACGAAGCGGAGCAGCGTCTTGACAGATTTCTGCGCAAATATCTGAAAGAAGCGTCTCTGAGCTACATATATAAAATCATCCGAAAAGATGTAAAAGTAAACGGCCGTAGAGTTCCAAAAGATACCATGCTTTCCTGCGGTGATCGTGTTTTCATCTATTTATCTGAGGAAGAACTCGGGAAGTTCCGTCAGAAAAAGGCAGAACGGAAAAAGATGAAGAGACAGTTCGGAATCGCCTATGAAGATGAAAATATACTGATTGCGGAAAAACCTTTCGGTCTTCTGACTCATGGAGACCGAAGTGAAAAGAAAAATACCCTAGTCAACCAGGTCA
>OLSM01001625.1_pt1 | contig 16134 bp, 15 predicted proteins | sample 1672721 | NCBI WGS metagenome assembly OLSM01 (sample SAMEA3136717, study PRJEB25190) | human gut metagenome | reverse complement strand
GTCGCCGGTTGGAAGGGGTAGCATTGGCCGCAGCTGGCTGAAAGAGGCTGGGTGCCGGTTGCAGCCGGCTGGAGGGGTTGCCGCGAAAATCGGCCTCTTCTGTCAAAAACGAGGCGGTTTGGCAATCCCCCGCTTCGGCCTTCATCGCGCTTAGCATGTCCGAACTGGGAAAACGCACGAGGCCGATACGGTCGAGGCGGAAAGACAGCGATCGGGGGTCCTGCAGGATTACCAAACCGCCTCGCTTTTACCGCATGGGGTGGAATTTCGCCTCACGAGCCACCGCCGGCCCGGCGGACCCGCATCGAGAGCGAACTCGGCGCTGCCGTCGGTTCCAACAATCGACAACCGAAGCGCCCCCTTGCTGCTTTCACGCGAGCGGCCTAAAGAGCACAGCAACGTTTGCACGCCTAGTGGAAAGCTCCGCCGATGCCGTCATCGTCACGAAAAACGAATGCGAGAAGCTCGCCGTGATGACCGTCGAGAAGCTGCGTTTTCCGCAGAGAGAAATAGCGATCACATGTCATCGACGCGCTCGAAAACAACCCGCCCTGCTCGCCGCCTCGATAGAACCGCGACTCAGCCGGTTCGGCTATCGCAAGGCGCTCTTCATGAACTTTGCGACGCTTTACGCTGTCGAAGGAAGCATCGTCCGCATAGCCAGAATATTGCACCAAAGCCAAGACTACGCACGGCTTGTTTGAGAGAGCACGTTGAGGCCGTCTCGGAAAGAAGCGGGTGGTGGAGCCTAGAGCACTGCGGTCCCTGGTTTTATTGCGCAGCCTCCGCGCTACCTGCCCTTCCGTGCCCGCAGGAAGAACGGGAATCCCGCCGGGTACTCCGCATGGCCCCTCACCTCGTTGGACAAGGCGAGGATCTCGCACGCGATGTGCCGCGCCTCCTCCATGGCCATGTCGCGCTTCTCGATGGCAACGCATCCTTCGTCCTTGCGCTTGCTCGCCTCGCCCAGCAGTTGCCGAACGTCGGCATCCCCCAAGGACGAGCCCCGCGAGATCCGATCGAACACGGCCTCATAAGCCTCGCCCTCGCCTTCGAACGCCGTCATGAAGGCCCTCTGCCACCCGCTCGCGTCCACGATCCTCGCGTTGAGGTCGCTGACGAGCCGAACCGCTTCGCCGTACGCGTCGTGCATGTCGAAATCGCTGCCTTTGTCGGTTTTGAAGCAGAAGCACGCCTCCCTGTACTCGGCCTTCTCGATCGAGTGGGCCCCGCCGAGCTCCATGCAAAGGTCGGCACCGCAGCCGTTCGAATACAGCTCCCCGATGTCCTGGAGATCGTTCGAGAACGCCACGATGTCGCGAGTCAGCCTCACAACATACGACGACTGCGTCAGGAAGTACGCGAGCAGCGAGCTGGCGAACACGCCCACGATCAGGTTGTTGAGCACCTGCAGTCCAGCGAGCAATGGATCGTTCGTGGAGAAGAGGATCAGCTGCCACTCGCCGGAGAAAACGTACACGAGCGCGAGCAGGACAGCGAAGTAGACAACGCATGCGACCAGGAACCGCCTGTAGATGCGGACGTGCTTCAGCGTATCCATCGCCTCCGCAGCACCTCCTCGCTGTAGAACGACATGAAATCCTTGCGAACGCGTTTGACGGAAAGCGCCAAGTCGACCAAGTGACGATCAGCCCTTCTGAACAAGGTCTTCAGCGGGAAATCCGCTTGGCACAGCGAGCAGAGGAACTCCGACTCGGCTTGCTCCTCCAAGCTGAAATAGACGTCCACCAGGTACTGGAACGCGGAGTTGCACTTGATCTCGCATATGCTCCACGTGCCGAGCCTCAGCAGATCGTTGCCCGTCACGCCGAGCACATAGGTCATATACGGCCTCATGTTCTCCAGCTGCGAGTGCCACGTATGCTCGAGTCCGCCGAAAACGAGCGCGTTGGCCCGATAGTAGCACCCCCTCAGCGCTTTGGCGTACTTCTGGACGAGTCCTTCGGGCACGTTGTCGCGAAGCCGCTCCTCCAGGTCGAACGTTTGGAAGAAATCGGCCCCTTCGGAATATGAGACGATCAGCTTGACGGCCTTCTCGGTATAGTCTCCCCAATCGAAGCCGTGCACCCCGCGTCGAACCTCCGACCGAAACAGGTCCTCGACCCTCTCCTTCGGCCTTCGGATCTGGTTGCTGCCAACGAGGGAGTCGAGGAACCGCGCCCGTTCGAAGGCGTTGTTGCTCGCATACGCCCGCAATTCTGGATTCCTCTCGCCGGATTCCCTTGTGAGGACGGAGAACCTGCCTTCCGCATAGCTTTCATAACACTCGATGGACCGCTCGATGCCCATGCTCACGAGGGCGTCCCCGCCCGCGGCCGCGAACAGCTCCGGACGCCTCAGCCCTATATCGTACATGCCGCCGACCTTCAAGAAGGCCGAGCTTTGAAGCCGCACCTGGTCGTAGAAAAGAACGTAGGTCAGCAGGTTCTTCTCGGCGTCCCGCCGGGCAAGGCACCCGACGTTGCCGTTCTGGTCTATATCGAAATCGGGAAGATATATCACCCTTTCAACAAGCCTCACGGCCGGGCCTCCCTATGGAATGACGTGCGGTCGCGCCGCTTCCGGCACGGACGCGCCCGATCTCCGGGTATTTCCCTAATCGTGGGCATGTTCGCCCTCTTTCGCTCCGTTTTCATGTGACCACGCTTTCTTTACCGAAAATCGTGGGCACGGCCCTTTCCCGGTGAACCCGGGCATCGCCCGCATGGCCCTCGAGGCTATCCTTTAACTCGTCGATACCGAATACGAACATGCAAGCCGCGGGCAGAGATTCATCTTCGTATCGACCATTCGGGTCGAGGGGAGAAGGTGCCACTTCCTCCTCGACCCTATGGAATCCCTCCCCCATGGCGGATCGGGGAAGCGCCATGGAAAGGGATTCCATCAAGAAAGATTGGCGGAACGCGTTCCCGCCGCGGTCTTTGCGCAAGCGGATGCTGCTCGCCTTGGGGCACGAGCGCGCGGCGCACAAGCCCATCCCCTGTTCACGCGAGCGAAGAGGAAAGAGGGAGAGGAGGACGTGACGAAGATCTAGACGAGAGGTCGGATCCCATGGAAGCTCGCGGCCCTCCTCGAACCTTGATCCATATTCGATTTTGAAGGTCTTTATCATTTTTTTCAAAGATTCCCACATGCTGGGTAGGTTCGTTGTTGCCAAATTCACTTGATATGGCTGTCCGGTTTCTTAGAACCGACATCTTGCCTATTCACGCCTTGATTCTTGATGATTCATGCCCACGATTAGAGAGATACCTGTCGAAGAACGTACTCGGACATGAATGAGTACTTCCCGCACCCGTTCTCGGTGATGTAGACGATCTCGATGTCCGTGATTTTCTTTATCTCGCGCTGCTAATTCTTCAAAGTCGTGGAGGGATAGATGGCGGGCATTATAGACCCCCTAATAAGGCTCTTTTTTGCGGATGCGATCAGAGGAACCTTCATCGATCAGTTACCCGCATTAAAACAATGGACAAGTCCGAACTCTTTTACTTTCACACCATGATATTACCTCTTTGGTCATATCCCCAAAGAATGGCCCGTTTGCGTATTGGTAGAAAACCGCACCCGGCCCGCCGAGGTTCATTTCGACAACGATAGGCTCCCCGCTTCTTCCGATAGCAACATCGAAAGCTACCAAACCAAAGTGAAAGAGCGCCCTATGCAAAGACATGCATATTTCACACGCTCGCTCGAATCCAGGCAGCTTGGTTCCTCCAATATTCACTCCAATCTTATGCAGAGACATCCTACGACCATCCTGATCGCACATGAAATCGCGCACAATACCGTCTTCGGTAACGCCGACAACGCGAACCGTTTCCACACCATCGATATAGGTCATATCAGTCACGCGACCGGGCATGCCAAACCTTATCGTCGCGTTTGCAAGAACAGGTTCCCCAGTAAGGTTCAAGGTGTTTATTCGGATGATATTAACTGAATCGGGATTGAACGAAGAGAGCACTTCATGCTGCGATATGAGCTCTTGCACCACATAGTTGTTACCTGCCCGGGAGAGAACTCGAGCGAGCTCCTCTGGGCAATTCGCTTCCGAAGAGGTCAACCGGAAAGCCCCCAAGCCTTGGTAGGAGCCGATCGACGGCTTTACAAAAACAGCGCCGCGCCGAATAACCTCCTGCCAAACCTTTGCATAATCAGACGGAGTTAGCTTTCCGTCGCAAAGAACTCCGTTCACACATGCTGCAATCATCCGCGGAAACGGAGCGTCTGGGAAACGAATTTGATAATAAGATTTGTCTTCCCACGCTAAAGCGAGATCGAGATTGGACATCTTTGGCAGAATGTCGAGATAGAACACGTCAATCGGAAGATAGCGTGGATCGAACAAGCCGTTCGTCTGCTTGAAATGAGCATGCCATCCATAACTGGGCTTAGACCACACCCTACCCCAGAGCGCATCGATCTCAGCCCTCTCAGAAGCCGTCAGCAACAGTGGGCTTACGCGCGGAGACTTCCATCGCGCGCGAGTCCTTGCTCGCATTGCCGCCTTCACTGTTTTTTTAACGACTCGTTTCATACCGCCACCTTTCCCCTCCATCGTTTTCCTAAGTCGAGATATCGCCCCGCCTCAACATCCCGAAAGCCCTTGTCAGTTTCTTACGGTTCATCACGACGAGAATTGAAACTCCTACCAGGAGTACGACTCGAACAACCAACCAAGGGTAGAGCAGCTGAACTGCAAGGATACCCCCGACGATCGACCCTGCAACACCGAGAAGCCTCCCGGGTGCAAGAGGGGCTCTTCCTGGGATATGCCGATCGATTGTGCGCCGGCAGAGAAAGGCATGCCCAAGTGCGAGCATCGCATAGCACGCAATAGTCGTGTATCCTGCAGTCAGATATCCGAACCGCGGTATCAACAATACGTTCAGCCCGTAATTTGCACATGCGGCGACGATCGACACCAAGGGAATAAGCCTCGTCTCCTCAAAGTAATACTCCACTGTGATAAAGATGCTGAACGCCATCAAGGCCACTGTACTCGCGGCTACAGGCGCTACGGCATAGGCAGCATCGAAGTACTCGACAGGAGCGAACACCCGTATTATTTCAGGAGCGAACAATGCGACAACGCAGCATAACGTCCCTACAACCAAAACAAGAAGCCGCGCGACACCATCCGCCGAAAAGCATCGGCTTTTTTCCATTTCTTGGTAGAACCACGGCCTATACGCCTGATCAAGAGCTGAATAAACAAACATCGCCACAGATCCTACCGAGCAAGCAACTGCATATATGGCGGCGGGCGCATCTCCGCTGGTTCCGGCAATGATGATGCGATCCATCTGTTGCAGGGCGAGCGTAGCGAACATCGACGGAATGAGAGGAAGGTTGAAACGGAGGGCATAAAGCCAGTACTTCCCATTGAACAACTTGCGATTTTTACGCAAGATAGACGCGAGCGGCACCGCGTACACCACGATCATGACGAGGGTTTGACACACGAGGGCGGCTGCGGCCTTATCGTCTGACAGCAGAATCGCTGGGATTGAAACTGCTGGGATGAGGAAGGTGAACGCCAACGTCAGGGCGACGACGCCCTTATATCGGAATTCGTAACGAAGTCTTGCCGACCAGAACTCGTAGCTTGGAGTGATCAGACACCTGGCGAGCAGCAGGAATACGAGAGGAGCTGCCAAGCCGAGAAGATCAGACCAGAACGAGGGAAAGAGGAGAAAAACTGCAACGAATACAAGCGTCACCGCGCTGGACAGACCGAGCATCGCAGACGAAAAGCCATCTCTATCGTCTTTGTACTTGAGCATCCCATTGTTGAACACGTAATTCGCAAGACCGAGGGAGGTGAACACGAACAAGAGCGAGTACCACGACTGAAACACCGTGTACACACCATAAGCATCCGCATCCATGATCCTCGTGTAAACAGGAACAACCAGCACGGCAATCCCTTTTTGCAACATACCGCATAGGATGTATGCAAACGACGCTCTGGCGGCAGGCGACAAGGAATGCCACCTGGCCGCGAGACTCTTCTTGGCGCCCTCAGATGTCATCTACTACCGTCTTTTTAAAAAATGATAGACTCGGACAAGCAGCAAACGCAAAGACCATAGATGTTGCTTATACGAACGCTGGCATATTTCGTCTAAATTTCTGTCGTACAACCATCGAGCGCTTTTAGGAAGCTCGATGTCGCGGGAGCTCGCCGCGTTGGCTATATCGCGGTAATAGTAAACGTATTTGATGGGAAAGTAGTATCTCATCTTCCACATGAGCTTACGAAACTGAAGACCGGTGTAACAAAAACCCATTTTTTTCGGATCTCCACCCGCTGCGAGGATCCCTAAAATAGTCCTTCCACATTTCTCGCACTTGCAGCAGTTGCTCCCATCGCGGCTGCTGTAGCAAGCCCTGATGGACAACCGCATGCCAGTCTCTCTTGCGAAGCTGACGATCTGGTTTGCCTTGTCTTGACGGTTTCGCTCGAAACCTTCATGCACAGCGCGAATACCGGCGCACCTGACATGATTGTCGATCGTCGGATACGATGCACAGACCAAGTTTTTCGGATCGCTCTCAGCGTACGTTGCCGCAATGTACACTTTAGAAACGCCGAGAGCATGGGCCGCGGGCATCGCCAAACCTAAAAGGGCAATTCCGTGCTGAATATCATGCCACCACTCGCCATCGCGATCCCATGTATGAAGCTTCACGTCCAGCACGTCTTGATTCAGAAATTCTCGGAAATTCGATTTGACAAAACAATGATCCAACCCGAATTCCTGAGCCGTCAGCGCAGTGTGATCTCGTACAATTATCCACGCATCTTGCCTTCTGAGTGGAACATCTGATCCCCATACAGTCAAGAGAATCGGACTCTCGTTGATCTTGGAAACGAGCGTGCTGAACGCATCCAAACCCCCACTGAAAAGAGCCAGCGATCCTGGAATCCCGTCCGAAGACCGCACGCTCTTCACAAGTCGATCAGCCGTAATATCTCCAGCAAACGGATATTGGGGATAAAGGTTCTCATACCCTCTTTTGATCTCGTTAACTGCATAGAAGAAGTCCGCATCAACCTCTTCAAGCTCGATACAAGCATCGTAAATCCAAGCAATTGGGAGGACATTGCAGAGAAAAGGAACTACGGCAATCGCACGCGAGACCTCTTCGAGCGACTTTGAGAATTCGTAAACGAACCTATCGTCCCTAAAGGCTTTTGACACCTCCCCAAACGTAGAGAACGAAATGTTGATGGTATCCTCACCAAGCTCGACCCTTTTTACGACGATTCTTCCACCTCGACAGTCCAAATACTCGCTCATCTCCTCACGCCTCATCTCCATGTATCAGCACTTTGCTTCTATTCATCAGAATACGAACTGTCCCTTCCATGCCTCTATCGAATCAAGGGGTAACTCGATCTTCGTAGGAGCCGACGAATCAATGACTTCATTGAGTCCCTCTGGCACTTCATCGCGCATGAGAATGGGAAGTCCTGTGTCGTTATGGATATCAAGAGCCCGATTGTCAACGCAGACAATAACCGAACGAATCCCTTCGTTTAAGCAGAAAATACCGCAGTGCAATCTCGTACCTATGTAATCTATGGATTCGTTCCTGCCGACAACGAACTCCTGAAGGTCAGAAAAACTGCCATCTATCATCTCGATTCTCCCCGAGTCGACGATAGCTTCGACGTAATTCCGATCGCCAGCACCCTGAAGCCAGAGGTAGACCTTCTTATAGCGCTTCATCAAGGTCTCCAACATGACCTTGTCTTTTACTGGATCCTGCGCGTAATCCGTCACCGTTGTGAGCACGCAGTCCGCCTTAGTTCTAGGTATTCGCGCACAAGCTTCAGGGGTCAAGCCCCACATGGTCACACACGAAGTATTCAAAACGTTTTTTATGCCGATTTCTTCAAGATGCAGCTTTGTATTCTCATCCCTTACAGAATGCATCACATCATCGCACAGCGCATACTCCAGAAAACGAGAAGTCAGCGGGGTGAAGCGCTTTCTACCATGCACGTAACGCAAACCAGCCGCCATAAGCAAAAGAGATTTCCGATATTTTGAAACATCTTTCGGAAAAGCAATCGCGCAATCTAGAACGGCATTGGTCGAAAGCGCATTCGTTCCGCATACGATTTTAATCCAGCTTGCCTTGTCCTTCCCTATCTCAACCCAACTACCATGAGTTGGTATTTCGTCGAAACGCTCACTCGGAAAGATGGTAGCAAACTGTTTTTTCGCAAAATGCATGATGATGGCATCGCCAGCATTTTCGGATTTCATGCTCGTATTGAGTATCATCCTGCCACTACGCAACGTCGGCAATTCTCCTGTTGAACGCCTTGAATCAACAAGGCAACGAGAAACAACGTTGCAACTAAACAACGCTTGATTTGCTTTGGAGATAATCACGCTTCGAAACTCCTTTTCTCTTCCATAACTCGCCACCTCGAGCCCTAACAATGCCGAACATCGGGATCGAACGGCACTTCTACGATATGGAGTCGATGAGATGCAGCCATGCTGCAGCTCATATCAAACGAGCCCAGCCAATTGGCATAATTCATAGCTACCCACAAGACGAGCCTGAAGCTATCTCGACGGGAACGCAAGATCGCCCGTAAACTACATCATGCTTTTGAAGATGTCTCATGCAAAGCGGAAGAGCATATGCCTAAGGTCAGCCAAAACGGAACGTAAGCAAAACTCGAATGCTGAAGAGCCATAACCAAAGGAACCAAAAGCAGCAACATAAGAGCATATGCACCTGGTTTTGAAACATCGACATTCATTACGTTCTTCGTACACTTAGCAAAAAAAATATAAAACGGTATGCCGCCTAAAAGACCGAACTCGGCCAACACCCTTGTATACAAACAAAATGCTGAAGCAGTAGTAGCCCCGCTCAGATGTCCAGCAATTTCCTGAAAGTTCAGCGCCCATGGATAGTATGCATGTATGTAGTAGGGAAGATCAGCAGCAAAGCCACCGCCGCCGACACCAAAGATCAGATTGCTAACAAAAATCCTTATTCCAATCACGGGAAACATGAACCGAGTGAAGGAAGATTCATCCGTTCTAATCAAATTATCGAAATTTGTAAAGTATATGAAGCGGTTTGCAAAATATGTGGAAGGTGAGATTTCGGTGAAAAAGTAAAGGAGTACTCCATAGCCTATCAGCAATGCTAATGTAGCAAACCCCATGTATTTAATCAAAACAAGGCCGTTTTTCATCTTATAGGCGAGGCACATTGCAAACACAGCTAGAGAGATCAGCAGAACCAGATAGCCATTCAAAGACTGCGTGTACACAAACAACGCCACAGCGACGAAAGCGGGAATAGCATAAAGATTCTTGCCTGAAGATTTATACATGTATGTATATGCCAAGAAAGCAATTAACAGATGGATAGCAGCCCAACCAGCCTCCAAGGATGTCACGCATAACCTGGTACCGTGATTTCCTCCAAAAACTTCCAGCAAGAATCCTTTAACAGCATAAGGAAGAAGCCCCATAAGAGAGAAGGCCTCCACCAACCCTATTGCAAGCGGAACATAATACGCAACAGCTATCCTCGACACAATCCAAGAAAGCGTGTATGCCCCTCCTCTTTCTTCTTTAATAATCAACAGATTCTCAGTAACGGCGCAATACGTTATCAACCCTAGGACGATTGTCGAAACATAATCCACGGTCGTTCCGAATTCGCCTCTTATAGCCCAAGTCTGCAAAAGCGTGTCGAAAACGCTATAGATAAAAAAGATCGACAGTGCGAAGTAGTACTTTCCTCTAATGCGATATCTTTTTTGCGTAGGAAGCAAAAACACGCTCAACAGAAAGAAGTAAATAGAGATGGGTCTGTACGTTGACGGCATAACGTGCATTGCATCATAAGGTAATAGGAAAATGCCCACTTCAAAGAACAGCATGCTCAAAGATTTGTCTCTGGGCTTTTGATACATCGAATTAACGTTAACCTTCTCTTGCGATTTCGCGAAAATCATCCGCATTTCCGACCTGATGCAATAGACGCGTACATAGCTTCTAATTGAATGGATGCGGCTCTCGAAGAGTAGCTTGTCTCAATTCTCTTCGGGCATCCCCTGTCCACATCTTGGTCCAACGCGTCCATCAGAGCCGACACCCAAGTCGCAATGCCACCATCGAGTGAAATGAACTTTGCATCCCCCCGAACATCCGAATCAGACGGCACGCCAGTCGAAAACACACATCTCAAACCTGCCGCCTGCGCTTCAACCGCCGCAACAGGTAGCCCTTCATACAGGGAAGGCATTGCAAACACATCGAAAAGCGAGTACAAAATGTTCAAATCACTTCGAAATCCCAGAATGCGGACATTATCCGTAATTCCGTAACGTTGAATTGCCTCCATGACTTCATTTTTCTGAGGCCCATCGCCCACCATAACCAAGTAGACGTTGGAGTCACGCTCCAGCAGCTCGGAAAAAACCTTGATCATGAAACGAAAGTTTTTTTGAGGCGTGAACCTTCCAACGCATCCTACAACTTTTGCTTTGAGCGGTATCCCCAGATCATCTCGATAAGACATGGAGCGGTCTTCTGAATATCGGTAATCCTCCACGGGAATACCGTTATTGATCACCTTGAAGGGTTTGCGGCCGAAAAGATATCTGCCCGCATCCTCAGAACAAGCCACTCTTTCCGTTGCGTATCGCTTCCCTATCGCAATTAGGGGAGCATTCCTGACTCTATGCGAAAAAACATCTGAGCTTGCATTCAGGTGGCTGTGCAAGATCCTGTGTCTTACCCCGGTATCGCGAGCACACCTTAAAACGCAAAAAGCAAGGTTGGGCATATGACAATGAACAAAATCATATACCGAGCCATATTCGGCGAAAAACTCCTTCGTCTCTCTTACAAAACCAAAGAAATCGTCTGCCGCATTGCTTACTTTGCGAACATCGCACCCCATGTCCCTTAGTTCGTCATCGAAGCATTCGGCATCGCGGTAACCGATAGGGCTAGCTTGATGGAGGAAGTCGTAGCACACCGCAGATGGATCGCTCTCTTTCGCAACGTTGTAGACAAACCGCTCAACGCCTCCATCCTTTCTCAAGGAAGGAACAACGTGCAGAACGCGCATTGGGCCTTTCGACCCATAGGGCAAGGGAAAGCTCCTTGCGGCTACCATTTGATATCACGCTTAAAAGTTCTAGTGAACCAGTTGAACGCTTTGATGTATACAGAAAAAATATTCATCCTATACAGCATCACGCAAATCCACAAGCCGATACCCTTGACTCCCTTCCTTCGACAATTCGCAAACTTTAAGAATTTATTATGCTTCCAGGCAGGGAAATTCTCATCGAGGAAGGAACGCGTGTTTTTGGCATAAAAACCGGCTCGGCTCAGATCCCTTATGCCAGCCCTGTAAGTGATCCCAATGCCGCATCTAAAGAAAACAACCAATTCCATCAAGCTCTCCAAGTCGCTACGAGACAAGCTTTGGTATTCGGCTTTAATTTTTTTGAACTCCTCTAGTGCTTCAATGTAGTTCTCGTATGAGACGCTGTTGGCTAGGGAATCTTTTCGAATGCGATAGTTGTAGACAGGAATGTTGACAAAAGCGATCCGATTTACCGACGGTAGCAATCGAAGATGCCAGAAAACATCCTCTATTCTCTTCACACTCCCAAACCGCCGACCTTCAACAAGCCCTCTCTTGTAAAGTTTGTCCCAAACACATGTGTTCATATAGGCGAGCGTGTCAAAGTTCGCTATATCGTCCACCGGCTCAACCGGGTTGTTGACCATTTCGATGCAAAGCGTTTTCGATGTCTCGTCATCGAAACGCCGGAACCCGCACATCGTGATATCGGCATTGCTTCGCTTGGCCTCGTCGACGAGAGATTCGACAAAATCAACATCCGGATAATCATCCGGATCCAGAAACAAGAGGTAATCCCCTTCTATCGCCCCGTTCTCAAGAGCGTAATCGCGCGCCGCAGCCAAACCCCTGGGCCTTTCGCTCTGCAATATCTCGATAGGGATCACGCCGTTATCTCGATACCCTTTTATGATCGCCAGGGAATCGTCGCCGCTGTCGTCGAAGACCACTACGATGCGGAAATTCTTGAACGTTTGAGCCATCATCCTCGAAAAGAAATCATCGAGGTACTTCTCGACGTTGTATACGGGAACTATCACAGTCACTTCGATGCGGCTCATCGCCCAGCCTCGTTCGCGAGCACGAACATCATCGAATGATCGAGGATCATGTGCAAATCTTCGACTATCTGCATGTTGCTTATCGGGATATGGACGCATTCGTCGACAAGCTCCTTGATGACTCCGCCATCATAACCGACGAATCCAACCGTCCGAGCTCCCATTTTCCTTCCAACGTTAAGAGCGTTGACCACGTTTTGAGAGTTGCCGCTACCGGAAATACCCACAACGATGTCTCCCGGCTCTATTCTTTTTGACAGCGAGAACGAGAAAACTTCTTCATAGCTCAGATCGTTGGCAACCGCCATCATGGTCGGCACGTTATCGCTCAAGCATTCGAACCGGTATGCTGGGTTCTTCACCGAACTCACACCTTTGTTAAAATCACAGCAAAAATGGCTTGCCGTCGCAGCACTTCCACCGTTACCGAAAATGTATATTCTGCTTTTCGCTTCTCGTGCCTCTTCGAACATGTTCAACACCCGGTTCACTGCGTCCACATCCAAAGACTTGATGATCGCGACCTCTTCTTCGTAATAACGCTTCAAGGCTTTTCTGTAATCCATCCGGCGCTCCTTCGCATCGAGTATCTGGCTGACCGCACCCAGCAAATCTGCCGCACGGCCATAAGGTCTGGCTTCATACTTCCCATCACGACCCGCCTCGCCCGTTTCAACCAAAATAGTTCGAAGTCCGGCACGCACACCCGTCTCGACATCTGCAGTGCTATCCCCTATGAGCCAAGAAGCCTTCAAATCAATGCCCAGATCTGCTGCCGCCCGTTCAAGCATCCCCGAATTGGGCTTCCTGCAGTCGCATTCAAGCTTCAATTCGGAAACCTCGCCCTCAAATCCTTTATCAGGGTGATGCGGGCAATAGTACAAAGCATCGAAATATGCGCCCTCCTCGCCCAACAGCGCAGAGAGCCTTGCGTGTATTCGATCCATTTGCTTGAACGTACACTCGCCACGTGCGATCACCGGCTGGTTAGTAACCACCACGCATAGCCAATCGGAAGAATTGATACGCCTGATAGCCTGCGCAGCCCCGGGTATCAGCCTGATACTATTTGGGTCGCTGACGAATCCATCAAGCTCATTGATGGTACCGTCTCTATCCAGAAAGATGCACTTCTGCAAGCGTCTTCGATTCCTCCTGAAAACTATCCCGGAAAGAACGTCGTTTTCGATCCGCGAAAACCTTTCGGGGGTCCCCGCATCCTTCACGTACTCGGTTGAAGCGTAGGCAAAGACGCGTCCGATGCTCGTCAACTTCGGAAGCACTTCTTGCTCGAGATCTGTTTTTTGAACCTCGGTTACCAGACCAAGCGCCTCTGAATTTAGGATGTACAGCCCAGCGTTCACGCAATTCACGTAGAAATCGTCACGCACTTCGTTTTTTCTTCTTATGGACAGCACGCGACCGTCTTCATCAAGATCAAGCAAGTCGCTGTCGTACGGATGATCGTTGGGATGTGCCAACAAGGTGACAGTGCTCCGTTTTTCCTTATGGAAGGCATAAAATCGCTTAATATCAATATCGAAGAAGATGTCACCAAAAACGAGCAGGAAATCCTCTTCGATCAACCCTTTTATCAGCGGAAAGGAACCGGCAGTCCCTAGCGGCTCTTTTTCGGTTATGTAGACAATCGACGCATTCCACTTCCTCCCATCGCCAAAATACTCCATGATCGTCTCCCCCAGATAGCCGACCACGATCACAAGCTGCGTCACCCCGTTGGACACAAGCGCTTTCACCTGCCACTCGAGAATGGGTAGACCAGCTAAAGAAGCCATCGGCTTCGGCACGTCATCACCTGTCACCGCACGCAATCTCGTACCTTTGCCACCTGCCATGATTACGGCCTGCACTAGCATGCCTCCACAACGCTGCGGACGGTCGCTATCACGGACTCGTCAGAAGTATGGCTGGGCTGCCAGCCCATAGATAACGCTTTCGATATGTCGTATTCAAACTTCGGGACATCGCCCTTCCAGCCACGATCCCCGCCGGTATAAAGAAGTTCGACACCTTCGAGACCGATCTCGTTCACTACGATTTCAGCGATCTGCGCCACAGTTGTGCCCGCCCCCCTGACGCCGACATTGACTATCTCGATGCCTTGCCTCCACTCTGCAGTCAGAAGAATGATGGCCTCAATCAAATCATGAACATATATGTACGGTTTACACTGGGTTCCATCACCCAAGATCTCCAAACGACGAGGATCTTTGCGAAGTTTCGCCACGAAATCGAAGATGACTCCGTGAGTAAGGCGTGGCCCTATCACATTGGGGAAACGGAACACCATGACGCTCATGTCGAGCATAGAGGCGTAGGAGCTGATCAGAGCTTCTGATGCGAATTTCGCGCCGCCGTAGTAAGACACAGGCAAGAGTCCTCCGGCGGTCTCGACAAGGCTTTCGCCACTTCTTTCCCCGTAAACCGCCGACGTCGAAGCGAAGAACAGCCTAGAGACACCGGTCTTCCTCATTCCCTCAAGAACACAATGCGTGGTCATTAGCGTATCGTGAAAATCTATCGAAGGCTCCTGTCCTCCCTTTTTGATGTCCGAGTTCGCCGCCAAATGGTAGACTGCTTCGATATCGTACTTTTCGAACAGCGATAAGGTCTCATCCATAACTGCAAGATCAATTTCCTCGAAGGTAAACCTGTTGTTTGAAAATAGGTGGTCGATATTGTTCGTATGCCTGAATACTAGCCTATCTGCGCATACCACTTCGAAACCTGAGCTTAGCAGCGAGTCGCATAGATGGCTTCCTATAAAACCGGCACCACCGGTAACCAAGATCTTCATTCCAGCACCATCTCCTTTCTTCATGCATAATCTCTGTCTATGAAGATTATTGATGCCCCAGAGTTATCCATTTCAAAAGGCATTTCCTTATAATCGACTAAAGCCTCCCTCACCGATTCGTGTGCGCAACGAGGAACGTAGAGGAGTAAAAAACCCGCGCCGCCTGCGCCTAGCAGCTTCCCGCCAGTTGCCCCCGCCTTCATGCCGAGTCCGTACGCTAAGTCGATAACCGGATTGGAAATGCCGGATGACAGAGTTTTCTTCAGTTCCCAGTTTTCGTGAAGCAGCGGGCCCATGGAGTCTACGTTGCCTCTTTGGAGCTCTTTTCGAAGGAGTCTCGCCAATTCGCACATTTGAAGCTGAGCGGCTGTTTTATCGGGTCGGGACACCTGGTCACTCTGAGTTTTCAATATTTCTGAAGCCGAGTGAGTCCCTCCGAGATAGAAAATCATGAGGTTGTCTTCCAGTTCTGCACGCTTGCTAGAATCCATGATAACTGGCTCGACTTTCACGAATCCGTCCGGCATGAACTCATAGAAGCGCAGGCCTCCGAAGGCGGATGCAAACTGATCCTGCTTCCCTGCTGAGCTTCCGAGCTTAGAGATCTCGATCTCGCATGCATCCTTCGCAAGCTTATAGGCAGAGACATATTCGCCCCTATACGCATGCAACAGCTGCAGCAATGCAACCGTAAATGCACTGGACGAACCTAAACCAGTTCCAGCGGGAACGTCTGCCATGCTTGTAATCTCGACCCCGAAGACTCCCAAATCAGACAAACACTGCCTGAAGATCGTATGCTCGATCTCCTCGTGATTCGACGCTATCTCCGTTTTGGAATATTTCAGTATTATCTGATCCTCATCGAAACACCTGTGAAGAGCAAGGTACATGTACTTGCGAATGCTGGTGCTTAAGCAGCATCCTCCGTACTTTTCGTAAAATGCAGGAAGGTCGCTGCCGCCACCGCAAAAACTAACGCGAAAGGGAGCCCGCGATATTAACATTGACAAACACCTTCGATCATTCTTACCTCCCTACCTTCTTTTACTACGAGCGTGGAGCTGTCAAGTATGAGAT
>OLSM01001621.1_pt1 | contig 16148 bp, 11 predicted proteins | sample 1672721 | NCBI WGS metagenome assembly OLSM01 (sample SAMEA3136717, study PRJEB25190) | human gut metagenome | reverse complement strand
CCGCCCCGAACCTACAAGCCCCGCAAATCCGATAATCTCGCCTTTTCGCAGCTCAAAGCTGACATCCTTTACTTTGCCGTCTCTCCGGGTGATCCCTTCCCCTTTCATGACCACATCCCCGATGTCTCGGCGGCTTCTGGCAAAATACTGCTCCAGGCTGTACCCTACCATCATCTGTACAAGCTCATCCTGTGTAATGTCCTTTGCTTCTGCCGTTGCCACATTGCTGCCGTCCCTGAGTACTGTAATCCGGTCGGCAATCTGAAAGATTTCATCCATGCGGTGGGAAATATAGACGATCGTAATCCCCCGCCCTTTGAGTTCTCTGATCAGATCGAAGATTTTATCAACCTCTTTTTGTGACACAGAGGCAGTTGGTTCGTCCATGACCAAAATGCGTGCCTGCTTGTGGACCGCCTTGGCAATCTCCAGCATCTGTTTTTGGGCCGTACTCAGTGTAAATACCCGGTTATACGCATGAAAGCTTGCATTCAGTGAGCGTAAAATCTCTTCACACTGGCCGTATATTTTTTTCTTATCGATAAATCCCGCTCTGTTTGCAGGTTCCATACCCATGAACACGTTGTCGGCCACCGTAAGCTGTTCTGCCAGTACCAATTCCTGATGGATCACACTGATTCCCAGCTTCATCGATTCCCCCGGCGTCCTGATATCTACTTTCCTTCCGTCAAGTTCAATACTTCCGCTGTCTATGGGGTAAATTCCCCCCAAGCACTTAATCAAAGTAGACTTGCCCGCTCCATTCTCTCCCAGCAGCGCGTGGATTTCGCCCTTTCGGAGTTCCATGCTGACTCCTTTCAGCGCTTTTACCCCGGGAAAGGATTTGGTAATATCCTTCATTCTTAAAATGAGTTCTTCCATAAGTCCCTTCCTTCACCTTCTTTCCGATAGCAAAGGAAAAGCGCACGAAGTACATGCATACCTGTGCGCTCTTCGTCTACTGCCTATTTTTCGTAGTATTCATCCACGTTAGAAGCATCTACATAAATCACATCTACGTAGGTCAGCCAGTCATGGTCAATCTCGCCGCCGCCTAAAACCGTATAAACATCCTCCGTGGCAATTCTGGCCAGTTCATCCGGCTGCTGACGCGCCGTTCCGGTGTAGTCGCCGTCAACAATACATGCGTACTCATCCTGCGAACCGTCCACACCATAGATCAGGCAGCCCCCGTCCGGACCGCAGTCGACTCCTGCGGATTCAAGCCCGCGCATAAATGCGATCGAGATCGGTCCGCCGCCGCCAAATACGCAGGAAATCTCATCATATTTCGCGGCCCAGGACTCCGCAACCGCCATCTCGGCTTCCTGTGTGACAGGTGTGGGCTGCGTTCCTTCCAGCACCGTAATATTATCATGCTCCGCAATCGTATCAAGGAATCCCTGCACACGAGTCGTAACAGCTTCATTTTCCTCATAGATCATGTGGCAGACTGTTCCCTCTTTGCCGTCCAGCCTCTTGATAAAGTCCTCTGCACAGAGTACGCCCGCCCCGTAATTATCAGACACAGTCTGCGACACAAGAACGCCCTCGTTCTCCTCAATATCAAGCAATACGTCCGCCGCGGATATCACAACGCCCTTTTCAGCCGCCTCTCTCAATGCCTCTACCGGCGCCGTTGCGTTGGGTGACTCCATGACAATCCCGTCAACACCTGCTGCCATGAGATCATCAATACATTGAAGCAGCGTTTCGGAATCATCATTTGCCGCCAATACAATAGCTGTATCCCCTTTCGCCTCCACAATCTCCTTAAATTTGTCCGCGAAAGCTATACAGTGTGTATTTGCATCATTAATGATGACACAGCCAATTGTGTAGCCGTCCTTTTTTTCACCTGCATCCGCTTTTTTTGCTGATTGCTCCTCTTCTGTAGACTGCTCCGCTTCTTTTGGTTCCCCGGATTCCTGATTGCCGCACGCCGCCATTGATAAAACCATGAAACCTGATAATACGAATGCTAATATTCTTTTCTTCATACCTTTTCTCCTCCATCCTTATAAGATCTCTGCTGTGTTTTAGATGCCTCTGATTGCGATGACTCTGACGGCACAAGAATCGACCCGTTTCATCCGCAGCGGCAGAACAAATAACGTGACACGTTCCTCTTTGACCGCTTCCAGATTCGTAAGTGATTCTATAATTGCCGTATTATTCTCAAAACAATTGGTATGGTTCGGCTGGCGGTCATCGTCAGGCACTTCAATTCCGGATGCATCCGTCCCGATCACCGGCGGGTCAAACTTTTCAATCAGCCAGAGAACCGCTTCCTTCTCTACATGTGGAAAGGGTTCCCAGTCCGGGTCATGGAACTTTTTATCAAACCCCGTGTAAAAAAGTATCATGTCTCCCTTTTGAAGCCTGTCTTCATATTTTTGGATCTCTTCCAGAGTAATAAATTCCCCGGCCTTCTTTCCCGTACAATCCATGATAAACGCTTCACCGACCAGGCGTTCCACAGGGTATTGTGCACAGTCGGGGCCGTCAAATTTGTGGTGGAAGGGAACCTCTATGTGTGTCCCTACATGGGAATGCATCTTCACCTCACTCTCTATGTACCAGACATCCTCTGCATGGGCACGGGCATTCCCGTTCGGATCCAGTTCTACCACATCACGAAATGAAGACTCAAAGGGAAAATTTTCTTTTCCGGATTCCAAAACATGATTAAGTTCTACAATATCCTCTTTCTTTACTTTCATAACATCCTCCTTTTCCTTTCTTATACCTTTGAATTATTTTTGATTTCTTTTCGCTGTCTAGGCTTTTTCTGTTGACTAAATCATATCACAGGTTTTTTTACTTTTCAACAAATATTTTCATTTTTAATTACAAAAAGTGAAAATGAAAGCATTTTCTACATATTTCACAAAACAGCGCGTTCCATTCTGTATATTATGCCGGACTTCATTCACCGGCGTTTTATTTTCCACGGTTTTCTCTCAATACTGCATTGTCAATTCCCGTTTTATATGGTAGAATACACATAACCCTATAAATAAGATTCAAAAATAAAAATGACTGCGGAGGCAAAGAGATTTGATCACCAAAAACAGGCCAATCAATAAAGAAAGTAAAGAAATATCACATGCATGTCTAATTAAATTTCATTTTATTTATGATAATTTGAAATCAGCCGAGAGAAAAGCTGCTGATTTCTGTCTGAGCAATCCTTCCGACGTTGCTACTTTGACGATCAGTGAAGTAGCCGAGAGAAGCGGCTGCAGCGAAGCGACCCTCGTACGTCTGGCACGCAGGCTGGGATACGGCGGCTATCCGGAATTGCGCGCAAATATCCTGCCGAAAGAATATGAAGATATATTTAATTATATTGGTATATCAGAATCGGACAGCCTTCAGTCGATCACCTCCAGCGTATTCAATTCCTGCATCTTGTATTTGCAGGATTCCCTGCAGTCCATTGACTACGGCGCCCTGTCTCAGGCAATCGATCTGCTCTCCGGCTCCAGGCGGTTTATTTTTGCCGCCTCGGGAGACGCACATTTTATAGCCGCCTCGGCCGCCCAAAAGTTCATGCGCATCGGTTATCAGACTACGGCGTCCTCAGACTTCGACTCGCAGCTGATCGCTTTATCACAGATGACGCCCGAAGATGCCCTCATCTGCATCTCACATTCCGGTAAGACCCGCAATATCTGCAGCCTGGCTAAGGTGGCAAGGGAACACGGCATTAAAGTCATCACCATCACCAATTTCCCCGGTGCGCCGCTGGCAAAGCACTCGGATATTCTTTTATTGACCGCTTCTTTTTCTTACGATGTGATGGACGAAGTACTGGCCAAGCGTGTACCTGCGCTGTGTCTGCTGGATACGCTGTATCTATCCGTTCTGATGAAAAAAAAGAGCAGCCTGCAGCCGCTGATAGACAATGTGAACGAGTATCTTTCGCTCAATAAGCATTAGACGGAAAAGTCGGGGTTTTCGGTTAATACGTAAGCGTCAAAACGCTCGCCTTTCACTAAATCTAATTTTAGTCCATACTTGAAAAAAACAATAGATTTTTTCAAGGAGGAACTAATGACTATGGATCAGTGCACTCATGAAGTACGCGCAGAGTACTGGAAGAAAATTATCAAAGCCTGCAGCCAACGCCCGGCAGGTCAGTCGGCAAAAAAATGGATGGATGAAAACGGAATCTGTGAACAAAGTTATTATCATTGGCAACGCAAGTTCAGAAAGCAGGCTTATGAACAGATGAATGAGAATTCTGCAATTGTCCCTGCAGCAACAGAAAATTCTGAGATTTCCTTTGTGGAACTTCCTTACCATCATTCGGTGATAAAAGAACAGGAATACGAGGGAAATATACCGATGGAGTCTCCTGTTGCGGTCATCCGTACTGCTTCGGTAAATATAGCCATCACCAATGAGATTTCGGATTCTGTTCTGAGCCGGATTCTGAAAGAGGTGTCACATGCTTGAAGATGCTGCAGGAATCCGTCGCGTAGTGCTGGCTACAGGGACCGTAGATCTCCGGAAGGGGATCGATGGGTTGGCTATGATCATTGGGGATCAATACAAACAAAATCCTTTTGAGAAAGGAACTTTGTTTTTGTTTTGCGGAAAACGTTCGGATCGTTGTAAAGGATTGCTTTGGATGGGCACAGGATTTCTGCTTTTATATTTACGATTTGAAAATGGGAGGATGTCCTGGCCGAGGAATACAAAGGAAGCGGCGGAACTTACAGAGGAACAGTTCCGCTGTCTGATGATGGGACTCAATCCTCTGGAACCAAGAATCAAAGAGGTACATCCGAAAAAAATATACTAAATTTTTGTGCAAAAGAGAGAAATTTTTCCGCTGTTTCATCCGGCGATGAAGAAAGAAAAAAGCCACCTGGAAAACCCTGGTGAGCGAAAGGAACGGTATCTGCAGATGCTTCCGTTTGGATAAGATGAACCTTGAAAACCCTATATTTTTAACTTCCTCCATGGGGCTTTGCGTAAAGCGGAAGGCATGGCAAAATGACGGTTTCCAGCCAGGGAGAAAGTGGCAGCCTCATCAGATTTTTGGTATACTTATTCTAAAAGAGAGAGGCGGTCATTATGTGTCAGAAATTTACATCCGAACAATTGAACAGCATGGATCACCAGGTGAAAGACGAGATTATCTTTCAGATGCAGGATCGTCTGGACAAACTGGAACATGATTACGAAAATCTTATGGAGCAGATCCGTCTTGCGAACCAGCAGCGCTTCGGCCGTCATACAGAGAAGTTGGAGGAAATCGCAGGTCAGCTCTCCTTTTTTAATGAAGTAGAAGCAAACTGTCAGGAAGATGCCCCGGAGCCAACCATAGAGGAAACACTTTGCCAGCAGTTGAAACCGGTACGCAAACCAAAGAAAAAAGGAAAGCGGGAAGAAGATCTCAAAGATTTCCCTCAGGAAGAAATTTTACATGATGTTTCCAGCGAGAAACTGAACCGGACATTCGGAGAAGGGAACTATAAAAACCTGCCGGATGAGATTTTCTGGCAGCTGCGTTTTGAACCGGCGAAGTGGATTGCAGAAAAACACGTGATAAAAGTATATGTTGGAACAGACGGACTTCATCAGGATGAATTTCTGCGTGGAGATCATCCGGCTACATTATTTAAAGGGAGTATTGCTACCGCATCTTTGGAAGCGGCAGTTATTAATGCAAAGTATGTAAACAGCAATCCGCTGGATCGGATTTCCCGGGATTTTCAAGGGAATGGGATCCAGCTTTCAAAACAGACTCTGTCCAACTGGACGGTATGGACTGCAGAGAGGTATTTCCTGCCGATTTATGAACGGATGAAAAAGAGGCAGCTTGAAGCACGTGTAAATCAATGTGATGAAACACCTGTAGAAGTCATCCATGACGGGCGCCCTGCCGGAAGCAAGAGTTATATGTGGGTGCATCTGACAGGGGAGCTCAGCCCAGTGCCTAAGATTATTGTATATGAATATCAGAAGACAAGGCACAGCAGACACCCGGAAGAGTATTATAAAAACTTCAGAGGAATCCTGATGACAGATGGGCTGGCACAGTATCATAAACTGGAAAAGGAACTGGATGGGGTGACAAATGCGAATTGTCTGGCACATGCAAGACGCCATTTTACCAATGCGATCAAAGCAATTGGGAAAGGAAATGAAAAAGCCATCCGCTCTTCCGTCGCATACCAGGCTCTTATAAGGATTGGCGGGATTTATAAGCTGGAAGGAACCCTGAAAGATCTGTCACCGGAGGAACGCCTGAAAGAACGCCAGGCTTCGATCAAACCACTGGTCGAGGAGTATTTTGCGTGGGTAAAAAAAGTTTTGGCAGAAACTCTTCCACAGGGAGAAACAGCAAAAGGTTTAAACTACAGCCTGAATCAGGAAAAATATCTAAAAGTATTTCTCACGGATGGAGAAGTTCCGATTGATGATTCTGCCAGTGAACGTGCGCTGAGAAATTTCACAATCGGCCGGAAGAATTGGGTAACAATCAATACAACCCGGGGAGCACAGGCAAGCGCAATCATCTACAGTATTACGGAAACAGCCCGTGCGAATCATCTGAATGTCTATTATTACATACGCTATTTGTTGATGGAGCTTTTAAAGCTGAAAAATAAAAACGGGATAATAGACGAAACGAATCTGGAGCCACTCATGCCGTGGTCAAAAGAACTGCCGAATGAGTGCTACAGCAAGCGCCGCTAATAACAGCGGCGCAAATTTATGAAGAAGCGAAAGATTTGACGTTTACGAAAAACTAGACTCAGGATATCGGATCATGGACAGGGCATATCTGGAAAATGTGGCCGATCAGATGATAAAATATATGAAGAACAGTGAGGATGAGGCGTAGCTGAGAGATTATTTCAAAATAATAAAAAGGAAAGATATACGATAAATTTTGCGGTTAAATGTCCGTACAGCTATAAACTTTTGCTGTACGGACATTTTTGCACAATTCTAATCCATAGAGCGGATCAAATTCACCATTTCGATTGCTCCCTGCGCACATTCGAATCCCTTATTGCCAGCCTTTGTACCTGCACGTTCTATCGCCTGTTCGATTGTATCAGTTGTAAGAACACCAAACATGACGGGAATATCGCTGGCCAGGCTTGCATGTGCGATGCCCTTTGAAACCTCGCTGCATACATAATCATAATGGCTGGTGCTTCCCCGGATGACTGCCCCTAAACAAATTATGGCGTCATACCGTTTACTTTTGGCCATTTTTGAGGCGATCAGGGGAATCTCAAAAGCGCCAGGCACCCATGCAATTTCTATATCGTTTTCTTTTACATTTTCGCGTCTTAATCCATCGATTGCTCCGGCCAGCAGCCTGGATGTAATAAACTCGTTGAATCTTGCCGCTACAATGCCTACTTTAATATTTTCAGAAACTAACTTTCCTTCATATGTTTTTATGTTATTTATGCCCATATGATTTTCCCTCCTCGATGTTTAATGTGTGTCCCATACGTGTTTGCTTTGTCTTTAAATAGAACCGGTCATATTCGGTTGCCTCGATTTCTATCGGAAGCTGCTTCGTAATGGATATTCCGTAATCCTCAAGCTGATATACTTTATCCGGATTGTTTGTCAGCAGATTTAGGGATTTAATACCTAAATCGCGCAGAATCTGTGCCCCGGTATAATATTCTCTAAGATCTCCCTGGAATCCTAATGCAAGGTTGGCATCTATGGTATCTAATCCATTCTCCTGTAATTGATATGCCTTCATTTTATTAACTAGGCCGATTCCCCGTCCTTCCTGCCGCATATACAGTAGCACGCCGGTTCCTTTTTCCGCAATCATTCTCATTGCCTGATCCAATTGCTGCCCGCAGTCGCAGCGCAGCGAGCCAAATACATCACCAGTCAGGCACTCTGAATGAACACGGCATAATATGTCATTTCCGCTTGATATATCGCCCATTACCAGGGCCATATGGTGTTCCCTGGTTAACTTGTTGACATAACAGTAAGCGGTGAAATCCCCATATTTTGTGGGCATACTTGTAACGGAGACACATTCTACCAAAACTTCTTTTGTTTTTCTATACTCCTGTAATTCTTTAATTGTAATGTATGGCAGACTGTATTTTTCCGCGAACTTTTTCAACTCAGAAGTTCTCATCATCTCCCCGTTGTCTCTCATGATTTCGCAGCAAAGCCCGCATTCTTTCAAACCAGCCAGACGCATAAGGTCAACAGTTGCCTCTGTGTGTCCGTTTCTCGCTAAAATTCCGCCCTCTTTTGCTATTAGAGGAAACATATGGCCGGGACGGCGGAAATCTGCTGCAGAGGCATGCTCTGATACACACATGCGGGCAGTAAAACCTCTTTCCCCGGCGGAAATGCCGGTGGTGGTATCTTTGTGGTCAATGGATACTGTGAAAGCAGTATCGTGGTTATCTGAATTTTTCTCAACCATAGGGGGCAGCATAAGCCGCTCTGCAATTTCTCTGCTCATTGGCATGCAAATTAATCCCTTTGCAAAGCTCGCCATAAAGTTAACATTTTCTGTTGTTGCGTACTCGGCTGCACATATAAGATCGCCCTCATTTTCTCTGTCTTCATCGTCCATGACGAGAATTAATTTTCCTGCCTGTAATGTTTCGACCGCTTTTTTTATTGAATCCAGCTTCATTTTGAATGCCCTCCTAATATCCATTTTTAAGTAGAAACTCTTTTGTTATCATAGATGTATCTTCTTTGCCCAGAAGCTTCTCCACATATTTACCGATACAGTCATTCTCAAGATTGACGGTATCGCCGTTCCTTTTTGTGATTAGTGCTGTATGTGCCAGAGTATGGGGGATCACAGAGACACGAAAACTGTTTCCGGATACCGCTGCAACCGTAAGACTGATCCCGTCTATCGCAATAGAACCTTTTTCAATAATGTACCGCGCGATTTTATCGGTTGTCTGAATTGTGTACCATACAGCAATCGTATCCTTTTGAATTTTAGAAATAGTCCCTGTGCCGTCAATATGGCCTGTAACGATATGTCCGCCAAACCGCCCGCCTGCCGGCATTGCTCTTTCCAGATTAACGGGACTTCCCTGCTTCAGGCCGGAGAGGGCCGTCCTGCTTAGCGTTTCGTGCATGACATCTGCGGTAAACGAGGATGCCCCATGAGCAGCGGCAGTCAGGCAGATGCCGTTCACAGCGATACTGTCTCCGGTTTTGATATCTTCCAGGATTGTTTTTGCATAGATAATCAATCGAACATAATTCCCCTTTTTATGTATACCGGAAATATTTCCAACTTCCTCTATGATTCCAGTGAACATGGATATATCACCTCACTTTCGATAAGAAAATCATCCCCGATCTGAGAAACAGAAGACGTTTTTAGCTGAAAAGCTTCGTTCGGAAAAGCAACGCCGTTTCCACCCACAGGAGTGCTGGCTGCACCGCCGAAAAGTTTGGGGGCGATATAAATCTCTGTCTCATCCACGATCTTTTGGTCTAAGGCACTCCAGTTTAAAGTACTGCCGCCCTCTAAGAGAACACTGTCAATATTCCGGCTGCCCAGGTCAGCCATAAGGTCTGTAAGGTCTATATGGCCGTCTATTTCCTTCACGTCTATCAGTGCGCAGTTTTTTTCCAGGTATTGTCTCCGTTTCCCTTCATCTTTGCTGCTGGTAGCCAGAAAGGTTGTGACGGAACCGGCTGTCTGGACAACATTTGATTCCAGGGGAGTCCGCAGGTGTGTGTCACAAATGATCCGGGCCGGACTCCTGCCATTTTCCAGACGGCAGGTTAACGATGGATTATCATATATGACCGTATTCACGCCCACCATAATTGCTGAAAAAGCATGCCTTGTCTGATGCACCCGCTGTCTGGCCTCCTTGCCGGTTATCCATTTTGAGCGTTTGGTGTAAGTGGCGATTTTTCCATCCATTGTCATAGCGTATTTCATTAGGACAAAGGGATTTTTTGTTGTTATGAATTTGCGGAATACCTTTATCAGTTTTCTGCAGTCCTCTTCCAGAACGCCAACCTCAACCTGGATCTGATTGTTTTGTAAGATCTCAACACTTTTTCCTGCCATGACCGGATTGGGATCCAGCGTGCCGATCACCACTTTTGCTATTCCACTGCGGATTATGGCCTCGGTGCAGGGGGGAGTTTTCCCGTAGTGGCAGCAGGGCTCCAGGGTTACGTACAGGACGGCCCCTTCCGGGGAATCCGTACAGTTACGAAGGGCATTTCTTTCAGCATGCGGCCCCCCGAAGTATTCATGCCAGCCCTGCCCGATCACCTTGCCGTTCTTTACAATAACAGCCCCGACCATTGGATTCGGATTCACAAACCCACAGCCCTTTTTTGCAAGCGCCAATGCGGATTGCATGTGTTTTAAATTATCCATATCATCACCTCCGAAAAAAATAAATGCCTTGAATAAAATCTATCCAAGACATTTAAAAAGGTAATTTATGCGATCTAAACAAAAAACTCTGAAATGATAGAATCATCTCAGAGTATATAAAAAGCATGTTTACTTTTCATCTTCTTTTATCCAGACTTTACTGTCGGCTTCGGAGTTGCACCGAATCATACCTTGCGGCTCGTGGGCTGTACCACCGGTAGGGAATTGCACCCTGCCCTGAAGATAGTTTGTTATTCAATTAAATTTATTATAGTGGGGCAGGTACGAACTGTCAATATAGTTTATGGAATTTAGAGGAAATAGGGTATTCCAATTTATCGTATGATGATTCCAAAATTGAATAAGCAGTAATGCCGAGAAGAAATAAAAAAATTGCACAGTAATGAGGGGAAAATATGATTGCATTCATTCCCGCCAGGGAGTACAATATAAGAATAATGATCTCATAGGAGATAGATACAAGGAAGATACAGAGCAAAGCTCTTTTTTGCGAGTTTCTGCCTTAACAGGCGGACGGCGTTGGAAGTTTTAGGGGGGCTGCCATAGCCGGGAGAATGATGATTACGCAGAGGTATGAGACCTATAGAGAATTGCAGTGAATTTGCGGGAGGAATAATTAGAATGAAAGCAAAAGAGTACAAAAGAATGCTGGCAGTTGTCTTGTCGGCAGGAATGATGGCTGTACAGCCGGCATCCGTTATGGCAGCCGATACAGGCATGAATGATCCGTTACAGCAGGAACAGGAAGGCGGAGAGGGACAGGACGGTGCGCAGTCGGAAGATACAGAGCAGCCAAATGACACTGAACAGCCCGAAGAGGCCCGTCAGGCAGCGGCGGTTGACGGAAGCGGAACAATGGTGGATATCTCGGAAGAGGTGCTCAAGATGCTGGAGGACGGCACCGTTTATCAGGATGAGGAGACCAAGTTTTTACATGACAGTAAGACAAATCAGAAGGTAGACCCGGTTACAGGAGAGCGGGTGGAAGAAAAGCCTGAGGAGAAACCGGGCGGTGACGGGAGTGACCGGCCAGGGGATAATACACCGGATAAGCCAGGTGACAATACACCGGATAAACCGGGAGATAATACAACTGATAAACCGGGCGGTAATACAACGGACAAGCCTGGCAGCGATGACGAAGATGGAAAAGACGACGGGGATAAAGAAGAGAATGGCGGCACCTCCGACAATGGAAATACCGGAGGCAGCCAGGACGGTTCAGACCAGGAGAGCGGAGATACACAGAAACCATCGGATTCCGGTGAAAGCGGCAGTGATGGGGAGAATGAGGGCAATAATTCCGGAGATGCCCAGGAGGCACCTGCTGCGCAGGACCATTCTAACAATCAGGCCTTGATTGCCGGTCAGCAGATTTTTAAGCTTCCCGAAATTAAGAAGGACTTCCGGTTCTGGACGGTGGCAAGAAGGTATGCTTTTGCGAAAGCAAAATTATCCGTGCGTGAAGAGATGACAGAGAATGCGAGAGCAGTTGGTTCTTTGAATACAAACGGACTTCTGTATGTACTTCAGGAAGAGGAGGACGGCTGGCTGTATGTGGAATCAGGCACGGTCCGCGGTTTCGTGAAAGCGGATGAGGTTCTGCGGGGAGACGATGCACAGAAGCTTTTAACAAAGTATCAGGACAGGGCGAAGAAAAAGGCCGAGAGAACAAAGACAAAGTATACTGGAATAGAAAGCGTGGTTTCTGTTGCGAAGGAGTTAATTCCCCAGAATGAGAATAACGCGTTTTTACATACACATTCAACGGTGAACAGGACCGTTATTGACAAGAAATATGCACTGACAACCATCGGACTGCTCAACGTCAGAGAAGGCAAAGACACGAATACCAGGATTGTAGGAACGTTGAAGGCAGACAGCCTGTGCTATGTACTTGCCGACGAGAATGAAGAGTGGGTTTATATTGAATCAGGCGATGTGAGAGGATTTGTAAATAAAAAGTATCTTAAGACAGGGAATGAAGTGAATAAGACTGTGGAGGAGAAGGGAGAAGAAAACTTCCCGACTGCCAGCGAGATCATAGAACCGGAAAAGAACAAGGCCTGCTATTACACATTGACTTCCGTAAAATCAGGGGTACCAGGCAGCAGTGTCAGACAGTCTGTTTTAGAGTTTGCCTCACAGTTTATCGGCAATCCTTATGTCTGGGGCGGAACCAGCCTTACAGAAGGTGCAGACTGCTCCGGGTTCGTACAGAGTATTTTTAAAGAGTATGGATACAATCTGCCGAGAGTGGCGGAGGATCAGGCACAGTATGGCACAAAGATTGCCGTGGAGGATGCACAGCCGGGAGATCTGATATTCTACGCAAAGGACGGTTATATTCACCATGTTGTGATCTATGCGGGAGACGGAAAGACCGTTGAGGCCATGGGATCAGATTATGGAATCGTCCAGGGGAATGTGGATACATCCGAGGCAGTGTGGGCGGTGAAAGTCCTGGATGACAGTGTGGGCGGCGGTTTTGCCAGCAGCATTGGGGAAGTGAATGCCACAGATGATATGTACGGAGAGTATCTGGGAGATTACCAGCTGACTTATTACTGTTCCTGTGAGGTATGCTGTGACGTGGAGACAGGCATTACAGCAACAGGAACTCCGGTTGTGGAAGGACAGACGATTGCGGTGGATCCGAGTGTGATTCCTTATGGGACGCAGGTTATTATTGGGGGACATGTATTCACAGCGGAGGACTGCGGAGGTGCAGTGAAAGGGAATCATATTGATATCTATGTAAATGATCATGACAGAGCTCTCAGTATGGGCGTGAATCAGGCGGATGTGTATCTGGTGAAATAAAAGGATGCTTCAGACACGCTCCAGGGCATCTTGTAATTCATGTTCTGCGAGGGTGAGAGATAAAAAACTGCTCCCGGCCGGGCAGACGGATCAGAATATTAATTGATCTGTCTTCCTGACTGGGAGTATTTTTGGTTTATAGATGATATCAAAGTAAAATCTTATGTATTCCGAATAGAATTTACCTTCAGCAAGAAGACTAATTTCAAGATATGTGGTACTCTGTGAAATAACCGAACGTGGATTAAAACATTCGCCGTAACAGTTCAGGCTTGCCTGAACTGCTACTATTCGTCTCACAATGTAAGAATCTGTATATTGATAACAACGATATGTTGTGGTAATATGTTCTACATGGCACAATAGATTGTGCAAGTATGTGAAAATATATGGTGTGAAAGGCTTGAGAATTCTATGAAGATTTATAAGAGAGATGCAGCTCTGGCTGTGTATGACCCGGAGAAAATTAAAAATGCGATAGGGCGTGCCTTTTCCAGTGTGGGCAGTTCTATTGCGGAATCAGAAAGCAACAGGCTTCTGGACAGAATTGAGTCGAAGTTTCCGGACGATGTAAATGCAGGAGAACGGGCCATATCTGTGGAGGAAATCCAGGATTTTGTTGAACGGACTCTGATGGAGGAGAATTATTATAAGGAGCTGAAGAGCTATATCCTGTACCGGGAGGGAAGGGCAAGACGAAGGATATCCCGCCAGCGGATTGCAGCAGAATTAGAAAGTATACCCGGGGTTTCAGGCGTATTGGCCGGCATTCAGAAGGAATTTATCCAGGAGGAATACGAGCTGGAGCAGCTGAATGCCAGATTTCAGGCGCTTTTAAGCCCTGGGCTGACGGATCTGGAAAAACTGGCTGTACTCGTAAAAGCATGTGCGGAGCTGACGACACAGGAGGCGCCAAAGTGGGAGATGATTGCTGCCAGGATCAGAATGCTCAGTTTTGATCTTCAGCTGGACAGGCAGATGCAGGCATTTCATATCCACAGCTTTTATGAAAAAATATGCTGGCTTACGGAACAGGGGCTTTATGGAAAATATATATTAGAGAACTATTCCCAGGAAGAGATCGGGGAGTTTGAGACATGGCTTTGTAAGAAAAGGAATGATCTGTTTACATTTTCCAGTCTGGAGCTGCTGCTTGGGAGATATACGATCTGCAGCAGGACGGGGGAACCGCTGGAGGCGCCCCAGGAAATGTTCATGGGAATTGCAATGCATCTGGCGATGCAGGAGAAAAAAGACAGAAGCATCTGGGTCAGACGTTTCTACGATATGCTCAGCACGCTGAAAGTGACTATGGCAACGCCGACGCTTTCTAATGCGAGAAAGCCGTACCACCAATTGTCCTCCTGTTTTATCGACACAGTGCCGGACAGTCTGGATGGAATCTACCGCAGCATTGATAACTTTGCTAAGGTCAGTAAATACGGCGGTGGGATGGGCATGTATTTTGGCAAGGTCCGGGCAAGCGGCAGCTCTATCCGTGGATTTGAGGGCGCTGCAGGCGGTGTGATCCGCTGGATACGGCTCGCCAATGACACGGCTGTGGCGGTGGACCAGCTCGGGGTCCGGCAGGGGGCCGTGGCGGTTTATCTGGATGTGTGGCACAGAGACCTGCCGGAATTTTTGAATTTAAGGACGAATAACGGCGATGAGCGGATGAAGGCTCACGATGTATTTCCCGCAGTCTGCTATCCGGATTATTTTTGGAAGCAGGCACGGGATCATATAGACAGCGACTGGTATCTTATGTGCCCCCATGAGATACTGACGATTAAAGGATATGCCCTGGAAGATGCTTTTGGGGAGGAGTGGGAGGAAAAGTACCTGGACTGTGTGCGGGATGAACGGATCCGCAAGCGGGTCATACCGATGAAAGATGTGCTTCGGCTGATTATCCGCAGTGCGGTGGAGACCGGGACGCCCTTTGCTTTTAACCGGGATACGGTGAACAGGGCCAATCCTAACCGGCATAAAGGTATGATTTACTGCAGCAACCTATGTACAGAGATCGCCCAGAATATGAGCGCGATAGAGTTGGAAGAGCAGAGGACCGAGGAGGTAGACGGGGAGACCGTTGTCGTGACGGTGACAAAACCAGGCGAGTTTGTAGTGTGCAATCTTGCCAGCCTGTCATTGGGACATATACAGGTGGAGGACTACAAGGAATTGTCTTACATTACCGAGAGCGCCGTACGTGCTTTGGATAACGTGATTGACCTGAATTTCTTTCCTGTGCCTTATGCCAGGATTAATAACCACAGATATCGTCCGATTGGTCTGGGCGTAAGCGGATACCAGCATATGCTTGCAAAGCATGGGATTCGCTGGGAAAGCCAGGAACATCTGGACTTTGCAGAGAAGGTTTTTGCGGATATCCACTATGCTGCATTAGACGCCAGCAGCAATATTGCAAAGGAAAAAGGCAGTTACGCCTACTTTGAGGGAAGTGAGTGGCAGACAGGGGCGTATTTCCGGCAGAGAAATCTGATGGATGAAAGGTGGAAGAAGCTTGCAGACAGGGTGGCTGCACAGGGACTGAGAAACGGCTATCTTCTGGCGGCGGCACCAACCAGCAGCACCAGCATTATAGCCGGGACGACGGCGGGTCTGGATCCTGTGATGAACAGGTATTTTATGGAGGAGAAGAAAAATGGGCTGATGCCGAGAGTCGCACCGGAACTCTCGATGGAGACATTCTGGTATTATAAAAATGCACATTTAATTGACCAGTCATGGTCTGTGCGGGCCTGCGGCATCCGGCAGAGGCATATTGACCAGGCACAGAGTATGAACCTTTATATTACGAATGAGTACACCTTCCGCGGAGTTTTGAATCTGTATCTGCAGGCATGGGAAGAAGGGGTGAAGACGATTTACTATATTCGCTCCA
>OLSM01001613.1_pt1 | contig 16205 bp, 16 predicted proteins | sample 1672721 | NCBI WGS metagenome assembly OLSM01 (sample SAMEA3136717, study PRJEB25190) | human gut metagenome | reverse complement strand
TTTCTTGATTACTTTTTAGATAAGGAGTAATTGTTAGTAACTTATATTCTATTAACATTGGTAAATCTTGTTTCTTTGCTTTTTTATATCTTATCATATATCACCTTTATTATTTTAATTATAATAGATTTTATTTGTTTTGTACAGAGAAAAAAGCATTCGTTTTGAATGCTTAAATAATTCTACTTGACCAACGGAAACCAACATAGTTGTTAAATCCAGGTAAAGTCGTTAATACGTTTGTTGTATGACTGGTTTTTCGGCCTTCCGCGATACCATAGTGGAGATGGGCACCAGTTGTACAAGTATCATATCCACCATAAGCTGAAGAGGTTTGTCTTCCACCACCGACATAACCGATGATTGTATTTTGATCGACAACATCGCCAACACTTACAGTATAACTAAGTAGATGGTAATAATAATGTGTATAATATTTTCCATCAACATAACTATAAATAAATACTTCATTTCCGCCACATTTTTGACGATAATAAGTAGCTACAACTGTTCCTGCAGCAGCAGCATAAACTGGCGTTCCTTCTGCATTTCCACCTAAGTCTAGAGCATTATGATATCTTCCCCAACGAGAACCAATTAAACTTGTGATTACTCCAGATTGTAGTGGTCTACTCCATCCACCATTAACTGGTACTTCAGAACAAGATGATAAAAGAGTATTATCATTTACATTTTCTTCGCCTAAGTTTTGAATACAAATTTTTCTATTTGTTTCATAATCATCTTTCGCTTGTTCTACTTGAGCATCAATGTCTTGAGCATAACTATCATAATCACTAATATCTTCATAATATTTAGAAATCGTAGCTTGGTATTCCACAACTTGTTTTTCTAGTGTTTCTTGTTTTTCTGTTAACTCCACTTTTAAGTCTTCATTTTTTTTAATTTCATCTTCGAGATTCTTGGTTGTTTTTTGAATGTAATCACTTATTTGGTTGACTGCTTCTACACGCATAATTAATTCGGTCATACTTGATGCGCCAGAAACATATTCAACATAAGCATTTTGGCCTTGCATTTGTTGCATATATAATAATACTTTTTCGGCTTCGCCAGTTAAACTGGCAATGTTTTCATTTGACTGGGCAATTGCTTCTTCGGCAGCATCATATTCATCTTCTGCCAAAGATATTTCTTCGTTTGCTTTATTAATTGCTGCTTCTTGTTCTGCTATTTTATCTTGAGCATTATCTATTTTTTGATCATTTTCTTGCTTTTTTGCTAATTTTTCTTCATAATCACGACGCAAATCTCCTAATGTTTCTCCTTGGGCAGCATAAACTTCTGCTGGAGGAAAAATGTTGATTGTAATCATTAATAACAATATAATTCTTACTGTATAATTTAATATTTTTTTCATCATATCTTCAAATACTTCCTTACTGCTCTAGCAGAACCAAACATGCCTACGACAGAACCGATTAATAGTAAGATGAGACTTGTTATTAAGACAAATGGCATTGGTCGAACAAGCTCAATGATACTAAATGAGGATGATGAACTCACTTGTTCATACATAATTAAGTATCCATAGATCATTACAATAATCGGAATAATAGATCCCAAAACTCCTAAAAGGAATCCTTCAAAAACAAATGGTAATTTAATACTCGTATTACTACTTCCAACTAAACGCATAATCTCGATCTCGCTACGTCTAGAAAATATCGTCAATTTAATTGTGTTACTAATTAAAAAGGCAGTAACAACGATTAAAGCGATTACCATAACAATTGTTACGGTTTGAACAATATCAAATACAGAAATGATATCTTCGACCATACCTTCTCCATAGTTCGCACTTTCGACATTTTCTATGTCTCTTATTTCAAGGGCAGTAGGTCGTAAGTCATCAACATTTTCTACCGTTACAATAAAGGAATCTAATAAAGGGTTTTCTTCTAAATAATCTAATGTTGTATTTAATGTATCAGAATATCCTTGCATTTCAATACGCCATTCTTCTTTACTCTTAGCAGTTACTTCTGCTACCGTAGAAATGTTATTGATTTCTTTTTCCATTTCTTCTAATCTTTCATCGGTTGTATCTGCATCGGCATATACAACAATTGTAAGTTCTTCCTCTAAATCTTTGGTAATATGATTGATATTTGTACTAATAATAATGGCAATTGCTACTAAAACAAGTGTTATCGTTGTACATAAAATACTGGCTATGCTTAAACTAAAATTTCGAAATACACTTTTAAAAGAATCTCTTATACTTCTTACAAATATTCTAAATGCTTTCACTGGCTTTATAACTTCCTTTCTCATGATCTTCTTTTAAGACACCACTATCTAAGACAATGACTCTTTTTTTCATACGATTGACAATTTCTTTATCATGGGTTGCCATAATAATTGTGGTACCTAATTCTTTGTTGATCGTTTCTAATACATCCATAATTCCTTTGGAAGTTTTAGGGTCTAAGTTTCCAGTTGGCTCATCGCAAATTAATAATTTTGGATTGTTGACAATTGCTCTAGCAATACATACTCTTTGTTGTTCTCCTCCAGATAATTCATTTGGAAAGCTTCTTATTTTTTCTTTTAATCCAACATGATCCAAAGCTTTAATTACTTTTGGCCTAATTTCGCTTCCTTTCATTCCTAAACATTCAAGAGCAAAAGCAACATTTTCATAAACAGTTAATTTAGGTAATAATTTAAAATCTTGGAATACGATTCCTAGTTTTCTTCTTAATTTATAAACAGTTCGATTACGAAGTTTTCCAACATTAATTCCCCCTATTTCGACAGTTCCTTGCGTTGGTTTTTCTTCCCGATATAACATTTTAATTAAAGTAGATTTCCCTGAGCCACTTGCTCCGATAACAAACACAAATTCCCCTTTATTAATGCTGAGCGTTAAATCAGCGATTGCTGCTACACCATTTTTATATACTTTGTAACAGTTTTTTATTTCAATGAATCTCATCTGTACCTCCTACTAGTTTAGAATCATTATAACATAATTTTTCCCTTTATTAAATACTAAATAATACCAAAATAAAACTTAGAGCTATGTCTAAGTTAATTTGTTACTGCTCTAAACCCTACTTTGGCACTCAATGAACCATTTAATAAGCTCGTTTGATTGACATCTGGATCATTACTTAACCAAATATATAGGCGATATCCATCGGTTTCTCCTTTGGAAATTGAAATTCCTTCTTGTAAAGTTAGATTTGTTCCACTTGTAGCATTTAGAAAATCACCACTTGTAATCATACTTGATCCATCTGCATTATATAACGCCCACTTTACATAATTACTCTTTAAATTATCAGTAATAGTAAGTTCAGTTAAATATAAGCTGTATGTTGCTTCAGTAGCATCGGCATCACTAGGCAGTGTTACACTAAAAGAAGTATAATCTCCTTCTGTTACTACTTCGGCATCATTAATTAGGCCAGCACTATTGGCATTAATAAGTTGAGTGGTTGTAAAATTCATGGTAAGTTCACCGCTTGTGATATTTGTTCCTTGATTACCAGGATTTACTTCCTCTACCGTATTTAAATAATAAGCATACGATAAACTTAATCCTATAATAATAATGGATACAACAATAATTAAAGAGCCTAATAAAATTCTTTTCTTTGAGTTATCTGTATTTGTTTTGTCAACATTTTCCATGTGTCTCACCCTATTCTGTTTTCATTATACTAGAAAACGAGGATGAAAGCAATACCTTTTTCAAAGAAAAAAGCATCCTAACGAGAATGCTTTTGTGATTTTGCTTCTTCAATTTGACGATCAAAAAGATCTGCTAATAAAGTAAGATGTCTTGGATGTAAGAATTCACGAAGACGATTCATGTAATTTCTTTTTCTACGCTCATCTGGTTCTGTAGTTTTGTAATACATAATTGTAAATCTAATTCCATATATGGTAATTCTTTCTACAATTTGATTTCTAAGCACATTATCATTTGCAATTTTATCAAAAAGTAAATGATTTGTTCTTTCTAAAGCTGGATCACCATCAATGTCAGCAGCTAAAGCTACATCAATAGAACCATCAACATATCTTTTAACGTCTGGATAATACTCAAAAGAACGATAATTTCTTTCTTCTGTCATTTTAAAATTCCCCCTTCAAAAAATGATATTTGTTATTCTATCATATAAATATTCATTTGTCAAATTTTTTTATTCAATGATATTTAGGCCATGATCTTTGATGTGTTTTATAAATCTTTCTTTAAATGTTTGTAATTCTTTTTGCTCTAATGTTTTATTATCGCTTCCTAGTGTATATCTTATTAAATACTTATTTTCATATACTTCTACTAGACGATAACTTCTAATTAGCTTACTCATGAAAGTATCTAGTACTTCTTTTAGATCTTTATACTTCTTATTTTCAAGAATAATTGTATAATCTAGTTCTACTTCTGGATATTTACTAATTTCTTTAGCGACCATTTTCTCTTCTTTCAAAGCAACATATTTATCAAAATCAATATCTACTGTAACAATACATTTTTTCTTACTTAATTTATTGGTACAAGTTTTCTTTAAAACATTTAATACACCTATTCGATTATTATCCACATTTATTATTTTTCCTAAAGAATCATCATAATAATCTAGTTCATTCACATTTTCTGTAAAAGTAACTTCTTTGTTTTTTAACACTTTGAATAAATATTTTACTACGCTTTTAGCTTCTAAATACATATTTTCTAAATTCTTTTCATGATCTGCTAGAATTATACTTAATACTCTTTTATTCTCGTTATTTTGAATGATGGTGCCAATTTCAAATATTTTGAATTCTCCTCTATTTTTGAAGTTTTCTTTTACTATACTCATTAAAGATAAACTTAAATCATCTCTTAGAATGTTATTAGTATCTTTTCCTAAAAGCGAAACATTTTTCTTTTCAATATTTAATTCTTTTAACATTTCAGTATCATACCAGATATAACTATGAACTTCATGCATATCATATTTGGTTGCTAACAATCTTTTTGCTTCATATTCTTCATTATAAGTTGTTTCCAATTCTTTTACAGTTAAATCTAGTTTTAATGGTTTTGGTGCAAAATTCTCTAAACCATAAATTCTGGCAATTTCTTCAATTAAATCTTCTTTTATTTTTATATCTTTTGTTGCTCTAAAAGTAGGAACGACAACATCATAATAATCTTTTTCTACTGTTACTTTGAAGCCTAATTTTTCTAAAATATTTACAACGGTTTCATCTTCTAATGTTTTTCCCATATAGATTCCTAATGTATTTTTATCTAACATGATATTTTCTTCTTTTAATACTTTTGGATAAACATCGGTTAAGTTAGAAGCAATTACCATATCAGGATTTTGTTCTTTTAAAAGATAGGCTAGTCTTTTGATGGCTAAATTAGTCATATTAGGATCTAAACTTTTTTCATAACGAGCAGATGCTTCCGTTCTTAGTCCTAGACGAGCGGCACTTCTGCGGATGGATGCGGCATTAAAGCAGGCACTTTCAATAAATACACTAGTTGTATCAGGAAGAATTTCACTATCTAGTCCTCCCATCACTCCAGCGATACCAAAATATTCATTCCCATTTTTAATCATCAATGTATCACTAGATAATTTTCTTGTCTCACCATCAAGAGTTGTGTAAGTATCTTCCTCATTTGCAAGACCTACTTCAATACTTTTTACGACTCTAGCATCAAAAGCATGCATTGGTTGACCAAGTTCCATCATTAAATAATTGGTTAAATCAACTAGTAGAGAAATGGAACGCATACCAACATAGTATAGAAATATTTGCATATCTAGAGGTGTTTCATTATTTTTTATGTTTTCGATTTTAAGCCCGGTATAACGGTAACATAAGTTATCATCTTTAATTACGATACTTAAATCTTCTTTGTTATTTGTTATTTCTAAGATATCTAGAGGAAGTAACTCGTGATTTGTTATTGCACATATTTCTCTAGCAATTCCATAGTGTCCCCAAAGGTCTGGTCTATTCGTAAGAGATTTATTATCAATTTCGACAATGATATCGTCAATAGGTAAATACTTTTTGATATCTTCTCCTACTGGAAAATCATTTGGTAATTCAATAATTCCATCATGATTGTCACTAATTCCTAATTCGCGCCCACTACAACACATACCATTCGATACAATTCCTCTTAATGGTCTTATTTTAATTTCTGAGCCATCAATATGGCCACCTACTTTGATATAAGCTGTTTTTAGCCCTACTCTGACATTGGGAGCTCCACATACTACTTGGATTGGTTCATCTTCACCACAATCGACTTTTAAAACATGCATATGATCACTATCAGGATGATCGGCACATTCAACAATTTCAGCGATTACAACATTATCAAATTTGTTACCTTTTACTTCGACATTTTCTACTTCAGCAGTTCTTAGAGTAAATGTTTCCCAAATATTTAACCAATCAATGTCCTCGGGATTTTTAATGTGACGTTTTAATTTATTACATGATATTAACATAATTTTTCCTCCTAATCTATTTTAAATTCACTTAAATATCGGATATCACCACTATTTAATACACGAATATCATTAATTTTGTATTTCATCATTGCAAGCCTAGTGAGACCAAATCCAAAGGCAAAACCGGTATATTCATTTGGATCAATACCACCAGCACGTAAAACGTTTGGATGGATCATACCACTACCGACCATTTCAATCCAACCACTATTCTTACAAGTTGGACATCCTTTTCCGCCACAGATTAGACATGACATATCCATTTCATAGCTTGGCTCAGTAAATGGGAAGAAGCCTGGACGTAAGCGAACACGAACATCTTCATGGAATATTTCTTTTAAGAGATTTTGCATTACATATAATAAATTTTCGATTGTAACTCCTTTATCAATGACCATTCCTTCAATTTGAAAGAAAGTATTTTCATGATTCGCATCTAAATCTTCATTTCTAAATACTCTTCCCGGAGCACAGATACGAAGAGGAGCACCGAAATTTTCCATCGCATGAATTTGATTATCACTTGTTTGCGTACGAAGAAGCATACCATTATCTAAAAAGTAAGTATCTTGCATGTCTCTTGCCGGATGATCTTTAGGAACATTTAATGCTTCAAAATTATAATATTCTGATTCCATTTCTGGGCCGGTTACAACTGTAAAACCCATTCTTTTTAAAATATCCGTAATTTCTTTACCAATAATCGTAATAGGATGAAGAGAACCCGTTTCTATTTCATAATCAATGGTACTATCAAAAGTAACATTACTTTTATTTTCCAATTCCTCCAAGCGATCATTGATCATGATTTCCATTTCTTTTTTAGTATTGTTAATCAAACTTCCATATTTTTTCTTATCTTCAATACTCATATCTTTTAAGCTTGATAAGATACTTGCTATCTCACTTTTTTTGCCAACATAACTTGATTTGATATTTAAAATATCAGCTTCTTTGGTGGCAGTTGCTAAAACGCTTGTTAATTCTTCTTTTAGTTTTGTTAATTTTTCTTCCATTATTTTTTCCTCCTTCATTAAAAAAAGTTCTAGAACATTGGGACGAATGATTTCGCGGTACCACCCAACTTCTAGAACTTGCTAGCACTTTCTTCGTTTATAGCACGACATACTATTAAAACTCCTAAGTTCGAAATTCATAGTTAATCTTAATCTAAAAGTAATTTCAGCCTAGTTACTTTTTCTCTTTTTAAAGAATTATTAACTACTACTTAAAACTTCATCAACGTTTATGCCATTATTTTATCACTATCTTTTTTAAAATGCAATTCTTATTTTAAAGTATTGCCAAAGCCAAAAAATTCTTGAAGGCCTTCGACATTTAAATTCTGTTCATTACTTTCTAGAATTAATTTGATATCCCTTTCAGTTAATTGTTTGGGAATACCAAATATTTGATTATTATCTAAATGAATATAATATAGTGTATAATCTCCATTTAATTTCTTAATTATAAGTCCCTTATTATATAGTCTTTGATCGTACAATCCTAATAAGTAACTTTCAAGGATATTACAGAAATGATCAGAAATAACTACTTCATCACTTTCACCCATTAAATTTTTTAAAGAACTAATTATATCTTTTAATGCACCAGTATCTCCACAAAAATCTTCATAAGATGGGCCTTCTATTTGTCTTATTTCATTTAGCAATTCTGTGCGAACAAAAGGTTCTAGTTCTTCTAAATAAAATGGTGAATGAAATAAATTATCAACTAAATTCTCTTCTATTTCTCTATTTGAATTTTCAAAACGATATTGATTAATCTCTTTTTGGTATTTTTTAAAATTCATGCGGTATTCTCTAGCTTTTTCTAAAGGAACTAGAAATTCTTCGCTAAATAGTTTATCTTTTTCTATTTCATTATCAGGATTATCTAGGCAATTTCCAAAGTTGTCATAGTAATGTAATTCATGTTCGTAATCTGTTATTATTGAATTTTCTTCTTTAGTTGTTATGATAGATATACTACACCCATTTATTACATTTTCTATCAATACTTTTTTGTGTAATCCATTTTCATAAAACATGTGGATTTGTAATTTTTGAGCAAGGCCATAATCTTTTAAAGAAAAAAATACTTCAGGTCCAGCTTGCGCGAAAAAGTTTAATATATTCGTAGTATTATCTGAATTTATTTCTATTTTATCTTTCCATTCTGGAAGTTTAGCAGTTACTTTGTCATATAATTCTGGTAATACAACAATATAGCCAATCCATGTTATATTTTTTACTAAAAAATCTTCTAAATTGTCTAAAGTTTGGTCTACTACTTTATTTTCCCTTAAACTAATTGGCAACAATTCAAAAATTTGCTCCATTAAATCATTCATAGATATTTCTCCAATCAAGAAATATTTTATCACAAAGCTTTTGAAATGCAAGTAAAAGTATCTTTTTTAATTATTTGTCTTGGCCATTTAACATCAGGGGGGAGATGGTATTTAAATGGCCAAGATTTCTTAATTATTCATTAACCAGATATATAACTCCTTTAAATAATCATCTTCTCTAGCGACTTCTAGTCTTTCTTCATTCGTTTGTGCGCCAATAAATTTGATCCATCTATTTTGCGGAGTAGTATTATCAAGATCTTTTAATCTACTTAAGTCAATTACTTTGATTTTAATTAAATCTTTTAAAAGATCATCATCCGGATTATCGATATTTCTTAGAGAAAAAGATTCTACTATGTCTTCATATTCGTTTTTACTAGTATATCTTAATTCTACTAATCTACCACGCTCTTCGACTAAAGATCCTAATAAAATGTGAATTACACATTCATCATCCTCTGTTTGATAAATTCTTACTTTGATAGCTGTATCATCAAACATAATAATTAAATCACTTTTGATGCCGTCATCAGTCATCGTAACCGTATTTAAAATCGTATTGTAATAAGATTTTATTTTTCCATGAATACTTTCTTTATCAATTGTTAAAAAAGTTTCTAAGAAATATTCTAATTGTCTTTTGTTATTTGGATGATTTAATAATCTTTTGATGTTTTCACCTAAAAGATTGATTGTATTATTTTCCATTTGTCCTCCTTTCTTTTAGTAATATATCGGAAAGTTAGAGAAAAAGCAAATGACTGATTTGATATGATTCGCTTATGAAATTAATGGTATTCTAACACCAAATTGATATGTTTCGTGCATCAAATCGATAGTATTAGTAAATTTCAATTTTTTTGAATTTTTTTAATTTCATAAAAAAAAGTCCTAGTATTGGACTTCATTTATCGCGTTTTAGTGATACCAAAAAATTCTTCTAACTCTTCTTTATTTTCATTATTTTCATTTCGATAAAACAGTTCTTGTGCTTGACTTATTTTTAATCTTTCTTTTTTTATATGTATATTATTGTTATTTATTGTAATCTCACTTTGTTCATAATCATCTTCTTTTTTACAAATTACTAGTCCAGTTGCTAGTAAAATATCAAAAGTTAATCCCATGATATATTTTAAAATGTTTTCTAGTAGGTTTTGAGACATTATTATTTTTTCATTTATGTCAATTTCTTTTGCTAGTAAGTTGATGATATAGCTTGATCTTTTCTTTAAGAATAAATCATTTTGATTACATTTTATTATTTCTTCTATTACATCTAAGAATTGTATTGGTACAGTAAAATGATATTGTTCTTTAGCTGGTCTTGTTTGATTATCTAGTTCTAGTTCCATCATCATTTTAGATCGATTTAATTCTTCTTGATATTTGACAAAGTTTTGATAAAAGTATAAAGCAAATTCTTGAGGAATTCCAAATAAATCACTAAAGTCAGCGAGTGTTTCTTTTATAGAAAGAGGTGATTTTTGTTCCTCATAAGTTGGGCTATAATAATGAACTTCATTTTGATAAGAAGTGATTTTTTCATTGCTTTTGGTTTGAGTGATGATTTTTACTTTAGAGTAATTAGGATTTTTGGTGAATATTAATTGTTTTTGAATATTTTTACTTTTCATATTATAAGTAGTAAGCCATGTATCATTTTCTTTTTTAATTAGAATTGTTAATAATTGATTTTGATAAGTGGATGTTAAAGTCATGTAGTTATCTTTATTTTGTAATGGTTTAAAATAATGAGTTAAGCGATTATCCATTTTCTTTAATAATTCATACATGGAAGAAGAAATACCAATTTTATCACATAACTTTATTTCTAGGGGAACTGTACTGCATAATTTTTGAAAAAATAAATCTTCTAATAACTTACTTGGTAATGTTGCAAAAGCTAAAGTTAAAATGGTTTCATTCATGGATCATCCCTCTTAATTGTTTATTTTAGCATGTTTTACAGTCAAAAAAAAGAACTAAATTAATAGTTCTCTGCTTTTAGTTCCATAAAACTTTGTGGATGTGCACATACTGGACAAACTTTTGGAGCTTCAGCACCAACGTATACATGTCCGCAATTACGACATACCCATACCACTTCTTCACCACGAGCAAATACTAAATGATCGTCGATATTACCAACTAATTTTAAGTATCTTTCTTCATGATGCTTTTCTATTGCTGCTACACCTTCAAAAAGATTAGCAATACGATCAAATCCTTCTTCACGGGCTACTTCAGCGAATTCTTTGTACATTTCTGTCCATTCATAGTTTTCACCTTCAGCAGCATCATGTAAGTTTGTTAATGTATCAGGAATTTTACCTCCATGTAATTCTTTAAACCACATTTTTGCATGTTCTTTTTCATTGTTAGCAGTTTCTTCAAAAATAGCTGCGATTTGTTCATATCCATCTTTCTTTGCTTGAGAAGCATAATAAGTATACTTATTTCTTGCTTGTGATTCTCCAGCAAAAGCAGCCATTAAGTTAGCTTCCGTTCTTGAACCTTTTAATTCCATAATTTTTACCTCCGTTTAATATTATAACGAAACTAGCATCAAAAGTAAAGTAAGAAAAAAGGGATTTACATTAAAAAAGGGATTCGATATAATATTTAATAAGTTGGGGGCACTTTATGAAAAATTTATATCAAGAACTTCATATCAATACCCAAGCATCACTTCTTCAGATATGTCAAGCTTATCAAACTCTTTGCACAAAAAATCCACAAAAAATATTTTATTATACGAAAATTTTAAATATTCTAACCAATCAAAAGTATAAGCTTATTTATGATGCGATGCTTACAGGAATGGATATTCGTCTTGTTTATTATTATTCTTCCCTTTTTATTTTAGAGGAAGAGGAGTTTGTACTTGCCGAAGTGATTACTTGGATAGAACAATTAAGAGAATTTGTTTATGATACTAAATTTTTCACCTATCATTCTCTTTATTTAGAAAAATTAGAAGAATGGTATGATGAATTAGAAAGTATTTTAGAAAATTTAAAAAGTCATATCAAGAGCTTTTATTTAAATTAAAAAAGAATGTTTGTTAGGCATTCTTATCTTTAATTAGAGGATCATCAAACTCATCGTTTGTGTATACTTCAACGGAGGGATGAACACTCACTTTTCTGTCTTCTTTTATAGGAGCGATTGGTTTTACTATTCTTTTTTCTTTTTCATGATTGGCGCCAGAATCAACTAAATAACCAATTAAGGCAAAAATTAAAATTAAAGAAATTACTAGAAACCAAATATAATTGTTTAATAAAAAATCTATTAATGTATCCACTTGAAACCTCCTATTTTAATCTTATGCTTTTATGAAATACTAATATTACCACTTGTTGGTACAATATGAATCCAAGTGTTGCCATCATTTACAGTAATTTCTGTTCCGTCTTCATAGCGATAAATTGTTTGACTGGATCTAGATGTTTTTTCCCATGTAATTGGTACTGCTTTTCCTTCGCTAATAAAATAGCCTTTGCCACTGCCAATATTGTCTAGATCTTGGCGACCTTTGTTATCTCCAGCGATAGAAGTATTGCCAACTTGGTAGGCAATAATATTTTTGACCGTATATTGTTCTTTTGTTTCATAATCGGTGTGTTCTTTGTCATTTACAAATTGTTTATATACTTTTGCTTCACTATCATAGACATAGTTGGTTGTCGAACTGCTTGAATATTTTAGATCAATATTAGTTGCTTCGGTGGCACTTTCTGGTAATTCTACTGATGTTGCGCTATAATTTAATAATAAATCTTTATTCGTTTCTTTGCGATATCCAAGTCTGTCAACTAAATTTGCTAATTCAGTTAAATTGGTAAATGCTCTATGTTCAGTACTTACCCCACTTATGTTTTGTCTAAAAAAGTATGGAGAGCCATAAGTTAGACCATTTAAATTATCAATATCTAATGAGGCAATATCACTTTCGGCTTGTGGAGACCAACCCCAATGGACATAATAAGCATCATTTTCTAAAACGTAATCAATGTAATAATGTCTAGCACTACGAACGTTTCCTACTACTTCATTCGTTTTATCTTTGAATAAGGCAAGATATCTTGTAATTCCACCTTCAACAACGATTTCATAAACTAGATAGGCATCTTGTAATCCTGTATGATATGGTCTTGCTGCACCAATATTATTAATCATCACTGCATAAGGTCTTGATGTACTATTTAAATCTACTACTTGAACCGTTGGCTCATCCGGATTATTTGGTTCATCCGTTTTACTACTATTTCCTTCTGCTGGTTTATCTTTAGTTAATAGGATAACAGTTGTTGCGATTCCTGCGATAAGTAAAATGGCAATTACAGATAAAATAATTATATTCTTCTTTTTTAATTTCTTTTTCATACTTCCACCTCAAATTGTAATTTAAGTATAGCACAAAATAGTTCTTTTGAATAGATTATTTTGATGCTATTTTAGACATATCTTATCAATCTTTTTGGGAAGATTTTTCTTATTTATTTGTCATGTATACGACAGCTTCGGCTCCTTCACTAGCAGCATTTACAATTTGATATATTTCTTTTTTTGTTACATCGCCACTTGCATAAACACCTTTTATATTAGTTTCATGGTGGTTATCAACAATAATATAGCCATCTTCCATTTTGAGGTTTGTACTCTCTAAAAATTCAGTATTTGGTATGAAACCAACATAAATAAATATGCCTTTGACATTTATTTTTCTTCCATCTTTTAATACAATTCCTTTTAATGTATCATCTTCCACTTTTAGTTCTGTTACTTCATTATTTAGGATCAGCTCTATATTTTTTCTTTCTTTTGTCTCTCTAACAAGGGTATCTTCCCCTCTAAATTCTTCTCTTCTGTGGATAAGATAGACTTTATTCACAATATTTGCTAAATATAGTGCTTCGCTTAAAGCACTAGATCCTCCGCCTATTACAGCAACATCACTATTTTTATATAGAGCTCCATCACATAAAGCACATGTACTAATGCCTCTTCCTAAAAATTTTTCTTCATTTTTTAGGCCTAGCATTTTAGGATGACGACCACTTGCGATTAAAAGATATTTTGCTTCATAGACATTGCTTGTGGTTTTTACACGTTTACTTGTTTCTTCTAAAATAACATCTGTTACTTTTTCTAGTTTATATTCAATTTGGAGTTTATTTACTTCTTCAAATAGATTATAGGCTAAATCTGGTCCAGCAATAGATGAGTATCCCGGATAATTTTCTATCATACTAATTTTATTAATTGTTCCTCCAGGAGCACTCCCTTCTAATAAGAGCACTTTCATACCGGCTCTTTTGGCATAGATACTAGCAGTAATTCCAGAAATACCCATACCAATAATAATTAGATCATACATTTTTCTTACCTTCCTTTTTAATTACTCTTTTGTCATTAATATCATTATATAAATTTTCATATTTTCCTTTACGACTTAAATAAATTAAATAAGCAAGTCCTGTTATAAAGAGTATAACAGATATAATTTGAGCTACTTTAAATCCTCCTAACATGAGAGAATCGGTGCGCCATGCTTCAATAAAGAAACGACCAACACTATACCACATTAAGTAAATGCAGGTGGTAGCTCCTATTTTAGTATATTTTAACCGGCGAACTATGATGAGGGCAATAAATCCAAGCAAGCACCATAAAGATTCAAAATAAAAGGTTGGTAAATAATAGACGCCACCAATATTCATTCCATTAATAATAAATTCAGGTACAAACAGATTTTTTAATTCGGTATAAGTAGTAGCAATGCCGTGTGCTTCGCCATTAAAGAAATTACCCCATCTACCAATTGCTTGCGCTAAGATTAAACTAGGGGCAGCCATATCTAATAGTTTTAGGAAATTTAAATGGTATTTTTTAGCAAAGAAAATAACGGTTAGTACACCTGCAATGATACCACCATGGATTGCTAAGCCACCATTCCATATAGCAAATATTTCTAATAAATCATTTTGATAATAAGAAAAATTAAAGATTACATAATAAATGCGAGCACCAATAATGCCAAAAATAATTGCCCAAAAGCAAATATTAAAAATTAAATCTTTGGGATATTTAAATTTTTTAGCTTCTCTTTCTAATAAAATTAGGCCAATAATGATGCCAATTAATATTAAAACAGAATACCAACGTACTTCTATTCCAAATATAGTAAACATGACTGGATTCAATTTTATCACTCATTTCTTTTTTTATTGTATCAAATTATGAGTTAAAAATCCATATTTATATATCGGCTTATTTCGACATCATTTAATAGGAATTAAAAACACATTGGGCAAAGCCAATATGTTTTTTAAGAAACGACGTATGGATTATTCATTGTGCCATCTCCTGAAGATATGGTGACATCAGCAGAAAGATTAATGACAGGTCTTATTGTAAATGCTCCTACCACAACATCCATATGTTCTAACATGCCATTTTCATAAATTCCAAACACAGTAGCATTTCTTCCAAACGTAGCCACATAATAGTTACAAGGTGATATTGTCCAATAGGATTGACCAATATAAAGATAATAGCTGTCATTAGGTGCTCCCCATACTCCTCCAGCCATACCAGCTTCATCGGCTGTAATTAATCCTACTTTTGTTGTATATAAGTCATTTGTATTACTACATTTTAATGTTAGTGGAGATATCATACGCATTATTCTTATATATGGTGCATAATAAATATCATAATCTGGATAGTTTTCCCATTCTTCTCTCATAGTTCTATCATTACAAAATCCCGGACTGTTTACTACTTTATTGTCTAATCCTCGGCTAGTAATATTTGTTTGATACCAATTATCCAACACTCCTTTAATAGTACTTGCTGTTCCTTCATTTTGTGTGCTTGGTCTTTGGGCATTTGTTTGATACATATATCCCACTCCTACTGATGTAGTATATATATCATTTATATTATTGTAGGCACTTGTTCCAATTTGACGATCTGTACTAGAGTCTCCATTTGCATGAGCACTTGTCCCATCATAGATAATTCGTACCGAACCATCACCATTAATTCTTATGATTCGCCAGTAGTATCCTGCAAATTGTACATAGTTATTGGTGACTGCTCCTCTATAATAATAACTTGTTCCATAATCATCTTCTGCTTCATATATCCCATTTGTTTCTTCACAATTTTCTATTCCTTCACAATTTGCTTGTGCTGTCTTACTAAAGTCAGGTCTATCTAAATTGACCACTATTTCCCCTAATACAGTATTAACTTTTTTAGTTGTTGCCGTTACAAAATCTAAATAGCATTTGGTCCCTTTCGTTGTATAAGGACTAATACTAAATGCT
>OLSM01001610.1_pt1 | contig 16234 bp, 10 predicted proteins | sample 1672721 | NCBI WGS metagenome assembly OLSM01 (sample SAMEA3136717, study PRJEB25190) | human gut metagenome | reverse complement strand
GTAATGGCTGATGTAGATCACCGTCGCGCCTTCGCGGTTAAGTCGTTGGATACCTTCGAGAATCGCATTGCGGCTTTGTGGATCGACGGCCACGGTCGGCTCGTCGAAAAAGATCAGATCCGGCTTGTGGGCGATGCCGCAGGCGATATTAAGACGACGCAGCAGACCGCCGGACAGTTTCGCCGGACGATAGGTACGGTAATCGCGCAATCCTACGAAATCCAACGCCTCGTCCACGAGCATGCGACGTTTTGCCTTGTCGGAAACATACAGCGAGCAGAAATAATCGATGTTCTCCTCAACGGTCAATTCGTTGAACACGGCCACGTTCTGCGGCACAATGCCGATACGCCGCTTCAACGCATAGCTGGTAGGGCTGATCGGCTCGCCGAACACGCGCACAGTGCCCTCATCGAACGTGAGCAACGCAAGTATGCAGTTGATCGCCGTGGTCTTGCCTGAGCCGTTAGGCCCCAGCAGGCCGAAGATTTCCCCCTGATGCACGTCGAGATCGAAATAGTCGAGCGCCAGCATGTCTCCGTAACGTTTCACCAGTTTCGAGACCTTGACCGCGCTGACCGCATCGGCAGCGTCATTCATGCGTCCACCCATGACGAGCTCCTTTCTCGTGCTCCATGCCTCTATTCCATTGTCGTGCCGCCGGATGCCCCCGACATGGTGCGCGTAGTCACAATTGCCGGAATGATGTCACTTTCGAACATGACAAATGTCACCTTCGTTGATGCCGCCGGCTGTGCCATGCGCCATGTGCATTACTCTGGAAGCAAGCGAACCAATCAGACACGAATCGGCGGACGGGAGGCGGCATGAAACGGTTGCTGTTCCAAGCCGTGTTCCTGGCCATGGGCATGATCATGGGCGTATACGCATCCGGAGATGTCGGCCTTGACCTGATGTGCGGCGCGCTTGTGGCGGTGTGTTGTGCCGCGGTGGGGGAATACGCGTCGGGTTCGTGGCTTGCGATGGCGTTGATTGTCATGCTTGACTGCGGCGCATGCCTGGTGCCGGCGTGGTATCTGATGCTTCCCATCGCAGCATTCAACGCGGCATCATCGTCCGCTGGTGTCGATGGCAGCCGCTTCTTGCAAGCGTTGGTGCCGCGATGGCTGTGGCTTCTTCCCATGACGATAGTGATTTTCCGTTCGATTGACTCGCACGTTCCCTCCGACTTGTCCATCATCATATTGATGGTGCTCCAAACGGTTCTGGGATTCGCTGCCGGCCTGCTTTGCGCGCGCTGCGCGAACCTCGCCCGCGAAGTGCGGCGATTGCAGGATTCCCGCCGCGACCAGATTCGCCGCCTGCGCTCGCAGATCGCCGAAAACGACGAGGATCGTGCGTTGGCCGTACGCACGGCGACGCTTGCCGAACGCACACGCATCGCACGTGAGATCCATGACAATGTCGGCCACATGCTGACCCGAGCCATCATGCAGACCGAGGCGGCGCACGTGGTGGCCCAGGTTGCCGGACAGGAACAATCGGCCCAACGTTTCTGTGAAATTCATGACACGGTGAGCGAGGCCATGACTTTGGTGCGCAAAGCCGTGCATGATTTGAAAGACGAAGGTACGGATTTCGCTTCGCAGATTGAGACGGCCGCGCACAGCATGGACGGCGCCGGCCCCTTGCGGGTGAGGCTGGTCAACGGCATCGATTCAGCGCCGGCGGCCGTGTCCCGCTGCTTCGCCACTGCGATTCGCGAGGCGTTGAACAATACGGTCAAACACAGTCAGGCAAGGAACGTTTCAATCACCCTGCGCGATTTCCCCGCATTGTGGCAGCTGTGCATGCAGGATGATGGAACCGTGAGAAGATCGTCTGCTGAAGCCGTCGCCATGCAGTTCATTCGACCGAACGATTCCACAGGCATCGGCATTTCGGACATTGAGGAACGGGCTCGTGCGTTGGGAGGCTCCGCGATTTGCGGGCCGTATCACGAGGGTTGGCGCGTGTTCGTATCCATCCCCAAGCCGGCGAGTGGCTCGGAAACGACGCAACCGGAGAAAGGAGCGCATTAATGCATGTCGCGATCGCAGACGATGATCCAATCGTCTGCTCGTCATTATCCACGATTCTCGAAGCCACCGGCACCGCCGATGTGGCATGGACCGCCAACACCGGCACGGATGCGGTGACCCAATATGAGATGGATGCCCCCGATGTGTTGCTGGTCGACGTGCAGATGCCGGGAATGGACGGATTGCAAGCGTCGGAGGCGATTCTTGACGCGCATCCGAACGCGCGAATCCTTATCCTCACCACATTCGCCGACGAGTCATACATCGCCAAAGCGTTGGAAATAGGCACGAAAGGCTACTTGATCAAACAGGACGTTTCGTCCGTCATACCCGCGGTGCAAGCCGTCATGGCCGGACAAGTGGTCATGGGCGCCGAAGTGTTGAGCAAGCTGCGGGTCAGTCCGCAATCCACGACATCAGACGAATCCCCATCAGTCGATCGCGTTGTGTCGCATGATGATGCGCAGGCAGTTCAAGGATCTCGGAACCCCGATTCCAGCGGACCATCCGAACGTTTCGCCGGCCTTACCGAACGCGAATTGGACGTGCTGGAACTTGTGGCCGAGGGATTGGACAATCGTGAGATCGCGTCACGGCTGTTTCTCAGCGAAGGCACGGTCCGCAACCGCATCAGCGACATACTTGCCAAAACCAACATCTCCAATCGCACCAAACTCGCCGTCGAATGGCTGGCCTGGCATTGACCGGCTGAATCCGGTTGATTGAATCCGGCTGGTTGAGACTGACCATCTGGTCGTTCGGCGTCCTCAGTGCTTGCGCAGACGATACGCCTTCCAAACGTCACTCAGTTTCTGGCCATTCGACGTGCGTTTCCACACGGTAAGACCCGCTGATGAGCCGCCAACGGCACGCGCCGCGGCAGTAGGCGTGGCATACTCCCTGCCGTCATCCATGCGCAGCTTGCCTTCGGAAGTGACGGTCGCTACCCAACGTTCGCCCTTGCGGGGACGCTCCCATACCAAGGTCTCTCCGGCGATAAGCAGCCCGGCTTCCAGCACTTGGGCAATGCTGACGCGTTTGGACGTGGGAGAGGAGGCCGTAGCTTTCACATTGAGCGTCTCCTCGTTCAACGTCGACAAATCCGTATCGTCGGCATCGTAACGAATATTCCAATGGTCGGCGATGAGCCGAACCATCTCATCCTGCCGGTATTGCAGCGTCTGCGGCGTGCATTCGGCGATATTGGCGAGTTCGGCTGTCAGTGGAAAACGTCTGGAGCTTGCCGACAACAGCATGCGGTCGCGCCGCTGCGCATACGTGGCGAGTGGCGCGACTTGGGTTTCGTTGGCCTGACTAAGCACCAAATTGCCGATGCGGTTTGCCCAATGGTCACGCACCGACTCCGGCCAAGCGGCGAAATCGGATTTCGCGCTGACCTGTTCGGGCATGATCGGCAACGCTTTGAGACTGCGCGGTCGGGTGATGCGGTAGCCGGCCTTCTGCTCGTTGGCGCGGATGAGCAGAAGTTTCTTCATGGCGGGACTGGTCTGCAACTCGCCACGTAGATGCGCGAGTGCGGAACGTCGGTCCTCGTCGGTGATGAGGAATCCACGGATCTGTTGGAGGGTATGGCCTTTGTTGAGGTCTCGGATGGCGCTTGCGGCGCGTGTGCGTCGGGCGAGTGGGCTTTGCCGGTTGAGGCTGTCGACGCCGGTGACGCGTTCGAGTGCGGCGAGAACGTCGTGGAGTCTGTCGATGTCGTGTAATTGGAGGCGTTCGTCGTGCGCGTTCGTGGTTTCGTTCCCGATATTTCCGGGTGTGGAGAACACTTGTGCGTTGGCGCTGCCGAGGTTGCGGATGGAGTTGACGAGCGCCCACATGGCCACGGGTTTCCAGTCGGTGGTCTGGTAGTCGGCGAGTGAGACGAGCATGGCCACGATGTCGTCTGGCAGGTTGGCGTCGGTCGGACGGTTGAGGATGAGCCACGCGTTGGCATAAGGGGCGAGCAGATCGTCGATGAAGGAGATGACGTTCTGTTTCTTCACGTATGGTTTGAGCACGTCTTTGCGGAATTCCTCAAGCAGCTGTGTGCAGACGGCCTTGTGCGAGACGATCAGGTGCAGGTCGGAGAAGAACTCTTCGAGCGTGTGCGAGTCATCGCCGAGCGGGTCCATGATGTCGTCCCATCGTGTGGCGTAGGCGTTACGCGCGGCGGGGGATATTTCCGCGATGGTTTTCGCTTTGAACACGTCGGATGCGGTCAGTGGCACGCCGCGCATGTTCATCACGTCGAAGATGCGGTGCGCGCCGGCGAGGTCGTCGGTGGTGACGATGACGAGGGTGATGCCGTTGACCAGGTATGAGGCGAATCGGCGGCGGTCTTTGGCGTCCATGGCGGCGAGCAGGTCGAATGTGCGGCGGGTGTTGACGGCGATGTTGCGTTGCGCGTGCGAGGCGATGTCGTTGTCCCTCAGATCGAACAGGCCTTCCAAATCGCCTTCCTGCACGTACATGCGGAAGAAGTCGGTGTCGCGTTCTCGCAGGGTGAGTCGTGGCTCGGCTTTGATGCCGCGGAGTTTGTCGCCTGGTTCCAAAATGAGGTCGTTGAGGCTGTCGATGAGGTCGGGGTCGTCTTCCAGTTCGCGCAGCACGGAGACGATGATTGACAGGGAGATGAGGCGCTGTTGGCCGTCGATGACCTGGTATTGGGTGGGGCCGTCCTTGACGAGGATGAGCGAGCCGAGGAAGTAAGGCGTGTCCGGGTCGGCGCAGGCGTCCTGAAGGTCGTTGACGAGCTGTTCGATGTTCTCCGCCTGCCACGTGTACGCGCGTTGGAACGAAGGGATGGTGAGTTGGTAATCGGAAGTGAACACTTTGCCCAGGGGTTTTTCCGTCGCGCTGATCGCCATATCGACCGCCATCCCTCATTGATAACGTTTGCACCGCAGGTGCGGCATACTGTTTTCTAGTTTATGGGAGGGGGTGCACCGGCGTTTCATGGACGTAACGGAGTCTCCACTGCCGTAGAATCCTTCGCCTCATAATTGGTCCGGCAGATCCGCACGTTCAACCAAACGCGCCATCTGTACCCGGCCCATGCATAATCTGTCTCCCGCGGATGAGATGTGCGCCTTGACGGTGCGTTCCGAAATGAACATACGTTTCGCGATTTCGGCATTGGTGTACCCGTCGGCGGCAAGAACCACCGCCTCGCGCTCCCGTTCGGGCAGAGCGTCAAGCATGGCGCGCGCCTCATCGCGGCGCGATTGCGGCTGCTGAGTATTGAGATCGTTGATGAGCTGTCGCTGGCTGGCCGGATTGAACTGGGGCAGGCCCACGCACACGTCGGTGATGCGGCGGATGATTTCCTCCGGCGCGTCGGTTTTGGAGACGAACCCTTCTGCGCCCGCCTCAATGGCCCGTTCCACGGTTCCGCTCGGACTCAACGACGTCAGTATCAGCACATGCGGTGGACGGGGGAGTGCGCGCAGCCTCCTGGTCGTCTCAATGCCGTCCATGCCGGGCATGGCGATATCCATCAACGCCACGTCCGGATGATGTCCGGTGGTTTCGTCAATCGCCTGGCTTCCGTCGGTGCAGGTGAAAACAACATTGAGCCTGCCTGCGGAATAGTCTTCGAGGATCAGCCGCATGGCCTGGCAGATCATCGGATCGTCATCGATCACGCCAACTGTTATCGGTCTGTCGTTGCTGTTCTCGTTGCTGCTCACTCAACCCATGGTAGCTGCACGTCCATGTGGAACGTGTGTTGCGGGTCAAAACCGAATCGGCATGTTCCGCCGGACTGGCGGACGCGTTCCGCCAGTCCGGGCAATCCGGCGCCAGTCTGAGACATGTCTTTTGCATTCGTGTCGAGATGCGTACCGTTGGCTGGAATGGTCGGATTGGACACATGCGCGTGCACGCCTGCGGTGGGATTGGCGGTGAGTTCCAACGATACCGGGGATCCCGGCGCATGGCGGCTCGCGTTGGTCAGTCCCTCCTGAAGGGACCGATAGGCGATTTTGCCGGTTTCCCTGTTGAGCTGGCCCAATTGCTGGATGTCGATTCACGTGTTGAGCCGCATGCCGGCGGCACGTGCGTCTCCGATAAGCGCATCCAGCGATTCACGGGTCAGGGACGTTTCGTCGGATGGCGCCAGTTGCTCACGCGCCTGCTCCGGATGGCGCAGCATGTCGATGACGCTGTGCGCCTCGTCCAAAGCGCCCGCCGCCTGTTTTCTGATTTCCTCGGTTTTCTCCGCGATCCGGCCGGTCTGTTCGGCCAGCTGATGGGCGTCCATGCTTTCCGCTTCGGCCACGAGCCGTTTCGACTCGGCTTGCAGCGCGCTCGCATTCAACGCCAGCAGGGATAGCGAATGGGCGAGCGTGTCATGCGCTTCGGCCGCGATTGCGTCGGCCAGCTGCTGACTGTCGATCGCGGTTTTGAGTTGAGCCACCTGCGCATCCGCCTTGGCCGTTGCCAGCGATGCCAAGGCGCGGGATCGGATATGCAATCCCGCCAAAGTCGCGATGGCCAGTTCCAGTAATGCCGCCACTACGGCGGTGACGACGATGGTGCGTTCATCGGCGAGCATGACCAGGTCGGTGCCGTATTGGCTGCCGGTATCCGGTTTGGCGAACACCATATGCCAGATGGACGCCTCCGGCGGGCGCAACGTATCACGCACCTGCGCCACAAGTGTGACGAAGCCGCCCGCCGCGATCGCACGAACCGTCGTCCTCGTGTCATTGCGACGAGCCAACAGCGCGGTCAACGCCATCAACGCGATGGTGGAATCGTACGGGAAAACCAGCACGGCCACGCATGCGGCGACGAATGTGGCATGTGGATAACGGGAACGGGCGAGCAGCAGCAGACCGACCACGAACGACAGCAGCACGCAGAACACCATCCAAACGTATGCGGCGGAATCCTGGTCGAAACGTTGCGAGGCGAACGCGGTCTGCGCCATGCACATGAAATCCGCGCAAACCACCATCACCACACTTTGCCAGATTCTGGTGCGTACTGGCACTTCGATGGGGGCTGGGGAATTCGTCGTCTCGCTCATAGCTACCATTATTGGGCCCGTTCCCGAAAGACGCCATTGTTCTTCCGTGCGTTTCGCGCGCCTCAAAGGGCAGACAGGAATGGCCTTTCGTCCAATACCGTCCACGCGCTCGGCTCCGTACTCTCGAAAGTGTCTCAACCGATTCGAGAAGAAGGAACGATCATGAGTGGTTACATCGCCCCGCAGCAACCCATCCAACCCCAGCCTCCGCTGCAGCCGGTCTATCAGGAAGAGAAGGGACTGACTGTGTGCGGCATTGTCGGCGTGGTGTTCGGCGCGCTTGGCTTCGTGTTGAGCTTCATTCCGATTATCAACAACATTGCTGCGATTTTCGGTTTCATTGGCGTGATTCTTGCGATTGTGGCATTGGTCGGCACGTTCCGCGGTAAAAAGCGCGGCAAGGCATTGGCGATTGTCGCTGCGGTGCTGTCGGTGTTGGCCATCGTCATTACTCTGGCCATGCAGTCCGCAGCAAGCAAGGCCATAGATGAGGCCACCGGCGTGTCAAGCTCACAATCATCCGCAAAAGGCTCCGCAAAAAATCAGCCGAAGGGCGATCAGGATATGGAAGGCGATTTGAAGACCATGCATGTGAAAATCGTCTCCGCGGTACGTAGCAACAACGACTATAACAATCAGCCCACGGTGTTGGTCACATTCGAATGGACCAACAACACGGATAAAAACAATTCGTTTGCAGTCCTCGCCAGCCCGCAAGTGTTCCAAAATGGGCAAGCTCTCGACACCGCCATTTACAGCGAGAACCCTGCCGGATACGATTCCAATTCTGATTTCGCCGAAGTCCAGCCCGGAGCCACCGGAACCGTGACGATTGGATATACCTTGAAAGACGATTCCGAAGTGACGGTCGACGTCACTGATTTGTTCGACCTGAACGATAGCGCGAAAGTGGTGCATAAGTTCACGGTCTGATTGCGCATTGGATATACGGTGCCGGTAGTTTCAGCTCGGCACCGTAAGACGTGGGCTCTCATGAAATAGTCAGAAAAGTACCGTACTGTGATGCGTAATCGAGTTAAGGAGCGATTATGACATTCGGTCAGCAGCCCCAAGGCAACAACGCCAATGGATTCAACGGCCAGCCGTATGGGCAGAACCAATACAATCCGAACCAGAATCCGTACGGTCAGAACCAATACCAGTACGCGCCGCAGAACATGTATGCGCAGGGCGCTCCGGCGGCCACCATTCCGGCTCAGGCGACATACTCCTATGAGCGTGCCGAACATGCTTCCGTCACCCGTGCCTACGGTGAGATGACCATCGGCCTGCTCGTCACCGCGGCTGTGGCCATCCTCACCCAAGCCACCGGTGCCTACATCGCGCTCATCCAGTCGCTTGGCGTCATTGGCGCTTGGGCGCCGTTCGTCGTCGAAATCGTGATCGCCATCTATCTTGGCGCCCGCATTGAAAAGATCAAGCCGAGCACCGCACGCGTCATGTTCTACGTGTATGCGGCGCTCATGGGCTTCTCGCTAAGCACCATTTTCATGGCGTATGATCTTGGCACCATCGGCATCTCCCTGGCGTTGTGCGCCGGCTTCTTCTTCGCGCTCACCATGCTGGGCATGACCACCAAGGTCAACATGCTCAAAGCCGGTCCGATTCTGCTGGTCGGCCTCATCGTGCTGATCGTCGCCGAAGTGCTGCTTATGATCTTCGCTCCCGGACAGACCATGCTGATGGTTATCTCCGCCATCGGCCTCGTGCTGTTCGCCGGCATGACCGTCTACGACGCCCAAGCTACTCGCGCGCTGTTCGCCCAGTACGCAGGCCAGGGTGAGGACATGGTCAAGAAGGTCTCCATCATCTGCGCGCTGAACCTGTATCTGGACTTCATCAACATGTTCCTGTATATTCTCCAGCTCTTCGGCGATCGCGACTGAAAAATCCCGCGACGTCCTCTGCGCTGAACCCTCAAACAAAAGCCTGACCAGAATATGGTCAGGCTTTTCTGTCGGCGAAAAACGTGCCATAGGGTAGTGGCTCATGCAGAGGAAAGAGATTGGCGGCATGGCCTGCCTTGTTCTGACGGCCATGATCTGGGGCTTCGCATTCGTATCCCAAGTGCAGGGCATGGCCTCCATGAGCCCCCTGTTCTTCGGGGCCACGCGATTCACATTGGGCGCGCTGTCATTAATACCGTTGCTGTGGTTCCGCCGTCGAGGCATCGCCGAACAGGAACGCCGACGCCGTGAATCGAATGAGTGTCCAACCGTCACGCTTGGCAACGGTATAACCGTGGCCATGCCGAAATGCCTGGGCAATCCCGTGGTCGTCAGCGTCATCTGCGGCATCGTATTGTTCACCGCCAGCACCGTCCAACAATACGGCATCCTCTATTCCGGTTCCGCAGGCCGTTCCGGCTTCATCACGGCGCTCTACATCGTCATGACGCCGCTGCTCGCCTTCCTTATTCTGCGCCGCCGCGTGACCATGAACGTCATCGTCAGCGTTGCCATCGCCGTGGTCGGCTTCTATCTGCTGTGCATCACCGACGGATTCGGCTCGATCACCCTTGCCGACGTGGTGCTGTTGTCCACTGCGGTTCTATTCGCAGGCCATATTCTCGTCATCGACACGTTCGGACAGAAGATGGATCCGATTCTGCTGTCCTTCGGACAAATTTCCACCACCGCGCTGCTGAGCTGGATCGGCTCCCTATGCGAAGGCTCCATCGACTGGGCCAGCGCCATGCAAAGCTGGTTTCCCATCGTGTACGCCGGCATCGGCTCGGCCGGCGTGGCATATACGTTGCAGGTGGTCGGACAGCAGCTGGTGCCGCCGTCGCGCGCGGCCGTGATCATGTCGCTCGAATCGTTCTTCTCCGCGGTGGGCGGCGCGTTGCTGCTCGGCGAAGTCATGACCACACGAGCCTACATCGGCTGCGCGCTGATTTTCATCGGCACCGTGCTCGCACAGGTTCCGGTGAAAATACCACGATTGCTGCGTAAGCGCGAATAACGTTCGATATCGTCGAAAAATGGCGATTGACAGGCAATGATTTGTCCGTCAATCGCCATTTTCCGAAAACATCAGTCCGCCTGCGGCGCCTCACCCACACGCGGGGCGCTGTTGATGTCGCGATGGATGTTCTGCATCTGCGTCTCGATGTTCTGCAGGCTGCGCGCGCAATCCAACAGCGTCTGCGAATGCTCGGCAAGCTTCGCGTCCGGCAGATCCGTCTTATACCGCAGCGCATGCTCCAGGCTTGCCCAATAATCCATGGCGATGGTGCGTAGCTGAACCTCTACCGGCGTGTAGTGCGGTCCGGATGACAGGAACACCGGCACCGCGTAGATGACATGCAGCGAACGGTAACCGTTCTGCTTCGGGTTCTTGATGTAATCCTTGACACGCAGCACTTGGATGTCGCTTTGCGCGGACAGATAATTCGCCACGGAATACACGTCGTCGCGGTAGTTGCAGATCACGCGTACGCCCGACACGTCGAACAGGTTGTCCTTGATGGCGTCGACGGTCAACGGCAGGTTGCGGCGCTGCAGCTTGCCGAGGATCGAGTTAAGCGATTTGAGACGGCGTTCCATATGGTGAATTGGATTATGGGAGAAGCGCACCTGGAATTCCGAGTCAAGAATCTCCAATTTGGTGCTGATCTCGTACATCGCACCCTCATACACCTGCATCTGGTCGATGAACTCGGTGATCTGTTCGGGGGAAAGGGATCCCTCGCCGACGTCGACGTTCTTCAGACGCATTTGCAATTCGGTGGTGTTAATTCGATTTTGCCTGTCAAGTATCACGGAAGAACAGTGTACCGCCTCGCTTTCCGCAAAACTGAACGTATGCTGTGTATCGAAGAGGGTCAATGCCCTGCGATTGCGCCGAGAACGGAGCGTTCCCGCGTTCCGAAACGCCTGTGCCGCCCTGCCGATAGCATGGTGCGTTATGAACGAAGACATGATGACCGAGGCGGAGCGCGCCTCGAAACTGGCCGAACCGGCGGCGAACGATACCCCCACGCGCGGCAAGGGCGTGTTCTACGTGCATACGCTCGGATGCCAGATGAATGTGCATGATTCCGAACGCATCGCCGGCGTGCTTGAGGCCGACGGCTACGTGCCCGCCACCGAGGAACAGTATCTCAACCATGACATCGACCTGATCGTCATGAACACCTGCGCGGTGCGCGAAAACGCCGCCGAACGCATGTACGGCACCATCGGACTGTGGGCCGAATTGAAGAGGGAACGCCCGAACCTGCAGATCGCGGTCGGCGGCTGCATGGCGCAGCTCGACCGTGAGAAGATCGCGAAAAAAGCCCCGTGGGTCGACGCCGTGTTCGGTACCAAGAACATCGGATCCCTGCCTCAGCTGCTCGACCAGGCCCGCATCGAAGGCCACGCGCAGGTGAAGGTGCAGGAGGAACTCAACTACTTCCCAAGCCAACTGCCAACTGACCGTGCGTCGAAGGTGTCGAGCTGGGTGGCCATCTCCGTAGGCTGCAACAACACCTGCACCTTCTGCATCGTGCCGACCACGCGCGGCAAGGAACATGACCGCCGTCCCGGAGACATCCTCGCCGAAATCCGCCAATGCGTGGACGAAGGCGCCAAGGAAGTCACGTTGCTGGGCCAGAATGTGAACTCCTTCGGCTACGGCATCGGCGACCGGTTTGCCTTCTCCAAGCTGCTGCGCGCGTGCGGCGAGATTGACGGTTTGGAACGCGTACGATTCACCTCGCCGCATCCTGCGGCCTTCACCGACGACGTGATCGCAGCAATGGCCGAGACGCCGAACGTCATGCACCAGCTGCATTTCCCGTTGCAGTCGGGTTCCGACAGGATTCTTCGTGCGATGCGCCGCTCCTACCGCTCCGCCAAGTTCCTCGACATTCTGCGCAAGATTCGCGAGGCCATGCCGGACGCGCAGATCTCCACCGACATCATCGTCGGCTTCCCCGGCGAAACGGAGGAGGACTTCCAGGAAACCCTGCGCGTGGTGGAGGAGGCGCGATTCGCTTCCGCGTTCACGTTCATCTACTCGCCGCGTCCCGGCACGCCGGCGGCTGAGATGGAGCAGGTTCCGCATGACGTGGTGCAGGACAGGTTCGAACGTCTTGTGGCGCTGCAGGAACGTATCACCGAAGAGAATCTCAAGACTTTCGAAGGCCGTGACGTCGAGGTGATGGTCACCGGCGCATCCGGCAAGAAGGATGCCGCCACCCATCGTGTTACCGGACGTGAGAAAACCGGCGTGCTCGTGCATGTCGGCGTGCCGGAAGGCGAGCCGATGCCGCAGGTGGGGGATTTCGTGACCGCCACCGTCACCCATGCGGGACGCCACAATCTCATCGCCGATCCGAATCCGGAAGCGGGGCAAACCTATGCCGTCCGCCACTGAAAGCAAGCCCGAAACCCGTAAGGTCGTGTCCATCGTCGGTCCCACTGCGTCCGGCAAGACGGGACTTGGCATCGCCATTGCCAAGGCGTTGGAGGCCAAGGGCGAGCAGGCGGAAATCGTCAACGCCGATGCCTACCAGATGTACAAGGGCATGGATATCGGCACCGCCAAGGCGAGTCCTGAGGAACAGGCCGAGGTCAGGCACCACCTGATTGACATCATCGAACCGGACGACGCCATGTCCGTGGCACGTTTCCAGGAGATCGCCCGCGCCAAAATCGCCGAACTGCAGGCCAGGGGAGTGCGCCCTATCCTCGTGGGCGGTTCCGGTCTGTATGCCCGTGCCGCCATCGACGACATTTCCTTTCCTGGCACTGACCCAGAGGTGCGCAAACGCCTCGAGGAACGTGAAAAGGTCGAAGGCGCCGGTGCGCTGTTCGACGAGCTCAAGACAAAGGATCCTGAAGCCGCGGCCCGCATGGATCCGCACAATCCTCGACGCACCATCCGCGCGCTTGAGGTCATCGAAGTGACGGGCCGGCCGTATTCGGCGAGCCTGCCGCATTACCGGTATGTGATTCCCACCGTGCAGATCGGCCTTGATTTGCCGCGTGAGGAACTTGACCGCCGCATCGACATCCGTACCAAGCAGATGCTGGAGAACGGTTTCGTCGAGGAAGTGGAGCGTATCCGTCCCCGGCTTGGCATCACCGCAGGCAAGGCTCTTGGATACCAGCAGGTTGTCGACTATTTGGATGGCCTGTGCGATTTAAATGACACGTTCATGAGCATCGCGCAGAAGACGAAGCGTCTGGCACGCAAACAGATGGGATGGTTTGGCCGCGATCCGCGTATCCACTGGCTGCAGGCTCTCAACCCCGCGCTGCTGGGCAATGCCATGGCCATCATCGAGCATGCCGACGCCGGCGATTACGACGCGATCGACGCGCAGGCGGATGCGTACACGCAGCATCATCTTGGCGATATCGTCTAGCCGAAGCGCCTGACGGCGTGAACGGCAAAAACTTTCGATAAGTATCGGATGTCGTCGTGCCATGGCGGTGCCCATGGGTAAAATCGAGTCCTGTTATGGCACGAACAGCATCTTCCAACCCGAAATCAGGCGGCAAGGGTTCCGCAGGCAAATCGCGTTCCGGCGATACCAAAGTCATGGACGAGGTCGATTCCTCGCCGATCGCCGGCATACTGCGTAAATATCGCCGCGACATCGCATGTTTCATCATGGCCATTCTCGCGGTGCTGTTCTGCGCATCCGAATGGTTCCGTGTCCAGGGCGCTTTCGGACAGGTCCTGCATGCCATGGCCTCCGGACTGTTCGGATTGACCAGCGTGATTCTGCCGGTATTCCTGGCGCTTGTGGTGTTCAGTCTGATGCGCAAGACGCAAAACAAGGATGAGAACCTCCATATGGCCCTCGGATGGTTCATGATCCTCTGGTCCGTCTGCTCTATTCTTGACGCGGCGATTGCCTCCGACTCCCAGAAGTTCGATATGTCTTTGCTGCAACGGGCAGGCGGCCTGCTTGGCTATGTGCTTGGCTGTCCGTTGGCGTGGGGGCTTTCCAAAGGCTTTTCCATTGCGATTTTCGTAGTCGTCATCCTGTTTTCGTTGCTGTTGATCACCCATACCCGGGTCACGCAGATACCGGACAAGGCGAAGGCTCTGGCGGCCAAGTTTGTTGGAACGCCGAAAAACCGTGATGACATTGACGATGAGGCCGAACAGTTCCCGAACGAAGTACGCGTTGGGGACACGACACTCGCCTTCGCCGAAGGCGTTCCCGCCCACGACGGCACCGATGCGGATGGAGAAAACGACGATAGGCCGGGCTTCCTTACGCGTATGAAGCAACGCTTCGCATCCCATAAGAGCAAGAACGTCGATGATGGCGACCTTGACCATTACGCCGGCGACGAAGCGTTTCTTAATGCCGCCGAACGGCACGGACAGACCGCGGAAACCATCGTCGACGAGCCGTACCGACAGGTCGATTCGCCACGCAGCATTTCTTCGGACGATTATCGTGCCGATGATTATGATTCAGATGATTATTCCGCCGCTGCGCCGTCCGGCACCACGGCCATGCCACAGAACGGTCGCGGACGCTCCTTCTCGTCCGCGCCGATCGGCACCGCGAGCGGCACCATGCCCAGCGTCGCCGAGCCGGTGCCGTCCAGCGAAATCAAGCCGGTTGGCGTCGCTCCAAGCGACCCATGGGCCGTCATCGACGAGGACGGCACCTCCAACGGCAAGGAAGTCATGGTGGATGCCGCGACCGGCGAGGTCCTTGACGATATGCCGGCTGCTGCCGTTGACGGGGAAGCGGCGGATGACATTCCCGAGGGACCGTATCATCTGCCTGACCTCAACATTCTGAAGAAGGGCGCGCCGCACGCCGCGCACACTCCGGAGAACGATCGTGTGATCCGCGCGCTGACCGGTACCTTCCAACAGTTCAACGTCGATGCGAAGGTCATCGGCTTCCTGCGCGGACCATCCGTCACCATGTATGAGGTGGAGCTTGGCCCTGGCGTCAAGGTCGAGAAGGTCACCAACCTGCAGAAGAACATCGCCTACGCGGTGGCCAGCTCCGACGTGCGCATCCTGTCGGTGATCGAAGGCAAATCCGCCATCGGCATCGAAATTCCGAACTCCGACCGCGAAACCGTGGTGCTGGGCGACGTGCTGCGCTCCGACAAGGCCCGGAACGATCCGAATCCGATGCTCACCGGCGTCGGCAAGGATGTGGAAGGCCATTTCGTGACCGCCGACCTGACCAAGATGCCCCACCTGTTGGTGGCTGGCGCCACCGGCTCCGGCAAGTCGAGCTTCATCAACTCCATGCTCACCTCCGTGATCATGCGCGCCACGCCTGACCAGGTCCGCATGATCATGGTCGATCCTAAACGAGTCGAACTGTCCGCCTATGCGGGCATTCCACATTTGCTCACCCCGATCATCACCGATCCGAAGAAGGCCGCACAGGCTTTGGAATGGGTGGTCAAGGAGATGGACGCACGATACAGCGACCTCGAATTCTTCGGATTCCGCCACATCAAGGACTTCAACGCTGCCGTGCGCGCTGGCAAGGTGCATGCGCCCGCAGGCTCCAAACGCAAGGTCGCACCATACCCGTATATCCTCGTGGTCGTCGATGAAATGGCCGACCTTATGATGGTGGCCAAGAACGACGTGGAGAGCTCGATCCAACGCATCACACAGCTGGCGCGTGCGGCGGGCGTGCATCTGGTGCTCGCCACCCAACGCCCTTCCGTCGATGTGATCACCGGCCTGATCAAGGCGAACATTCCGTCACGTCTGGCTTTTGCGACTTCCTCGGCCACCGATTCGAGGGTCATTCTCGACACCACCGGCGCCGAGACGCTCATCGGTCAGGGCGACGCGCTTTTTCTGCCCATGGGCTCGGCCAAGCCGATTCGTGTGCAGGGCGCCTGGGTGAACGAGTCTGAGATCCGCAAGGCCGTCGAGTTCGTGCGCACGCAACGTAAGCCGCACTACCGCGAGGACATCGAGCAGATGGCCAAGGAAGCGGACCAGAAGAAGGTCGATCCCACCGAGGACATTGGCGGTGATATGGACGAACTGCTGCAGGCCGCCGAACTCGTGGTCAGTTCGCAGTTCGGTTCCACCTCCATGCTGCAGCGCAAACTGCGCGTCGGCTTCGCAAAGGCCGGTCGACTCATGGATCTGCTTGAATCGCGTGGGGTGGTGGGGCCGTCCGAAGGTTCGA
>OLSM01001607.1_pt1 | contig 16247 bp, 19 predicted proteins | sample 1672721 | NCBI WGS metagenome assembly OLSM01 (sample SAMEA3136717, study PRJEB25190) | human gut metagenome | reverse complement strand
ATATGAAAGTAGAAGTTATATAAGTCTATTTTCATCATTAGTTGCTTCAGTGGTATATATATATTGCGCTAGAGCTTATAAGTTTGGCTTTTTACCATGTACCATTTTAGCTGCAATAGGTGGAGTTATAGTAGGATTTATTTTTAAAAAATATTTTTATGATTTCTAGACCAGATACGATAACTTTAATTGATGAGAGTGGATATAGTTTTCCTTCTGGACATGCAATGATTAGTTTTGCTTTTTATGGCTATTTAATTTATTTAATCGATAAGAATATGAAGCCTTCTATTTTAAAAAAAGTAATCATTATTTTTCTTATTTTATTAATATTATTTATTGGTTTTAGTAGAATTTATTTAGGAGTACATCATTTTAGTGATATTATTGGTGGTTATATTATTAGTTTTGCTTATTTAATTTTATATATTAAATTGGTTAAGAGAATGGGAATGGAGAATTTATATGAAGTACAAAAAAGAAATTAAAAGTTTAGGACATAGCTTTAAATATGCCGGTGAGGGGATTTGGGTATCTTTTAAGAAAGAGAGAAATATGAAGATTCATGTTTTTATGATGGCACTTGTTATTTTGTTTGGTTTTCTTCTTCATATTAGTTTAAGAGAATGGATTATTTGTATTATTTTATTTGGTTTGGTAATTGGAGCTGAATTATTTAATACAGCTATAGAAACAGTTGTAGATATGATTAGTTTAGAGAAAAGTCCTCAGGCAAAGCTTGCCAAAGATGTTTCGGCTGGGGCGGTGCTTGTTTTTGCTGTTGCATCAGCGATTGTAGGCCTTATTATTTTTGTTCCGAAAATAATTGCGTTATTTTAACTTGACTTAGAGTATACTCTAAATATTATAATTTTAATGGTGATAGAATTGAAAAAGAAACTTAGAATTATTGTTGATCTTGTTATGTTTCTATTATTTATAATACTTATGGGGTATCATATTATTAGTGATCAGTATCATGAAATACCTGGTGTATGTTTATTCCTATTATTTATTCTTCATCATATTCTAAATTATAAGTGGTATAAAACATTATTGAAAGGAAAATATACTTTTACAAAAATACTGTTTATTGTTGTTAATTTTATGTTGCTCTTTGCTATATTAGGAATATTTATTAGTGGTGTTTTGATTTCAGCTCATGTATTTGAGTTTCTAAATATTCCAACAATAAATTTTGCTAGACAACTTCATTTGTTTTCTACTGCTTGGGGCTTTGTTCTTATGGGAATACACTTGGGATTACATTTTAAAATGATGCTTGGTAAAAGTTTTAAAAAGCTTAAAAATTCTAGTTTGGAATATTTCGTTTATCTTTTGATCTTTTTAATTATTCTTTTTGGGGTTTATGCTTTTGTTAAAAATCAATATTGGAGCGATATGCTTCTTCTAACTGATTTTAAATTTTTTGATTATGATCAAAGCTTACTTATGTTTTATTTAGAACAATTTGCTATTATATTTGGTTTATCTTTTATTACTTATGGGATTATTTCTTTCGTAAATAGAAAGGAAAGTCGGAAATGAAAAGGAGAGCTATTTTATTAGTAGCTGTAATTTTTTTAGTAATTAGTATTGGACTAATTATATATTTTTTAAAGGGAAGAGACGAGCAAACTTTGGATACAAACGAGAATTTGGAAGGAGACAGCGGTAATATGGATGATTCTGAATTAACAATTAAGTTGGATATTAACGGAGTTAGTTATGTGGCAACATTAATTGATAATGTAACAACTAGGGAACTACTTAATAGGCTTCCACTTACTATAACATTGAATGAATTAAATGGGAATGAAAAATATTATTATTTTGATGAGATATTCCCTAGTAATCCTAATCGGGTAGAGGAAATTTATATGGGTGATATTATGCTTTATGGAAATAATTGTTTGGTTTTATTTTATGATAATTTTCAAACTAGTTATCGTTATACAAAGATTGGATCTATTGATTATCCAGGTGATTTAAGAGAAATTGTTGGAAGTGAAAATGTTAATGTTACAATATATAAATAGGCTTTTTTGATGAACATTTTTAGAAAATAAAAATATAATTTAATGAGAAATTTTTTCTTACATAATTTTAAAAATTGTGTTAAAATGATACTTGTCGTGTAGCGAAAAGCGTAAGTCCAGATGATGGGTTTACGCTTTTTTGCGATTAAAGGAGAGGAGAATTTATATGGAAAAAAATGAAAAGAACAAAATGGCTACTTTTCCAATGAAGAAACTTTTTTGGAAGATGGGGTTACCAATGATTATATCCATGGTTTTGCAAGCCTTATATAATGTGGTAGATAGTATTTTTGTTACGAATATGGGAGAGATTGGAGCAATTGCTAATCAAGCACTTACTTTAGCATTTCCAATTCAAATTTTAATTATTGCGATAGGTGTAGGAACAGGGGTAGGATTAAATTCATTATTATCCAAAAGCTTGGGTGAAAATAATCAGGAAAAAGTTAATAAAATTGCTGGTAATGGTATTTTCTTAAGTATTTGTATTTATATTATCTTTTTAATTTTTGGTTTGTTTGGTTCAAGATGGTTTATTTCTTTATTTGCACAGGTAAATGTGGAAGTAATAGAAATGGGAACAACATACTTGCAAATCTGTACTTGTTTTTCAATTGGAGCTATAGGTTTTACTGTATATGAAAGATTTTTGCAAGCTACAGGTAGAACGATGCTTTCAACGATTGCCCAAATTACAGGTGCTTTAGTCAATATTGTTTTAGACTATGTTTTTATTTTCCCAATGGGCATGGGTGTTGCTGGAGCTGCATGGGCAACCATTATTGGTCAAATCGTTTCACTTTTGATGGCAATGTTTTTCCATTATAAGTATAATCACGAGATTAATGGAAACTTAAAATATATTAAACCTGATTTCAGTTTAATTAAAGGAATTTATTCGATTGGTATGTCTGCTGCTTTCATGCAAGGATTACTTGCAGTAATGATGGTTGGTATGAATGCAATACTTGGACTTGCTAATACAGATACAACAGTTTTAGTTGGATCATTTGGTATTTATTATAAAGTTCAACAAATTGCCTTATTCTCTGCTTTTGGATTATCGAATACTATTATTTCTATTTTATCGTTTAATTATGGAATGAAAGATAAAGAGAGAATTGATGATTGTATTAAATATGGAATTATTGATACCATTATTGTAACTTTTATTATTACGATAGTTTTTGAAATATTTGCTAGACCATTATCTAGTTTATTTGGTCTTGCTGGCGAATCTACTACCGAAATTATTGACGTATGTACAACAGCTCTTAGAATTGCTAGTATTGGTTATATCTTTATGGGTGTTTCGGTTGCTATTCAAGGAGTATTACAATCTATTCGATATGCTTTAAGACCTCTTATTATTTCTTTGTTGCGTTTAGTAATATTTGTCTTTCCAATTGCTTATTTATTTACAAAATCAAGTAATGTAACAAGTCTTGTTTGGTGGACATTCCCAATTGCGGAAGTTATTACCGCGATTATTTCTTTATTCATTTTGAAAGATTCTTATAATCGTAAAATTAAGGGATTAGAAACAACTGATGAAAAGAGTGAAGGGGACTATCATTTCATTATTAGTATTTCTAGGGAACACGGAACAAATGGTAAGAGAATTGCTGAAGAAGTAGCTAAAGCTTTAAATGTTTCTTTCTTTGATAAAGAAGAAATTATGAAGTTTGCCATAGACCATAAGTTAACCCAAAATTTAAGTGAGCAAGATTTATATGATAATTTCTTGTCTTTAGATGCAAATAAAGACGCTATTATTCATCAATCTACCATTATTAAAGAAATTGCTAAAACTACAGATGCTGTTATTGTGGGTCGAGCTGTGGATTATATTTTGAAAGACAATCCAAGATTAATTAAGATTTTCTTATATGCAGGAATGGATTATAAAATTAATAATATTCGCCATAACTATAAAGATTCTAAGCAAGAAGCTGAAAAAAATATTGTTAAGTCAATGAAATCTAGATCAATGTATTATGCACTTATTTCAAATCAAACTTGGGGTGCTAAAGAAAATTATGATCTATGTATTAATTGTGAAATTGGTAATGAACGGGTTGTTAAAGCAATTGTTGAATATATTAAAAATAGAAATATATAATAGAAGGATAGAAAAGTAAAATTCTATCTTTTTGTTTGTCAATTTCTTTGTCAAATTTTAGAAAAAGAATTGACTTGGAGTATGCTTCAAGTCTTATACTGGTAATATAAAGGAGGAATTTTTAAAATGAAACAAACAGCCGGAAGAGATCGTTTAGGTGATTTAGCACCTAAATTTGCTGAATTAAATGATGATGTATTATTTGGTGAAGTATGGAGTAGAGAGGATAAACTTTCTTTAAAACATCGTTCGATGATTACAATTTCAGCTTTAATGGCGATGGGAATCGTTGATAGTTCTTTAAAGAGTCATTTGGAATTAGGAAAGAAGAATGGAATTACCAAAGAAGAAATAGTAGAAATGATTACTCATTTATCATTTTATGTAGGTTGGCCTAAGGCATGGGCAGTATTTGGCTTAGTAAGAGAGGTGTATCAAGATGAAGAATGAGTATTTAAGGGATAAGGGAATTTTTCCAGTAGGAGAGGTTAATCCTTTTGGTAAGTTTTTTATTGGAACTAGTTATTTAAAGATGCTTACAACAGAAGGAGTAGGTATTGGTAATGTAACGTTTGAGCCAGGATGTAGGAATAACTGGCATATTCATCATGCGAAAAGTGGTGGTGGTCAAATTTTACTTGTTACTGGTGGTGAAGGTTGGTATCAAGAATGGGGTAAACCGGCACAAGCTTTAAAAACTGGTGATGTCGTGGTAATCCAGCCGAATACAAAACATTGGCATGGGGCTAAGAAGGATTCATGGTTTGCTCATCTTTCTGTTGAAGTACCGGGTGAGGAAACCAAAAATGAATGGTTAGAACCTGTAAGTGATGAGGAATATTTTAAATTATAGGTTTGATGATTATGAGAGAAGTTAAAATTAAAGGAATCTATAAGCATTTTAAAGGCGATTACTATTTGGTAGAAGACATTGGTACTTTTTCAGAAACCGATGAAGAGTGTGTTGTGTATCGTGCTTTGTACGGGGAACATAAATTATGGGTTCGACCGCTCAAACTGTTTTTAAGTGAAGTGGACCATGAAAAGTATCCGAATGTAACACAAAAATATCGCTTTGAATTGCAAGATATTCCTAGTGTAGCAGCAAATTTTAAAAAAATGGAGGAATGATTTATGAAATCAATTATTATTTATTATTCTTATGGTGGAAATACTAAGAGAATAGCAGAACTCATTCATGAGAAAAAAGGGTATGATATGGTGGAAATAAAGCCAGTTACTCCTTATACAAATGATTATCAAAAGTTAGTAGATGAAGAAGAAAATAAAATGCATCAAGAAGAGATCGTTGAAATTGAACCAATTCATGTTGATTTAAGTAATTATGATACCATTATTTTAGGTACTCCGGTTTGGTGGTATACTATGACTCCTCCCATTCGGACATTTTTAAAAAAATATGATTTGAGTGGTAAAGTAATTGTGCCATTTGCTACCAATGGAGGATGGCTAGGTACAACTTTTGATGATATTAAGAAATATAGTCCTAATAGTCAAGTAGAGAATCCAATTAGTATAAAGTTTAATGAAAACGATTTGGTTACTAGTGATGTAGAAATTAGTGCTTGGATTAACAGCTTGTAATCTTTCTTTCTTTATGCTAAAATGTAGGCGGATGTGATAAAATGAGAATATAACTTTTTTGATATTTTATAAGTATAGAAAGCAAAATAAGTTTTTATATGCTTTTATCAAGAAAGTTATATTTTTGTTTGGATTAAATTATTAAATTAAAAACCATGAGATATAGCTTTCTTATGGTTTTATTTTATGTGAGGAGAAAAAATTATGAGTATAATACAAGTAAAAGATTTAACTTTTTCTTATGGAACTGATCTTATATTTGATCATGTTTCTCTTAATTTAGATACGTCTTGGAAATTGGGATTAATCGGTCGAAATGGAAAAGGGAAAACAACCTTTTTAAAATTGCTTTTAAGAGAGTTTGATTATCAAGGAACTATTTTTAGTAAAGAAGAATTCTCTTATTTTCCTTATCAAGTGGAACAGAAAGAGGATTTGGTTATTAATATTGCTGATAATATATGTCCAAATGTTTATGAATGGCAAATTATTCAAGAATTTTCTAAGTTGAAATTAAAAGAAGAAGTTTTATATCAACCATTTAATACTTTGTCTAATGGTGAACAGACTAAGGTTTTGATTGCTTTGATGTTTTTAAATGAAGATCGTTTTTTATTACTAGATGAACCAACTAATTATTTGGATATTGAAGGAAAGAAATTAATTTGTGAATATTTAAAAGGGAAACAAGGGTTTATTCTTGTATCTCATGATCGGTATTTATTAGATCAGGTAGTTGATCATATTTTAGCGATTAATCGGTCGACGATTGAAGTTGTTCAAGGAAATTTTTCTAGTTGGTATCATAATAAACAGTTAAAAGACCATTATGAGTTGGAAAAAAATTTAAAAATTAAAAAAGAAATGAAGCGTTTGAATGATTCTAAAAATGAAAAAGTAATATGGTCAAACATTGTAGAAAAAAGTAAGATTGGTTCGAAAGGCGATAAGGGATATATTGGTCATAAAGCAGCTAAAATGATGCAGTTATCAAAAAATATTGAAAGAAGACAAGAAAATCTTATTAGCGAAAAGAAGAAATTATTGCAAGATATTGAAGAAACGGAGTCATTAAAAATGCAGTCTTTAGAAAGTAATTATCAAAGTTTATTTACTTTAGAAGATGTGTCTATATTCAATGATCATAAAAAAATTATAGATTCTATTAGTTTTCAAATTCAACCTCATGATCGAATTTGGTTAAGAGGAAATAATGGTAGTGGTAAGTCTAGTATTTTAAAATTAATAGTTGGAGATTGTCATTTAAAATATTGTGGAAAAATAAATGGACATGATCATTTGAAAATTTCTTATATACCAGAAGATACTTCTTTTTTAAAGGGAACATTACAAAATTTTATTGATGAATATGAAATTAATGAATCTTTATTTAAAACCATATTAAGAAAATTGGATTTTAAAAGAGAATATTTTGAAATGAGGCTTGATGAATATAGTGAAGGTATGAAAAAGAAAGTATTAATTGCTAAGAGTTTAAGTGAAGAAGCCCATTTATATGTATGGGATGAGCCATTAAATTATATTGATCTATTTTCACGTATTCAAATTGAAGAAGTGTTGCTGGAATATCAACCTACTCTTATTTTTGTTTGTCATGATGAGACATTTGGGTGTAATGTAGCAACAAAAGTTATTAATTTAAATGAAAATGATTTGTTACTAAATTGTAAGAAATAAAATAAAAGATATATGTTATAATAGAAAAGAAATAGAGAGGTTAGAATTATGAGTTATGTTGAATCAATTACTACGGCATTTATTGCTTTTCCTTTTATTGCCTTTTTATTTACGATTCCTTTTATGTTACATAATTATCATAAATATGGTTCGATTCATTTTTTAAGAGTCTTTATTATTTATACTTTTATTTTATATTTGATTACAATTTATTTTCTAGTTATATTACCACTACCAACATTTGAAGAAGCACTTAAAAATACAGGTCCTTATATTAATACGATACCTTTTAAGTTTATAGTAGATTTAATTCATGAAACACCATTTGTATGGAATGATCTATCAACCTATATAAAAGCAATCATCGATCCGAGTTTTTATGTTGTTGTATTTAATATTGTGATGTTTGTTCCTTTTGGAATGTATTTAAGATATTATTTTAAGTGTAGTTTTAAGAAAACTGTTCTTTATTCACTTTTGTTAAGTTTATTTTTTGAATTAACACAACTTACAGGATTATATTTTATTTATCCAAATCCATATCGTTTGTGTGATATAGACGATTTAATTCAAAATACTTTAGGAGGAGTTTTGGGATTTTTAATTATGGGAGCTTTAGATCATTATTTACCTACAAGAGAAAAAATAGATGAAGAATCTTTGAAAATGGGAGAACAGGTTTCTGGATTACGCCGCATTACCGTCTTTTTCTTAGATTTGGTTTTATATTTCATCTTTACGGTTTTATTATCTATTTTTACTCATAATCGTTGGTTGTTTTTCATTTCTTTTGGAATCTATTATGTTTTGATTCCATTAATAAGAGGAAATGCAACAATTGGAATGAGATTTTTGAATGTAAAAATGGAATTTAAAAGATTAGGTTTTCTTTTTAATATTTTGAGGTATTTCTTTTTGTTCCTTTATTATTTTGTTATTCCATTTGGCTTTTTGACTTTTGTTCTTTATATTCGAAATTATTATCATTTGCAAAGTATTACTTTTATTATATTAGGTGGTGCTTTATTATTTGTTTTTCTTTTTTATCTCATTCATTTTATTTTACTACTTAAGAATAGAAAACTATTTTATGATAAATTATTTGGATTTCGGTTTATTAGTACTATTAAATTAGTAGAAGATTAGGAAGTTGTCAATTTTTAACTAATTTATGTTTTGAGATTGATTTTTGGCTTTTGTCATGATAATATTTTATTATAGAAAGGAGAATTCTGATGAATTTAAAGAGTGTGGGGTTAAGGTTGATGTGTTTAGTGGCAGTGATGTCATTTGCTATAACTACTGCTTCAGCAGCAGAGGTCAATGATTTTGATGCATTATCTCTTTGTTTAACAAGCGAAGAAGAAGCTACTTGTACTTTAGCTGAAGATATTACTTTTACAAGCAATATCATTGTTAAAGGCACTAAATCTCTTGATTTGAACAATCATACTTTAATACTTGGTGATAGTAGAATTGCTATAGATGGGGGTAATCAAGCTGATTTAACTGTAGTTGATAGTGGCGAAAATGGAACTGTTACTGGAAATAATGTAGCTTTTCAAGTTACTTATGGGGGAGTTTTAGATCTAAGTGATGGAACAATTAATGCATCACAAGGAATTAGTGCTTGGGGATATGAAGATCCTAATACAACGAAGACATCTATTACTGTAGGAGAAGATGTAGTAATTAATGTTGTTAATTCAGTTGGCAATGGTGCAGGTATCGTTGTGTTTTATGATACTAAAAATGGAACATATGGTGTAGTTGTTGATTTTTATGGAACGATTAATGCTGGTGGAAATAATGGTATTACGATTAATGGTAATGTAAATAGAATAGCTGGCGAAAGTTTACCAGTATTTAATATTTATGATACAGCAGTTATTGACGCACCAACTGGTGTTAGTATTTATGGTGGTGGTTATGCTATATGGAATATTTATGGAGGTACTATTTCTGGCGCTGAAGCATTATCTATCAAATCTGGCGTTTATCATATTACTGGTGGTGAAATTCATGCAACAGGAGAGTATTTTGATCCTTCTTTAGAATTTAATAATGGAAGTGAGCTTACTGGTGCTGCTATTAGTGTAACAGGAAATAGTAGATATGCAGGAAATGTTGAATTATATATATCTAATGTAACTGCTAAAAGTGACAATGGTTATGCATTATATGAAGGTATTAGTGTAGATGAAGAAGGAACACCTTCAGCAGATAGTAGTTCAATTAAATCAATTATTGTTCAATCAGGAGAATTTACTGGTGCTATGGGTGCAGTAAAAATATCTTCTAGTGATAGTGTTAATTCTTTTGTAGAAGGAGGAACTTATAATACAGAAATTGATACTAATCTTGTTAAAGATGGTTATCTTTTAGAAAAATCTGGTGAATCTTATGTAGTAAATCCTAATTTAATTATTTCAACAGACGATGAAGATGTTACCTTTGAAAGTGATGAACCTCTTTCTAATGACTATAAATTAGTTGTTGAGGAAGAAGAACTTGCTAATGAGGAAGCAGTAATGGAAAGTGTTAATAAACAAATTAATACTGCTTTAGAAGAAGCTAAGGAAGAGTTATTAGATTCTAAATTAGTAGCTACTTATGATATATCTGTTAAAGATAGTAGTAATCAAGTTGTTAAATTAGCAAATGGTAATTATGCTATTTCTATTAAAGTAACAGAAGATCAAGTAAAAGGATATAATGCTTTTAAAGTTGTTTATATTAATGATGAAGGCGAAGTTGCTGAAGTATTAGATGCAGTCTTAGAAGAGGGAGCAATTAAGTTTGAAACTACTCATTTAAGTACTTATGCGATTATTGGCTATAATACTGTTACTTTAACTGAAGATGGTGACGATGTAATTGGTGATGGTACAGATACACCAACAAATCCGGAAATTCCTGGTGAAGAAACTCCAGAAGTTCCTCAAACTTTTGATAGTTTAGGCACTTATGTTATGGCTGGAGTAGTTAGTATTGTTGCTATTGTTGGTGCAGTTATTTATATTAAAAGAAGACAAACAAATTAAGAGGACTTAACGGTTCTCTTTTTTCTTGTTATAATATGTAAGAAGTGATGTTTATGATATTAAATGTTAGTGGTAGGACAGACATTGTTGCCTTTTATACCCCTTGGTTTATGAATCGTTATCATGAAGGCTTTGTCGATGTTAGAAATCCAATTTATCCTAAAATGGTTAGTCGTATTTATTTTGATGATGTGGATCTTATTGTTTTTTGTACGAAAAATCCTCATCCTATTCTTCCTTATTTAAAAGAGATAAAAGAGCCAATTTTGTTTCAGGTTACTTTGACACCATATAAAAAAGATATAGAACCTAATGTTGTGGATAAAAAACAAATACTTGACGATATTAAAATGTTGTCAGAAATTCTTGGAAGAGAACAGGTATATGTTAGGTATGATCCTATCTTTTTAAGTGATCAATATCCTTTGGCGTATCATATTAAAGCATTTAATAAAATATGCGAAGAACTTGATGGCTATGTATCTCATATTATTGTTTCTTTTTTAGATGATTATAAAAATGTTAGGAAGAATATGAATGTTTTACGTATTAAAAATTTAACTAATGATGATTATAAAAAAATTGGATTATCATTTAGTGAAATTGCACGTAACCATAATATGAAAGTTCAAACTTGTAGTGAATACAATACGCTCGAAGAATATGGCTTTATTGTAAGTGATTGTGTATCTAGAGAGTTAGCTAAAAAGATAACAGGTAAAAACTATCCAGTTTGGAAGGGGAGAAATAATAAGTATTGTCATTGTGCAAATATGGTAGATATTGGGGCATATAATACATGCTCTCATTATTGTAAATATTGCTATGCAAATTATGATGAAGATAAAATTAAAGATCATGTAAAAAATCATCGTATTGATTCAACCATGTTAATTGGTTATTTAAAAAATGATGATGAAATTAAAGTGAGAAAAAATTGATTTTATATTAGTGAATGTGTTAATATGTCTTTAAGGATGTGATGATATGTATCGAGTAGAAGAAGGCTTTTTACTAGCTAGTTTATTAAAAGCAAAAGTGAAGTATTTTTATGAGGAGTTTGTTACAATTTCAGAATTAAGACATTTTGAACGAGAGTTATATCAAAAATCAGGTGAATTAGGGATATCTTTAGTATGTGTTTCTCAATATGATTTGCAAGATTATTTCAGTTATCATGGGAGTAATGCTTGTTATACCATAAAGGAAGGAGTGCAATTATCTAATATTTTAAGGAGATTTGAAGGATATTTGCCAGTTGATGTTTTGAAATTATTATATTCTGATGAATTTATGTTAGAGCTATTTATAAGGGTAGAGCAAGAAGAAATAAGAGAACAAAAAAGAACCTTAGAAAAAAAGGAACTTTTGTTGAAACAATTAGAATTAAGGAATAGGGAAGATAAAGAAAAATCAAGGTAAATTATTTTATAAAAATGATGATTAATAGTTCTGTTAATAAGTTTTGAGTTTCTTTATCTAGCTTTTTGAATTCTTTTATTAGCTTAAAAATTTCTTTTATTTTTATTTCTTTGGTATCTTTGATGTTCATATTTTTGAATATGTTAAATAAATTTTTAACTAGATCGATTCTTTCTTCAAAGGGAATTTCTTCTAGTTTTTTTGTTAGTTTTTGTTGTAAGTTTTTACTTCTTTTACTTTGCGTGTCACGAATTAAAGATTTATCTTTACATTGCCAATTAAAAGCATCATGTTGAAATATATTGAGTCCTTTTGATTTGATTACAATATAGTCTTGGGTATTATATAAAAGCATACCAATAATACTTTCTTTGGGAACAACCATTTTTATTTTTGGCTCTATTTTTTTATAGGATTTTGATTCAATTTCTTTTTTTAAGAATCCGGGGCCATCAAAGTTTGTTATCTTTACTATTTTTTTTCGTATCCAAAATTTGGCGTTCATGACTGCACAAATAGCTAAATTACCGCCTTTTGAATGTCCACCAACTCTAACTTTTTTATCTAATAAACCAATTGTTTTATTTAAATAAATAGAAGCATATTTTTGGCTAGCTCCAGGGTAAAGATAAGTCATTTTAAAATCTTCTTCCCAACCAATGATTGAGGTATCCGTACCAGCAAAAGAAACATATATACTTTTATCCGGTAATTTCATCGTCATAGCTCCAAATTGCATATCATCATTTACTACTTTCATGTAATTGTAAAGTAATGTATCTTGATATCTTTTGGTATCTTTCATGATTTGAAACATTTTAAAAGTGTTACCAATAAACATTCCACGATAATTTTTCTTTTTATCATTTAATTTTTGAGCTGCTTCTTTAAGTGTTATTTTGCCATTTTTAAAAGCGGGAACAATACCATTAAAATCAATGTATGTTAAAAGACTAAATATTAAGTTATCTATTTCATTAAAGGGATAATCTTTAAATGTTTTATCTTTGTTCTTTTTGATATAATCGATTATATTCATACCTAGCTCCTTTAGGTAATTATATCATATTTATCGAAAATTTATTTCATTGTTATTTATATTGTATTCTATTTCGTAAAAATTTTTTAAAGCTTTGTAAAGTAGGTATGTGTCATTTAGGCCAATTACTTCTAAACTAGAATGCATGGCAAGCATAACAAGACCAATATCAAGGGAATTAATGCTTAAATGTTTTAGGCTAGCACCAGCAAGTGTAGAACCCGTTGCGTAATCATTTCGGGAAGTATAATAAGAATACTTAATTTTTTCCTTTTCACATATATGTTTAAAAATACTTGAAGAAATGCTATTGGTACTACTATTGGTTTCTTTCATAATCATAATCCCACTACTAAGAGGTGGTGTGTTGGTATGATCAGATAATTCATCATGATTAGGATGTCTAGCATGGGTGTTGTCGGCATTAATCATCATAGATTGATCTAGTATGTGAGTAAGATCTAAATTTAAGGAGGCACATATTTTTTTTAGTGTATCAATTAAGAAATTAGAATCGGCTCCTTCCCAAGTATTCGAACCAATTTCTTCACTGTTAAAAATAACAAATAAATTGATATCGTCACTTTTATTTTTTAGGAATGCTTCTAGGCCAGCAAAAGTACAGGATAGGTTATCAATTCTAGGACTGGCTAAAAATTCATTATTAATTATGACTGGTTCTTCTTTATTATATAAAAATAAATCATATTCAAATATGTTATCTTTGATATTACTGTTTTCCTCTATTATCTTTTCTAGTGTTTGTTTTTTATCTAAAGATAGGATGGGCATTAGATCAATTTCTGTATTTAAATCAAGATTGGAATTAGCTGAATCATTTTGATGAATGGCAATACTAGGTATGATGGCAACTGTTTTTTTTAAATCAATAATTTCTTTATAATATGTATTTTTCTTTTTGGTAATGATTCTTCCAGCAATAGACATAGGGCGATCCATAAAGCCATAGTTTAATATTCCACCATAAGGAGCGATGTTTAGTTTTAAATAACCATTTTCATAGTATTGAGGATTTGGCTTTATACTGAAAGAAGGGGTGTCCCCATGAGTGCTTACTATTTTAAATTTTTCTTTTTTATTACCAATAGAAAAAGCAATAAGAGAAGCATCATTTCGAATTACAAAATATTTTCCTTTGGCTAAATTCCAAGACTCATTTTCTTTTAATTCTTGATAATTATTTTTTTGTAATATTTCTTTAATCTCTTTTATACAAGTAAAAATACAAGTTCCTTTTTTTAATAATTTTATTAATTCTTGATTAAAATTGTTCATAGAATTCACCAATATTAGTATGAACTAAAAAAATATTACTATAAGTACTTTTCACTTATTTGGGAATATGCTATACTATATTTAGTAGGAGGAGTATGTTATGAAACGTATAGGTTTAATTGGGGTTTGTTTTGGTATGATTTTACTTTTGACTGGTTGTGGAACGAAAGAACTTAGATGTTCTATGTCTGAGGATAGTATAGACTATCAAATGAATTTAACGTTTGATTCTGAAGATTTATTGGATACAGGAGCTATGAGACAAACATATAAACTAGAGGAAGATGAAGAAGAAACTTTAGAAGAAGGCGTTCAATATTTAAAAGAAATGTTCGAAGATAGTGATGAATATGAAGGCTTTGAAATTCGTGTAACTGATAATGGAAAAAATGAAGTTTATGTAGATATTGCTTTTGATGCTTCTGAATTAAGTGAGATTATGGGTGAAGAATTAGATGAATCTGCAACTTATGATAGTATTAGAGAAGATCTTGAAAATAGTGGATATGTTTGTGAATAATTCATTTGGTTTAGAAAAGATAAAAAGATGAAATCGTAGGTGATTTCATCTTTTCGTTTTAGTTAATTTTGGTAATTGTGAATGATTCAGAATATCAGTTGGGTTAACATTTCTATTTTAAAATTTGGTAAAAGGTATTGAAGTAGAGTCTAAAGGTTTGTATAATATAAATATAGAAATGAGGTTTATATGAAAAAAAATTTAGGTTTTATTTTGTGTGGGGTTATGTGTTGTACACTTTTGACTGGTTGTGGAAATGAAGAAAACAATAATGGTTCAAAAAGAGAAGAAAGTCAACAAGATATAGTTATGACTTGCACTGCTAATTCTAGACCTGAAAATGAATATGAGGCAACATCCACTATAACTGAAGTTTATACCTATGACAATAATATGATTCTTAAAAAAATGGAAGTTATTACTGAGGAAGAATATTCAAGCGAAGAACGAGCTGACAGTCAAAAAAGCATTCATGAAGACGCAGTTAATAGAGCAAATGAAATAGAAGGTATAAGTGGAAGTATAGAGATAAAAAGTAATACAAGTTTTGTTTATTCATATACTTATGATCTAGAAACGATAGATAATTTAGAATGGGTTCTTGGCAGTGAAGCGGATATATATTTTGATTACTCTACTCACAGATTTGATGCTGATAAATATGCAGAGGAATTTGAAAATAATCATAATAATGAATTAGGTAATGGAACTTGTGTCATTGACTAATATAAAATCAAAAATTAGATTATTAATCAACTTATTTAGTTAGCATTTATACTTATACATTGGAGGAGTGAGATTATGAAGAAAATTTTAAGTTTAATTTTATGTGGGTTTATGTGTTGTACACTTTTGACTGGTTGTGGAAATGAAAATAATGAAGAAGAACCGAATATCCAAGAAACTGGTTCTGATGAAACTATCAGCAATGAGGAGGAAACTCAAAGTTATCATGAAGATAATCAGGACTTAGTAGATGCTCTTAACACAGCTGTAACTGAATTATATGATGAAGCAGAAGAATTAGGATATTTTAATGTTGCTCTTTATGAAATTACAAGAAGATTAGATGAAAAAGGTATTGATCAATATCATGTTGTCGCTTTATGTGATACAGAATTTGCTGAGAGACCAGTAATAACGGGTTATACATCTCCTAATTGGACTTCAGATGCTGCAAATATCGAAAATTATGAAGGAACTTGTACCTATGATACTTGGGAGTTTACAACTTATAATGATGGTGATGATTATAACATTTTAGTACAAGATGCAAGTGATAATTATTATAATGTAACAGTTACATTTAGAAAAATAGAATTTAATGGAAAGACTAAATATTATCCAACATTTGTTAATTCAAAATTATTACAATAATTATTTCTTATAGTTGATATGATATTAGGGAGTGGATGAGTATTTTATGAAAAATAAAATTATTATGGGTTTGTTAAGTATATTG